>Ga0114996_10009003_pt1 | contig 11003 bp, 9 predicted proteins | sample ArcticOcean_MG_C_4_FD_87039 | JGI IMG/M metagenome (GOLD analysis project Ga0114996, IMG submission 87039) | Marine microbial communities from western Arctic Ocean - ArcticOcean_MG_CB4_134 | ecosystem: Environmental > Aquatic > Marine > Oceanic | place: Arctic Ocean: Canada Basin | collected... | reverse complement strand
TTCCTCGCTGAACGAACGCCGAGTTCGATTGCTTGCCAATTGCTGTTTCTTGCTCATTCAAAGTTCCTCCAAAAATAGTTTACGCTCGAATTCCAGTGTCCACTATTTCTGGGGAACTCCAAAACGCGTCATCACGACATCCATCTCGGTGCAAAGTTCAATATCCCACTTTGTTTTCTGCGTGCTTCTGCAGTAAGAAAACGACGCCTCACTTTGACAATGTCTTGCCGGCCGACCTCTTGTTCTGCTTGAAGCAGACGAGCGAATCGATCCCTTGTGCGATGATGTGTCCGCCGGAGCAAACCAGATTGCCGCGAACAACTCCGCCGACCGATTTCTGTGAAGCGATAATCCGACCGCTCTTCAGATCGATGGTCGTCACCGCTGCCGTACTTAGCGGGACATGAAATTGATCGCCGGTGATCACGCCGCGGCCGCTTAGCAGTGGCAGTTTTATCGGCTCGGGCCACACCGCTTCGCCATCGTCAACTCGCAACAGTTCCACCTGTTGACTTCCAACCAACAGCAGCTTGCCATCATGAACGCCACCAACATACAGCCGACTGCCTCTTGGTTTCTTCCAGACGACTGAACCGTCCCTCAGATTGACGCAGAACAACTCGTTCGAGTCGCACGGCGTCAGAATCACTCGGCCATCGACGATGGTGGCGAGCGAGTCGATCCACTGTCCCGACGGCTTGGAAACTGTGGATGAACCACTGCGGCGTTGTATTGCCAACCGCGGCATTGCCATTCTTCGCATGCGGTTTCGCGGATCGGTGTTTTCCGGCTCGCGGTAGCGGTACGACCACATCAACCGCCGCGTGACGATATCGAGAGCGACAACGATTCCCGCGCCGGTCGGGCAGATCATCACACCATCTTTGTAAGAGGGACTGAGTCCGGATTTCGCGCGGCGTTCGTTTCGGGCGATGGTCGACGAAACCGAGTGCAGCGGCTGTGTCCAATCGACTTGCCCGGTTTTCGAATCGAGAACGACCAACCGGATTTGCCCGGCCGATTCCGCCAAGCAATAGGATTTATGAGCCAGCGGCAATGGCGGCCCAAGAAAGAAGTGACCAGACAGATTGGCCGTCGCACCGTCTGCCGGCCCACCTTTCTCCCAAATCGCCTTGCCGGTGCGTATGGAATACGCGGCAAGCCGGTTGTGGGTTTTCGTCGCAAGTGGATGAGCCAGCTGACTTCTGGCCACACCAAACACGTTGCTGGTCAAATTCGAATTCGAAGAGTATCCCAATCCTTCGATACAGAAGACCATCTCGCCATCGGCGCTCAGGCTGCCGTAGGTTGAATCCGTAAAAACACGCTGCAGCAGCAGTGGGTCGAGCAACGAGCCTCGGTCGCCGGGGAGCGGAGGAACCGCTCCATTTCGCAGTTGCTCCAAGGCCGTGTCGCTCTGCGTTTCCCATCGCAATTCACCGCTCACCAAATCGAACGCCTGCAATCGATCAATCGTTCGTGCGACTACGACATTTCCCACGACGAGCGGATTCGGCCCCGGAATTGCCGCCCGATTGCGTTTCTGAAAATCGTGGGCCAACTCCTCAATCTGCAGCGAGACATTCACCGTCCCGTCAAACAATGGCGCGTCACCGCCTTCGACGTCCCACGAACTCGTCGATGCGGTCCAGACGGCATCCGGCATTGGCCCCCGACCGGAACTCGATGCCGTCCGCGAGGCGTTGCCTCGCAACATCGGCCATTCGACTGCGGTGTGTGGCGATCTCCTGGCAAGTGGTCCGATTAACGATTTCAGCCAGTCGGCAGCCCGCTTTTCGTCGTTGAAAAGCCTGACGCTTCGACCCGCCCGCGAAAAGGTAAAACCCGGGTCGGTCTGATGTAATTCGATCAAGCGGGCGTGCGCAGTTTGCTGCATTCCGGCAATGGACCAGGCGATGGCCGACTTCAAACACAGCATGCTGTGCCGACGATGTCGGTCGGTGGAGCTTTTGCGCAAACGTTCGAAGCAAAGCGCTGCGACCAAAGGTTGCCCGTGATCCAGATGAGAGGCCCCCAGTAGATAGGTTGCTTCGAAGCCCGCCCGGGTGTGGAAATGCCGTCGCGAGACTCGGCCAATTTCGCGATGTCACCAACTTCCACCGCCGCTTCCAACATCTGTTGTGCAGGTAAGCCGTACTGTAATTCATACACCTTGCGACCGGCTGGCGGCATGGTGCCGAGCAAATGTTCGGCTTCCAGTTTGATGCTTCGCAATCCCGACCGCTTCTCGCTGTCGATGAAAAATGCGCTATCTTCCGGATCATCCAACAGCGACTGCAGCGCCCCAATAGCTTCGGTGAATTTCTGCGCCGCCAGCGCAGCGCGGGCTCGCCTCAGCCGGACGACCAACTTGCGGTCTGCCAGCACGAGTCCCGTTGCCGGCTGCTGCGGTTGCGGATCGACCCGGTTCCGTAAACCTGGACGCGGCGGAAAAACGCGAAGGGGAACCGGCGCGGCTTTTTTCTGCACGGCCGGAATGGGACGAGCCGGCTTTTCATCCGCGCCGCAGATCCGAAGAGGCACTGCAGTCGCGAGAAACAGAAAAAGTAAAAGCCCATTACGCATTCAGGTGATCTCCGTCTGATAGCCAAATCACAAACCGCGTCGTTCTTTTAGACCCGTTTCCCCGCCAACGACGCTACTTCTTTTCCGACTCCGACTTGGAAGTCGTCGGCTTCTCGATCGCTTTGGCTTCCTTCAATTCGATGAATCCGTCGCCGTTGGTGTCGAGTTTCTTGAACCCTTCTTTCGTGCCGAGGAATTCTCGCAGCGTGAGGTCGCCATCGCCGTTGCGGTCCATGCGGGTGAACCATTTTGGTGCATCGCTCGCCGCCGGACGACTGCCCACCCGATCTTCAAAGACGCGCCGGTATGAACTGGAAGACGTGTTGCCTTGCGAAAACCCCACGGAAATGACGGCGGGAATTTCGGCCGCCTCAATTCGGCCGTCCTTGTTCTTGTCCAATGTGAGAATCTGTACGTGGGCCGTTTTCATTTCCCGCAGACTCAAACGACCATCGCCGCTCAAATCGAGTGCCCGGAACAACGCGTTGCCGTCACTCGATGCGGTGGCACGGACCTGCGTTTTGTATGGCGCCTGCTGGCGCTTGTACATATCGGAGATTTCCTTGGGATACACCTTGCCGTCCTTGTCGGCGTCCCACAGATTGAACTGACTGATCAATCCGTTCGGCATTTCCTTCTTTTCGATATAGCCGTTGCTGTTGGCGTCATAGCGTGTGAGATACCGCTTCGCCGTCTGCTCATAGACGGCCGTCATGCGCAGCGAAAGGTCGGCCTGAAAATCGATCTCGTTCCCCGGCAACTCAACTTCGGCCTTGCCCGACTTCTTCAATTCGGCGGACACCACCTTCAAAAACACGCCCTTCGGTCCTTCCGTCTTACCCAAATGAACCTCCATTTGAAGATGCGGTTTGACGGTGTTCATACCGCCGACCTCGTCTTCTTCCAGCTTACCGTCCGAGTTCTTATCCAGTTGCTCAAACAGTTTGGGGACAGCCGAGAAACTCGCGGCGACAATGCTTCCATTCTTTCCTTTATACCGCTGCGTGAGGATCGCAAACGACGACTCGGCCGTCGCAGTCGGGCCGAGCAACACCGCCAACTGCGAGCCCTGTGTCACAGAAAACGTTCGTGTGAGGCGGATGTTGTTCCGGCTGGCGCGGGCCGGAGTTCCATTGATTTCTTCCGTAGACAACAGGTCGTTGTCGTCGGCGTCTTTGCTCTTCAGTAGCTCGGCGGCATTGGCAACTTCCTGCTCGGAGAATACGCCATCCTGATCGGTATCGAGCAGTTTCTGCACATCGGCTTTTCTGACGCGGCGGGTGGAGATCGTCCTGCCGTTAAGAACAACGATGCCTCCGCGGCTGTAGAATTGATTACCGCCACCACTCAGGGTGAAAGCCGGGCCGCCGAAGTACTTAGCCAGGAACTGCCGAACTTCGAGCCGATCGACGAGCTTGTTCTTGTTCGTGTCGAATCCCTGGATGAATTGCTCTGCCAGTTGTGCGGCGGGAAAGCGAATGCGGCCCATCGTAAAGCGTGAATTCTGCACCGCCTCTTCCCAAGTCGCTTTTCCGTCGCCATCGGTATCGGCAGCGACGAGCAACTCGTCGATCAACGCTTCGCGCGCTTCGCGGTACGGTTTGCCGTCGAGATGCAGCGCGACTTCGACGATGACCGGGCCGCCCGATGTCAGCAGCATGAATCGTTCATTCGGGTTCTGCCGATCGACCGTCTCTCGGACCCCGACCACGGTGCCACCGAAATACCTTCGCACGGAATACGCGGCCTGTATCTTGACAACCACCTTGCGTAATTCGTCGCGGCGTTTTGACTCTTCTTTCCTGGCTGCTTCGAGTTTCTGTTTGGCGTCGGTAACTTTCGCGGCGGCGGCGGCCTTTTGTTTGGGATCGGTCGCCGCGGCTGCTGCCTTTTCAACCTCAGCCAATATCTGGGCTGCTTCCTTGGCCGCCTGTTGCGTTTCGAAAAGTTTCTTTGCCAGCGCCCGTCGTTCTTTTAGCAGCATCTTCCGAGCTTGCGGCGGTGTTGCGACAACCTTGATTCTCTTAGCAGGCACAACTTTTTTGACTTTAGCCGGTGCGGCCTGTTTGACCTTCACTTTCGGCGGAGCCGCATCATCGCCATAGCCTGATGATGAGACGCACAAGACAAGAGAGACAACCAGCAAGACGCGAATGGCCATCGTTCAATTCTTCAATACAGACTCCCGTTTCCTGCCCAGTCTCACACGTCAGTTGACTCTACACGTGGCCAGCATCGGAAACAACGTCAATACACTGTGTGGGTACGTTGAAAACGTAACGCGATTTGGCGTGCGAGCAATACGTCACCCGCTTTGACGGGTTGCACGACATCGTGAAAATGTGGCAACAGGCTGCCGACGTCAAGGATGTTTCTTGCGACACGATCTGGGACCGAACGGGCCACTTGCCAATCAGCCAGTGAACGTTTTTACTGTGGTGGATCGTGTACTGAACCGACCGCACTCACAAACGGAGATGATCATGTTGGATGTCAGCGCTCTAAAGTCTGAAACGCGGTATGGTTGTCCGGCGGCGGATCAGATTCTGATCAATCGCTTTTACACTGTCGGTTACTCCTATTATTTTCGGCAAGCCAAATGGGCGCTGGAGATTGTCGATCCGGACAAGAAGGATCTGGATGCAGTCGATCGTCTGAATAATTTCAGACCGGACTTCCGCCTCCCAAAGCAATTTCGGGCAGACCTGAGTGACTTCTCCGGCAGTGGCTTTGACAGAGGGCATCTGGTCGCAAGTGCCAACCAGAATGACGAAAACATCCAAAACAGTGAAACGTTCCTGCTGTCGAACATGTCGCCACAGGCCCCCAGTTTTAATCGGCAGAAATGGCGACAACTGGAGTCTGCCGTCCGAAAATTGGATAAGAAGGCAAACGTGCTGGAAACCTACGTTATCACCGGCCCGATCTTTGATTTCTTTGCTTCGATCAAGATGATCGGCGAGAACGATCGCAACGGCATCAGCATTCCCGTGCCGAGCAGTTTCTTCAAGTGTGTTCTGACAGAAGAGAAGAATGGACGGCTAAACATGTGGGCGTTTGAAATGCCTAACAAAGCACTCAGCGGTGATCTCGAAAAATTTCGGGTCCCCACTTCCTTTATCGAACAGAGGGCGGGAATATCGCTGTGGGATAATCTCACAGGGCCTGAGATTGAGAAGGAAAAGAAGAAGAAACGTGCCATGTGGCGATGAGCGCGCGAGTCGTGAAATGCCAGTGACGGTTCACGACATCGCTCTGGCATAAAAAACAAAACAGCCCGACTTCTCGAAAAACGAGAAACCGGGCTGTTGATAGTTTCAGCCGCATGGTTGCAGTCGTGTGACAACCGAACTGCCTACGGCAGGTTGATTGTCGTCAGATTCAGCGCGCCGCCTTCGGCTTTCGTGACGATCACGCCGCGTTCGTCGGTCAACCGGTCGAGTTGCACGACGCCTTTGAGGCTGTCGACTGTGTCGTACGTCTGGCCGGCGATGCCGCCGCCGCCAACCCGCTCTTCAATTCCTTCAGAGCGGTCGATGTCTTCGGTGCTGATCTTCATCACGCCGCGGGCGCTGTTCGCCATCAGCACAAACTGCCGGCCGTTTTGTTTGTAGACGATCATGTCGAGCGGCTTGTTGCGATTGCCAAGTTCGGCGACGGTGGTGCCCCGAACTTTGGCACCCGGCTTGAGGCTGCCAAGCGGAAACTTGACGAGCGGCGTGCAGGTGAAGCCGGCCAGCAGATGCGGTTTGCCGTTGATGTTGAACGGCACGAACGCGCGGGCCACAGCCGTCGTTTCAAATCGACCGTGCGCACCGTGATAGATTTCAATGAGAGCGCCCTGGTCGGCGTCGTTGAACGGGAAAGCGATTTCGCGGACGGTGGACGGCGACGCGCCGGCAGCCGCACCGGAGACGATCACCTTGCCATCGGAATAGGCCAGGTCGGTAATCGATTCACTGCGTCGATTTCGGCGGCGACGACCTTGACCGACAACCTTGTCTTCGGGAGCGTCGGGCAGTGTGACTTTGAGGAAGCCAACGCCTTTCAGCGAAAGTTGGCTCACCTTGCCTGCCGCATCGATTCGCACGATCGCCGGCGACTTTCCATTGGTGACCGACAGATAGATGTTGCCGCTGAGCGGATTGGCGGCGAGATCGTTGACCGTGATTCCCTTTGCACTGCCCCCCAGCGCGGCGGCGACCTTTTCTTTCAGGCCTTTAACGCTCACATCCACGCTGCCCGGATCGCCTTTGGTGTCGCCGGTGCCGATGGCGAAGACCGTTGCGGCTTTTGCGTCGCCGACCAACAGAATCCCATCGGGTCCGAACGTCAGCGAACCTGCCGACTTCAATTCCGGATTACCCGTCTTCAGTCCCCACTTGTCCGCCGCCATCCCGGTCGAAGCCAGCCCCGCAATGACAACCACTAACGCGCATCGCCCGACATCAGTAAATCGCATTACTCCGCTCCTTTGAGTCATGAAGAACAATCGTGACAACAACGAACAACCCCACCATCAACCTGGCCGGTGGGCCGTTCCGTTTTATTATCATCGTTCCCAGCGACAATACAAGCATTCACCGCGAGAACTTCGCCTGCCGGTCCCACATGAATTGACGGAACTCTCCCGGATCGAAACGGCTCTTTGCGCCTTCTCTGGCTCCAGGAGACGTCTGAACTGCTACGAGGCAGAATTGACGGGAACTCATCCGTCGGCTCTTTCTTATCGTCGGAGCAACAAGATTTGAACCTGCGACCGCTTGACTGCCGTTCTTTGCGCCACCCTCAGTGAGAGAATCGGGGTTCGGTTAAGACGTGGTAAACAAGACGTCGATGGCCACTCACCCTGCAGTCCTGCTTCAGACTTGGGAACGGTTTTCGTTTGAGTAACTCGTCCCGAAACTCGCCTCGGAACGTTTCCACGTAGCCGTTCTCCCGAGGACTCCTGCTGGCGATGACCAATGTCGTCACACCAGACGGCACCAACCAGCGGCGAACAGGAACTGCAAGACATCGATCACATCGGCAGCGGTTGTCGCGGCTTGCGAACACACTTCAAAGCGGTAGAATCTGGAACGCGCGGTCGTGACGGGGTACAAATCACCTGGGTGTCCTTCAATTGGCGGCACTCTGAATTCGACGGACCGATTGAAATGGTCGGTCACGAAAGCCGGTACCCCTTGGTTATGTTGGTTATGCTCCGACCGATCGAGTATTCTGGCGGGATGGTCACTTCATTTGGCGAATGTGTGGTCGGAGCGACATAGACCGCCGCACAAATTTGCGAACGCATTGGACGCGCTGGGATAACTTGATGTTTCGCAGCGGCTATATCCTTTCGCGGCGAGCCGACGTGGCTTGCTTCTTGATGCTCCCGTTTGCCGCGATCGGCCTGGCTCTCATTACGCAGCATCACCTGTCGGCAATTGCTTTGGCCTCTGTCACTTTGCTCATCACTGCACCGCATCATTTCGTCACCTGGTTGCGTACGTATTGGATTTCCGATGAGTGGCGCCGCTGGAAGATTCGCCTGGTTGTGGGCCCAGCAGTGTTATTGCTGCTTATTGTCTGTGGATTGCAATGGGCACCCGTCACGCTCGCGTTGGTTGCCATCCTATGGGACCACCAGCATAGCATTATGCAACAGTATGGATTCGCGAGAATCTACGATTTTAAGGCCGGAACGGGAGGCCCGCGCACAGGACGATCCGACCTGTGGCTGTGCTGGATCTTGTATTTGAATCTGGGAATGACATCGCCGCTGTTCACGCGATTCTGGGTTACGGAACTTGGCCGCTGGGAATTGATGCCCTCCGCCGACCTCGTGCGCCAGATTCAGGCTGGGAGTTGGGGGATCACAGGTCTATTCCTGGCGGCTTACGTTTTTCGCTTGGGGCGTGATCTCCGCAAGGGATATGGAGTGAATCCCGTCAAACTTGTCTTTCTTGCTGCCAGCTATTTCCTGTGGTACTTCTGCAGTTGGCACACGGATTCGATCCTGGTGTTTGGAATCGCTCATCGCATCATGCATGGTGTCCAATACATCGTAATCGTCTATTGGTACATTCGCAGAAAGACGGCTGCGTCGGACGAAACGCGACCGACACTGGTGGGACGGCTTGTTTCGCGGGGGTATGTGGTGAGGTTTCTGGCAGCGTGTCTGGTCTACGCGGTCCTCTTCCAACTCATCTCCGGACAGCCACTTGAGTGGTTCGGTTTTGGGCTCGTGAACTTCACAGATCAGTTCGGTTCCAACAAGCCTCGGCATGTTTATGCCGAGGCAGTGTTTAGCGTGATGGCTTTGACACACTTCTACTTCGACTCGTTCATTTGGAAAGTTCGAGAAGCTCAAACTCAAGACGGGCTGTAACAATGCAGTTCATGCGTGCAAATCGAGTCATCCTGGTGTTTGCTGCCATTGCGGTCGTCTTGGGCGGCCTCGAGATCGCCGGCCACGTTCACAAAGACGAGACAGCGACGACAGATCACATGGGATTGTCGTCGGAGTCGGAGCTTATTTTGAAGCTCTATCCCGACTCTCCAGAAGCCGATTACATTCGCGGTGTGCAAGCCAAACATCTCCGGCTGAACCTGCAAGAGGCCAGGCAACACTTCGAGACCGGACTGGCAAAGGGGATCAAATCGCATTCATTTCTACTTCACGAATACGCTGTGATTTTGCACCTGCAGGGTGCTGACGAGACAGAAGTCGCGGCGGCCGTGGCAACGTGGAACAAGAATGCCCCAGGCTCAATGATGCCATCGCCCCAGACTTTTGCACGCCCGTTTCCCGAGTGGAATCGTGCCGCGTCCTTGAGAGTAATGGCGTTGGCGCCCGGCGGAGGGCTGTTGGCACAGGTTCTCGAAACCGGGGCAGTGGCCTGGGTGAACCTGGAAACAGGCGAAAAACAGTCATTCGTTCCAACGAACTCCTTGCCACTCGATCATTTGTTGAATGTCTCACGGGATCAACGATTCGTTCTGGCGGCCGATTCGGCAGGCGGGGCGGCAATCATCGACGCCGCAACACGCACGATTCGCCATCAACTCCGCACGGAGTCGGTTGCGACGAGCGGTGCGTTTTCACACGACGGAAAGCTGTGCGCAATTGGAGGAAGCGATGGGTCACTGCGTCTCTGAAACACAGAGAGTGGCGAGTTCTTAACCGAAATCCACGAGCACGAGCTTCCCGTCTCCGCACTCGCATTTAATAATACCGGCGACAGGATCGCGACAGGTGATCGCCAGGGAAATATCGCGCTGCATTCGATTCGTACTCAGGAATTGCCAGCGGTCGTTCTCGTTGCAGGCAAGTCCGCAGCAGCCGATCTGGCCTTTTCGCGCAACGGGCGTTTCCTTGCCTGTGGTTCGCGAGATAATTTAATCCGCATCTGGAATCTGAAGGACGGCCATCGCATGCAGGTTCTCGCTGGCCACACAGCGCCCGTTTCAAGCGTTGCCTTTTCGCCCAGCGGCGGAATGTTGGCGAGTGGCGGTGCCGACCGAACCGTGCGGGTCTGGATTCTGCCGAAAGGTGAGCAACTTGGCACGCAACGCGTGTTTGCCGAAGATGGAGTGTGCACGGTCACCTTCTCTGGCTCCGGAGGCTTCGTGATCTGCGCAGACTTCAACGGGGGGATAGAAACCTTCCCGAACGTCGGAAGCAGCGATGTGAGAAGGCACAACGCAAAAAAGCTCCCAATTAGGGAGCTTTCTGCAGTGCCCAAGAGAGGACTCGAACCTCCACGTCCATTACGGACACTAGGTCCTGAACCTAGCGCGTCTGCCAATTCCGCCACTTGGGCAAGTGCCTGTTTTTACCGTCTCAAGTGGGTGCCTGCGGTTTCATGATGATTCTTGTGTGACACCCGAAATGACACCAGTCAGGCTGGATCTCGCTGCAAAGTGACACCCGCGAGCTGTGAACTCCGAGTGTCCGACACCACCTCGCCTTCAATTAAGAAAAGGTGATGCAATGGCGAATTCTACCAAGTCAGCGAGCAAGGACAAGCCAAAGAAACCAAATCCTGAATTTCCCCTATTTCCTCACGCGACAAAGCGGTGGGCAAAGAAGATTCGCGGGAAGACCCACGACTTCGACCCGTGGTCCGATGCCGCATTGCAGAAGTATCTGGAACAGAAAGACGACCTGCACGCTGGCAAGACCCCTCGCCCCCACTTCGATGGGTTGACGGTTCGCAAACTTTGCAATCGGTTGCAGCCCGGTCACGCTGCGGAACGACGTGCGCGATGTGCGGTCGATTTTCAAGTAAGCATACGACGCAGTGGTTTGCCTTTAAGAACGTGTCTTCAAACGGTCTTTACTGGTTAGCTAATCGTCGGGACATCAGGTTGATCATGGCGATGTAGATCATGGCTTCGCTGGATGCGGTGGTCTTTTCATAGTCTTTGGA
>Ga0114996_10009000_pt1 | contig 11004 bp, 10 predicted proteins | sample ArcticOcean_MG_C_4_FD_87039 | JGI IMG/M metagenome (GOLD analysis project Ga0114996, IMG submission 87039) | Marine microbial communities from western Arctic Ocean - ArcticOcean_MG_CB4_134 | ecosystem: Environmental > Aquatic > Marine > Oceanic | place: Arctic Ocean: Canada Basin | collected... | reverse complement strand
ACATTTATACAGTAAAACATAACTTTGTTCAAATGAGACCTATAATATTTGCTATACTCTTGGGATTTTGTTTTGCAATTACTTCATTCGAATCTTCAGCTCAATTGTCGAAAAAAGAGAAGAAATTCTTGAAGAAGGAAAAGAAATATTTTTCAGAAGCAGGATTCAAAGACCTGAAAGATCAGAGGGCGTCCCTACAGAGCCAGGTAAACGAATTCGATTCCAAACTTGCTGAAAAAGATAAGCAAGTTTCTGAATATCAAAATCAGATGGTAACCCTCAGAACTGAATTGTAAAATGCCAAAAGTCAGGCAGCACAAGCACAACAGGTTCAGGTTCAGCAGCCGACGAATATAGGGGATGAATCAGGAGTTGTCTTCAAAGTCCAGATCGGGGCATTTAAGAATAAAGACCTTTCTAAATATCTCGATAAAGGAGACGAATTTCAGGGGGAGGATGCTGAAGAATTGAAAAAATATACCCTCGGTGTGTTCAGAGATTATTGGGAAGCGGATACGTTCAAAAAGCACTTGAGAGAAATGGGTGTTAAAGACGCATGGAGTGTTTCTTTCAGGGATGGACAAAGAGTCCCGATTAAAGACGTATTGGAAGGGGTTATATTAAATGAAAAGCACAAATTTTTTTTCTTAACTAAAGCAGGGAAAAGTCCTGCTTTTTTTGATTGCGACATACTTGAACAAAGCAACTATCTTTGAATCTTTTACAGGACTTGTTTAGAATGATTCATTATAAGACCCGGGAAGAGATCGAACTAATTAGAGAAAGCGCACAGTTAGTTTCAAGGACTTTGGGTATAATTGCTGGAATCATAGGCCCTGGTGTAAGCACGCTTGATCTTGATAAGATCGCGGAAGAATTCATTCGGGATCACGGAGCCGTTCCTGGTTTTCTCGGCCTTTATGATTTTTCGAATAGCCTTTGCACCTCGGTAAATGAACAAGTAGTGCATGGTATCCCGAATGATTGCCCCCTTGAAAGTGGTGATATTGTATCCGTTGACTGTGGCGTTTTAAAAAATGGTTTCTATGGGGATCATGCATGGACGTTTGAAATTGGGGAGGTTGATCCTGAAATAAGGAAGTTATTACAAGTAACTAAAGACTGTTTATCCCTCGGAATAGAACAGGCAAGAGCAGGGAATCGATTTGGGGATATTGGATTTGTCATTCAGGAACATGCAGAAAAAAATGGTTATAGCGTAGTCCGTGAATTGGTCGGTCATGGCTTGGGAAAGAAAATGCATGAATCGCCGGAAGTGCCCAACTATGGTAAAAGGGGCAAAGGAGGCAAAATCAAAAACGGCCTAGTGATTGCCATCGAGCCGATGATCAACACGGGGACAAAAAAAGTCAGACAATTAAATGACGGCTGGACAATAATAACCGCTGACCACAAACCATCTGGTCATTTTGAACACAATGTTGCCGTCATCGATGGTAAGCCAGAGGTACTATCCACTTTTGAATACATTGAGACAGCCCTTACTGCTAGGGAAGGAATTGTTGCCTAACCAACAATTCCATATCATTTAAAATAGATTGTTTTACTCGATCAATTGGTACATTTGTTTTTTAAATTTTTTTAAAGCCCTTTCCTTCGGCTCATAACGCCAGACGTCTTGTTAGTTAAATTATTAATCTGGAGGCTAAAGCATATCAGCAACAAGAACTTCCTCTTGATCCTCAGTGGAATAATTGGTCTAGTTGCCGGTTTAGGGGCAGTTATTCTAAAAACAACTGTTCATTATATCCAGCAATTTTTAGAAGCTGGTCTTGATATCACCGATGTTAATTTTCTTTATCTCTTCTATCCCCTGATAGGGATTCTGTTAACCGCAGCCATTGCGAAATATTTTTTAAGGGAAAAGCTGGGTCACGGAATCACTAGCGTTCTCTATAGAATATCAAAGCGATCAAGTATCATAGAACCGGTAAAAATGTATTCGCGAATGATTACAAGTGCCATTACTGTCGGCCTTGGAGGATCTGTTGGGTTAGAGGCACCGATTGTCGTCACTGGCTCGGCCATTGGCTCAAATATCGGTCAATTGGTTCACCTTGATTACAAGAAGAGGACCATTCTCATTGGATGTGGATCGGCAGCTGCCATTTCAGCAATATTCAATTCACCTATAGCCGGGGTTATTTTTGCAATTGAGGTGATGCTCACAGATGTTACTATCGCCCAGTTCATTCCTCTTTTGATTGCTTCGGTTTCAGGATCGTTGATATCAACAATCCTTCTTGGGGATGAACTCTTGTTTGCTTTTAAATTAACCGATCCATTTCAAGCGGGCGATGTTCCCTTCTTTATTTTGCTGGGTTTGTTTTGCGGTATCATTTCTGTCTATTTCTCGAGGCTGATATTCAAAGTCGAAAAGGAAATTGGGGAAGTGAAGAATGACTTTGTCCGGGCCTTTATTGGAGGCCTCAGTCTTGCAATTATTATTCTAATATTTCCGCCGATATATGGCGAAGGATACGAAACAATTAAGTTGCTTTTGGCTGGTCAGGAACAAGAAATTTTTAGCCGGAGTTTTTTCTATGGGTGGAGTAATAATGTCGTTGTTCTCATTCTGTTCCTTTTGTCAATTATATTAATCAAACCAATTGCGACTTCCCTTACAATAGGCGCTGGTGGTAGCGGAGGAATTTTTGCCCCATCACTATTTATTGGGGGTGTAGCTGGATATTTTACTGCTACGGTACTAAACTTCGTCATTCCTGGTATTGACATAAGCGCTTCTAATTTTACCCTCGTTGGGATGTGTGGCATGATGAGTGGAGTCCTTCATGCACCCCTGACTGCAATATTTTTGATTGCAGAAATCACAAGCGGATATACTCTATTTGTACCACTAATGCTGGTTTCGGCGATTTCATTTAGTACGATTTCATACTTCGAAAAACATTCTATCTACACTAAACGACTCATTGAAAAGGGTGATTTAATACAGTATGATAAGGATAGGCAGGTACTTAGTCTTATCAACCTAAATAAAATAATAGAAAAAGATCTGCTAACAATAAAACCGGAAGCTACTTTGGGAGATTTGGTAAATCTGGTTAGAAAGTCGAAAAGAAACATATTTCCAGTAATCAATGACGTGGGAGGACTTGATGGAATTATCACATTGGATGATGTAAGGGAAATAATGTTCGACATTAATAAACAAGAACAAATTCTTGTTAAGGCCATTATGCACCAGCCACCCGAAAGTGTATCAACAATTGAAGCAATGCAATCAGTGATGAGTAAGTTTGAAATAACTCAGGCCTGGAACTTGCCGGTAATAGATGATGGTAAATACATCGGGTTTGTTTCAAAATCACGGATTTTCAACGCATATCGTCAAAAATTGATCCAACAAAACAAAGAATAGTTGGGCCTGACTCTTGATTGATTGGGCCAAAGAAAATGATTCAATTTAAAACTGAGAAGTATCTAAGTTTAAGGAGCTTCATCAGCATCCAGGAGCCCATTGAAATTGTACGATTTAGTAGAGAGGAATTTAATAACTTTCCTTTAAAGTGGGAAAATCACCGGATTTGACTTCATTTATAAAACCGCTGACGGCTTCTGTCATCTTTTCATTTAGGTTAGCATATGTCCGTAAAAACCGGGGTTTAAACTCTTTTGTAATTCCAAGCATATCATGGGTAACGAGCACCTGACCATCTACAAACGGGCCTGCACCGATGCCAATAATTGGAATTGATACCGCCTCGGAGACTGTTTTTCCAAGGTTCGCTGGTATTTTTTCAAGCACAATACCGAAACAACCTAATTCTTCCAGCAAGCGGGCGTCTGACACAAGGGTATCCGCCTCTTCCTTGTTGTTGGCTCTTACGGTGTATGTTCCGAATTTGTAAATGGACTGGGGTGTAAGCCCCAAATGTCCCATGACCGGTACACCGGCACTTAAAACACGGATCACAGATTCTTCAATTTCCTTTCCACCCTCCATCTTCACACCATGAGCACCAGATTCCTTCATTATGCGAATAGCAGATTTAAGTGCCTCTCGTGAACTTCCCTGGTATGAACCAAACGGAATATCAACAATTACAAATGACCTTTTAATCGCTCTTACTACTGACGCAGCATGATAAATCATTTGATCTAATGTGATTGGAAGGGTGGTCTCGTGACCAGCCATGACATTCGAAGCTGAATCTCCAACTAATATCGCATCAATGCCAGCGGCATCAACGATTGAGGCCATTGAGAAATCATATGCCGTAAGCATGGCAATTTTTTCGCCCCGGGTTTTCATCGCTTTAAGCTGATGCGTTGTAATCCTTGTTAAGGTTTCTTTGTGAACTGACATAATGATATAGGCCAAAGAGGCTAACTATCGAATCTTATTTCGAGGATCAGTTAATATCCTGACCGGTAATTTTAAGCTCCCATTCATCTGCACGTTGGGCTACCTCCAAAATCATCTCTTTCAACATACTCGGATTGGCGTTATCAACATATGTTGTTGACTCAACTTTCAGAAACCCATCGGGAATTACAAATTTTGAATGAACAAAATCAGCATTACTTTCATCCGCAATTTGTTGCATTGTTTTTATAAATTCCATGAATTCGTTTTTAATGAGAACAGAAAAATTACGAAGAAGCTCTGACAAATTGAAGTTCCATAGGCCAACTTAACTAATCTTCACCTGAATCTTGGTGATAAGTGCCTTTTCATTAAAAATAGCCATTCAACCAAATACCTTTTTTTCATGTTTTAATGGTTAATAGGTATCAATATCTAAAGAAATTCAAATAAAAGTGGTATAAAGTGGTTGACAGTGGTTGAAAATGTCATTAGTTTTGTCTTATGAGGTATAACAGGATAAAATCATTTTTCAATGTCTCTGTTCTCCAGTCAATATGAATGTAAACTAGATGTGAAAGGCAGGATGGTGTTGCCCGCAAAGATTAAGAGCAACCTGCCGTATACTTCTTCGAATGAGCTTATGCTTCGAATGGGGTTTGAGCCATCGCTTATTCTCTATCCAATGATGGAGTATAAACGACTTTATAGCAAAATTGGGGCACTCAGTGATTTTAATCCTGAACATCGTAGACTGAAGAGGAGTTTTTTCAGTGCTATCACTACTGTTGAATTTGATGGAAACGGAAGGATAAATATCCCGAACGTATTCCTCAATTATGCACAATTGGAAAAAGAGGCTATTGTGATAGGCATTGGCAATTCAGTTGAAATATGGAATCCTGAGTTATACCAAAAGTATATGATTAACGACCAGGAGGAGTTTTCGCAATTGGCGCAAAAGTATCTCGATGAAGCATGACGGAATACCATAAGCCGGTAATGCTTGCGGAATCCGTCGAGGCCTTGAATGTCAGGCCTGACGGCATTTATGTTGATCTCACCTTCGGGGGTGGAGGCCATGCGAAGGAGATTCTTAGAAGAATTGATAAGGGACATTTATACGCATTTGATCAAGACAGTGATACACTGGCAAATGCAGAAAAATTTGAAGATCGTTCTTTCACATTTATAAAGGCAAACTTTCGGTATCTGACTAAATACCTTAAAGTTCATGATGTGGCCCAGGTAGATGGAATTCTTGGTGATCTTGGAATATCATCTCACCAGATTGATGAAATCACCCGTGGATTCAGTACGCGAATGGACGGTTTATTAGATATGCGGATGAACAGAGATAGTGATTATTCGGCCTTTGATTTGGTTAATACCATTAAGGAAACAGATATTAAAATTATGCTGAGCACGTATGGCGAAGTTAGGAATGCTGGAAGAGTAGCAAAGGCAATTTGTGTGGCGAGGGCCAATAAACCAATCGAGTCAACCGGAGAATTGGTTAAAGTGCTTGAACGGCTGGCACCACGGGGTAAGCAAAATAAGTTTTTTGCTCAGGTTTTTCAGGCTATCAGAATTGGTGTCAATGACGAAATGAATACTCTACGGGACGTCCTGGAGCAGAGTGCTGCTGTTATGAAGAAAGGCGGCATCATCGCAATCATGTCCTACCATTCACTTGAGGATAGAATGGTGAAGAACTTTTTTAACAAAGGAAAGATTCATGGGGATGTAGAGAAAGACATATACGGTAATGTGTACAGGCCCTTTAAGCCATTGAACAGAAAGCCGATTACAGCGAGCGTGGAAGAAATAGCAAGTAACAAAAGGGCCCGGAGTGCAAAACTCAGGGTTGCTGAAAAACTATAAAGAAGCCATGTCTGGCAACACATATAAAACCAAGTCGGCTTCAAAAAATAGTTTCTTTTCATGGCTTGAAAGGAGCTTAAAGCTTGATGGGTTCATTGAACAAGGCATTCCTTTAAGGTTTTTGCCCCAGCTTCTTTTCCTTGCGGGATTACTTATTTTCTATATCGGTAACAAGCACTTTGCTGAAAAAACAATTCGAAAGATGAATCGAACGGAAAGTGAAGTAGAGGATCTGAGAGCAAACTATACGACGCTAAAGGCCGATTATATGTTTGCCAGTAAACAATCGGAGGTTGCCAGAAGAGTACAAAAATTCGGTTTGGTAGAAAGTAAAATTCCGCCGTTTAAAATAATACCTGATAAAAAGTGAGTATCAAAAGATCCATAGTACTAAGAGTTCGTATTGCCTATCTGGCAATGCTTCTTTTTGCAGGTTATGCGATCTACCAAATATTGGATGTTCAATTCAGAGAGGGTGAAAAATGGAAAGAGAGAGGCCAGGAAATTGGTTTTAAGTATCAACAAGTGAAGGCCACCCGGGGGAATATTTACTCTGACAATAGTAGTTTACTCGCAACTTCATTGCCCTTCTACCGTGTTGCATTAGATCCATCAATTGCTAGCGAAGAAACGTTTACGAAAGGACTTGATAGTCTTGCATCAAATCTCTCAAAATTCTTTGGTGACAGACCGGCATCATACTATAAGCGCAGCATCAACGATTCCAGACAAGCCGGTCGCAAATATCTTTTACTGAATAGCAGGGATATAAATTATCAGGATAAGAAATTGATCTCGACCTGGCCTATCCTTCGTAAAGGCCAGATGAAAGGCGGAGCAATTTTTGAGAGAATCAATAAACGGTTATATCCATTTTCCTACCTGGGGTTTCGGACAATAGGAAATATTGATGAAGAACAGAATCGGGGGATAGTAGGTTTGGAATACAGCTTCAATACCCAATTATCCGGGAAAAATGGGGAAGCACTTTTTCAAAAAATAGCTGGAGGAAATTGGAAGCAAGCCTACAGTGGAACTGAAATTCCTCCGCGGCATGGCTGGGACATTGAGACTACGATCGATGTAAATCTCCAGGATGTGGCTGAGTCAGCCCTCCTCAAAGCGATAAAGGAACATAATGCGGATTATGGAAGCCTGGTGCTGATGGAAGTACAAACTGGTGAAATAAAAGCCATCTCCAACTTGAGCAAGAATCCGGAAGGCAATTATTGGGAACGTTACAATTATGCAGTCGCAAGCCAGGGTTCAACAGAACCGGGATCAACTTTCAAACTTGCTTCAATGATCGCACTCCTTGAAGATTCCAATATCAGCCCTAATGACACAATTGATACTGGCAATGGCGAATATCAGTTCTATAATTTAACAATGAAGGACCACAAACCAGGCGGTTTTGGAAAAATTACCATTCAGGATGTTTTTGAGAAATCATCAAATATCGGGATTGCCAAGTTAGTTACCTCTCATTTTGGAAGTAAACCCGAGAAGTTTATTAAGTATATCGAAGAAATGGGGCTCACCAAGCCGCTTGGTTTCCAAATGATTGGAGAAGGTTATCCGTACATTAAAATGCCTTCTGATTCAACATGGACAGGCGTTTCGCTGCCATGGATGTCTCATGGCTATGAGTTAAAGCTCACACCTCTTCACATGCTATCGCTCTATAATGCTGTTGCCAATAATGGAAAAATGATTCAGCCGATTATTGTAAAAAGCGTAAAAAACGTTGACAAGACTGTAGAGAAATACGAAGCTCGTGTAATCAACAAATCTATATGCTCTGAAAAAACCCTAAAAACAATTAAAACAATGCTTGAAGGTGTTGTGGAGCGGGGTACAGCGCAAAACATTAGTGGGGGGCACTATAAAATTGCGGGTAAAACAGGAACGGCCAAAAAGATCAAGAATGGCCGGTATGTAAACGAGTATTACACGTCATTTGCGGGATATTTCCCGGCCGACAAGCCCAAATATTCCTGCATAGTAGTTATTGACAACCCAAAGAGATACAGAATCTACGGAAGCGACGTAGCAGCCCCGGTGTTTAAGGAAATCGCTGATAAAATATACGCCGTTGACCTTGAATTGCATGAGCCTTTTACAGCACAGACAAGCACGGATAATCAGGTTTTCCCCTTGATAAGGTCAGGAAAGGGTGATGAGCTTCAGAGAATTTGCGATGTACTAGGTGTTCCTTATCAATCTGATCCAAACGTGGAGTGGGCAAGAACCAAAATCGAAGATAATGTGATTCAATGGTCAGCCAATGATGTCGATAATCTTTGGGTGCCAAATGTGGAGGGTATGACTTTACGGGATGCCATATTTCTACTCGAAAATAAAGGCCTCAATGTTAGGGTCAATGGATTTGGGAGGGTGTATAAGCAATCTATGAGGCCAGGCTTAAAATATAACATAGGTGATGAAATTATAATTGAATTGAGTTAATGATTTTGTTAAAGGACTTATTGTATAGAGCTTCTCTCGTATCAGTCGCAGGTGATATGAATGTAGGCTTGAGCAGTCTCTGTTTTGACTCGCGAGAGTCGAAGCAGGGCTGCTTATTTTTTGCAATCAAAGGAACTCAATCCGATGGGCATCACTTTATTTATCAAGCAATTGAGAAAGGAGCCAAAGCCGTAGTCTGTGAAGAAATGCCAAAAGAAATAAAGCATGCAGTTACCTACATCCGGGTAGATAATTCAGCAAAAACAATGGCTATAGCAGCTTCCAACTATTACGACAATCCTTCAGCTAAATTAAAGTTGGTTGGTGTTACCGGTACAAATGGAAAGACAACGACCGTTACTCTGCTTTTCAACCTATTTAGAAAATTAGGCTACAATGCAGGATTACTATCAACTATTCAAAATCAGATTAACGACGAAGTAATCTCAACTTTACTCACGACCCCTGATTCTTTAAAAATTAATCAGCTCTTAGAGAAAATGGTTGCGAAGGGATGCACCCATTGTTTCATGGAAGCCAGTTCTCATGCAATTGTTCAGCACCGCGTTACCGGCCTTTCATTTAGTGGAGCCGTTTTTACCAACATTTCCCATGACCACCTTGATTATCATTCGACCTTCGATGATTACATTTCCGCGAAAAAGCAAATTTTCGATTCCTTGTCTTCCACCGCGTTTGCGCTGGTAAATATTGATGATAAACGGGGAAAAATAATGTTGCAAAACACCAAGGCATATAAAAAGACGTATAGCCTGAACTACTTATCTGATTTCAAGGGAAAAGTTGTTACCAATTCATTTCAGGGTCTCGAAATGGAAATTGATGGTGATACAGCATGGTTTAGACTCATAGGAGATTTTAATGCCTATAACCTACTGGCCATATATGGAACAGCCAGCCTTCTTGAAGAAAATAAAAATGATATTCTTACTGCCATGTCGGCATTGACCCCGGCAAAGGGCAGATTCGAACAGGTCCACAATAATCTAGGCATAATTGCCCTTGTAGATTATTCTCATACGCCAGATTCACTTGAGAATGCACTTAAAACGATCAAAAATTTCAGAACAGGTAATGAAAAGGTTATCACCATAGTAGGCTGTGGAGGGAACAGGGATAAAGCTAAAAGACCCATAATGGCAGGAATAGCTCTCAATTTGAGCAACAATGTGATTTTGACGTCTGACAATCCCAGAAATGAAGAGCCAGAGGAAATACTGAAGGATATGCAAGTAGGTATCACTCCTAATAATTTCCGAAAGATGCTTGTGATAGCTGACAGAAGAGAGGCAATTAAAACAGCTTGTGCGTTGGCAGAGAAGGATGATATAATTCTTGTTTCAGGTAAAGGCCATGAAAATTATCAGGAAATCAAAGGTGTGAAATACCCTTTTGACGACCGTGAGGTATTGAGAGAGATATTAAATGTGATAAGCAACTAATCGAATGCTGTATTATTTATTCGACTATTTGGACAGAGAATTTGATATGATTGGGGCTGGAGTTTTCCACTTCATATCATTCAGGGCAGGTATGGCTATCGCTTTGTCATTGCTCATTACCATCACATTTGGCAAATCCATAATCTCACTTTTGAGAAAGTACCAGATGGGAGAATCAGTAAGGGATTTAGGTCTTGAAGGCCAGAAAGAGAAAGAAGGAACTCCCACTATGGGTGGCTTGATAATCATCGCAGCAATAGTAATCCCAACTCTTCTGTTTGCACAACTAGATAATATCTATGTCATCCTTTTGTTGATTACTACCGCCTGGATGGGACTAATTGGCTTTATTGATGATTATTTAAAAATAAAAAGGGAGGATAAAAAAGGTCTTTCCGGACGGTTTAAGGTAATTGGACAGGTAGTTATAGGGTTGATAATCGCGTGGGTCATGCTGTCCAATGAAAATGTGATGATACGTGAATTCAACCTATCTGCTGAGAGTGACGTCACAACTGGGGTTTCTCCTTTCTCCGACATTCACAGCCTTAAAACGACAATTCCATTTGTTAAGGATAATGAATTGGACTATGAAGCGGTTTTTGGTTTTGCAGGGGAACATGGGGTTACTATTCTATATGTCATTTTGGTAATTTTTATTGTTACATCAGTTTCAAATGGCGCTAACATCACTGACGGGCTTGACGGCCTCGCCGCTGGTGTCTCGGCAATCATAGGCATGACGTTAGCGATTTTCGCGTACGTGTCCGGCAACGCCATTTTCTCCGATTATCTCAACATCATGTACATACCCAACTCAGGTGAACTCGTTGTATT
>Ga0114996_10008999_pt1 | contig 11005 bp, 8 predicted proteins | sample ArcticOcean_MG_C_4_FD_87039 | JGI IMG/M metagenome (GOLD analysis project Ga0114996, IMG submission 87039) | Marine microbial communities from western Arctic Ocean - ArcticOcean_MG_CB4_134 | ecosystem: Environmental > Aquatic > Marine > Oceanic | place: Arctic Ocean: Canada Basin | collected... | reverse complement strand
TCTCTGTTTCTGAAGAGGGAGAAACTATAACATTTCTGCATCGTATAGTCCCAGGAAAAGCTGGACGAAGCTACGGAATACATGTAGCTAAACTCGCTGGCATACCTAAAGAGGTTATTTTGAGAGCCTCTCATGTCTTAGAATCCCTTGAGACTAACAAATCCAGTGTACTCCCACAAAACGGCAAAAATGAAACAGACGTCCAACTCGGAATGTTCCAAAAACCCCCAGAGGTAGTGCGACTACTGACAGAGTTGGATTTGCCTAATCTAACTCCACTGGAAGCAATAAATACTCTGCACGCATTACAACAGAAAGCCAAAGCAGACTCTAATTAATACTGTTTGGGGAAAATTGTTTGACACCACACAAACCTGTCACTATCATAAATCAGTCTTAATTTAAACTTTCCATCAAACCGGCTATTTAGAATTGATAACTGACCATTTATCCTGCACTAAGCCAGCAAATTGCAGATGGGGCGCAAATCCCTACAAACTGTCAGTCCTGACTTTTCCATTACATAAGAGAGTAGTTGCCAGTTCGGAATCTATCAATTGTAGACAATCACTATGTTTCGTAAAGGCATTCCATGACTCTATATAAATGGCTGACGTCCGACTTGACGTCACACAGGGATAAAAGATTCAAATGGTCGCTTGAAAAACTGCATGAGGCTTTCGAAATCGATCCGTCGTCCGTGGGACCACAAGGTAAAGGGCTTCACGTAATGAAACGGCCAGTTGACGCTCTAAGGTTTGGCCATTGGCCAGGTCATCTATTTGAAGTGGAGGCGTACGATCCCATAGCGGAGGATGATTTTAAGATCCGATGTTCTAGCGTACGACTATTGAAGGAATTGAACAGCACAGCCATCTTTGGCCCTCAAGGAGATCGGTTTTTTAACTTTCTTTCTTGGATTAAAAACATCCCTTGGCTACAAGGTGCCCAACCCATAGAAGACGCAATAGAAGCAGCCAATGAATATCAATCCACTCTCTCAAATTGGGGTTGGATTCCCATACCCGTCGAAGCCATAAGTTTTGATGACTGGAATCAAGGATCGAATTACTTCATAAATGCTGCTAGCCCTGCAGCATTAACTGGAGTCTGGACAGCTTGGGCAAAAACAAACGTTGACTGGCACGATTGGGTATCACCCTGGGCGGCTTCAATGGCATCATCTATTGGATGGTCAAGCCTTGAAGCTAGCGCAGGAGCAACTGCATGGGCTGTAGCTAAGGAAGCCTGGACTGGGCAATCTCCATGGCCAGCACCCAACGACGACTATTGGAAACAAACAGCCAATAAATTACGTGTTGCAACTCGTATAGTCGCAGCCGCCGTCGCCAATGATAGTGCCAGAACCGCTGAATACATAGTATGTGCAGACAGTTTACCCAAAAATCCATTTGCACCATTGATGCGTGTCTGGATGCTGGGGTATTGGCCTATGGGTGTAGTCGACGGTAAATTCTTAATTGCTGACCTATCAAACGTGGTAGGAGGAGATAACGCGATTGTTAAAGGATTCCCCAGTATTGAAGAAATGCTATCCAGATATGAGAGTTGGGCATCATAATGAATATCTTCTTTGATACTGACTACACATGGCTAGGCGTTGACGACACTATAAGACCTGGTACGGAAACCATTTTCAAGCAATTAGTAGAAGATGGACACAACATTTATGTCTGGTCAGGCATAGGGATTAGATGGGCAGAGGTAAGACGACATAAGTTGGAAAAATATGTGATCGATTGCTTTATGAAACCGTTAGATAACTTCATAGAATCACTGGATCATTTGGGATTACCGGTAAAGCCAGACATAGTAATTGACGATTACCCAGAGGTTCCCTCTGCAATGGTAGGAATATGGATACGCCCATATTTCTTCTATAATGCGTCAGACAACGAGTTGGAAAGAGTATACGAACTCATATGTGAATACCAAACTCGTAAAAAGTCCCAATAATCCAGCATACTGAAAAATCCGTACATTCCCCACAATCTCCCTAGTGAAATAGGTTACGACTGTAAAATAGTAGTGAATAATTACTAAATGCCGTGAATCATGAAAATACACGTATTAGCAGAAGAAGTTGCGTCAAAGATAGCAGCTGGTGAAGTTGTAGAACGGCCCGTATCGGTAGTTAAAGAGCTAATAGAGAACTCTATAGACGCTGAGGCTACTCGCATAATTGTAGAAATAATAGATGGCGGAACGAAATCTATTAGGGTGAGCGACAACGGAACAGGAATACCTGTCGATGAGCTAGAGATCGCCCTTGAGAGACACGCCACTAGCAAGATAACCAAAGAAACAGAGTTGGAACACCTCCATACCATGGGCTTTAGAGGAGAAGCTCTCCCAAGCATTGGAGCGGTATCGAGGCTAGTAATTACCAGTACGGCGAGTGGTTACCCACAAGGTGGTTTCGTTGAGACAGTTTATGGTAAGAAAGGGAAAAGGGGGGCAGCTGCGTCCCGTGAAGGCACGTCAGTTCTGGTAGAAGATCTTTTCTCGAATGTCCCGGCCCGGAAAAAGTTTCTCAAGTCAACTAGTGCAGAAACAGCGCGAATAAACGCTATGGTCAACAAACTGGCACTCGCGCATCCTGAAGTAGGGTTCACACTAGTCAGTAACGGCACTGAAAAGTTTAATTCCAATGGGAGTGGCGACCTAAAGGAAATTATGTCATCAACATATGATAGTCAAACAGTCGACTCGTTAATACCAGTAGAAGGCGAGCGTTCCAAAGGAAGCCGACTTTCAGGTTATGTGTCCTCCCCGTCTATCACAAGAGCTAACAGAAGCGCTATCAATATTTTTGTAAATAAACGGTGGGTTGAGAGTCGAATTCTGAGCCAAGCAGTCGACGATTCTTACAAGGGATTGTTAATGAAACACCGCCACCCAATTGCCGTACTACATCTTGAAATACCGCCTTCAGAAGTAGATGTGAACGTTCATCCAGCAAAACGCGAGGTGAGATTCAGGAATGAAGGATTCGTATTCTCATTGATAATCCGCACCATTCGAGAACTGTTAATTTCGTACTCACCCGTACCATTGATAACCCCTGATTTATCTTTGGGCTTCGCAAGCCAAGCACAGCCAAGGGTAGGGGATAACGCAACCATTAATAGAAACCAACCTTCCGGTGATTACTACTTTAATGCTGAATATAGACACACAGATGAAATTAAGCCAACCAATGATTCAGGAATAAAGTCCGAATTCGGGTTGTTCCCAAAACAAATTCTCCCAACACTTCGTGTAATAGGTCAAGCATCGCAAACATACGTAATTGCCGAAGGGCCAAGTGGAATATTCTTGATCGATCAACATGCAGCGCACGAGAGAACAAACTATGAGGCTATCTTAAAAAAATTCGAAGCGGAAAAACCGGACACCCAATTACTATTAGAGCCACTCGTGCTAGATCTTTCACCAGAGCAAATTGAAACTTTAGATCAGTTTCATGCAACTCTTCTTGGGCACGGTTTTCAAATTGAACCGTTTGGAGAAAGGTCATACCTAGCTAGGGGTTTCCCAAGCGGAGTTAGCAGGATTGACCCAGAAACTCTCCTTATAGAGATCCTCCGGATGCTGAAGCAAACCAACAGCTATTCACAAGCATTCGAATCTCTCGCAGCATCTATCGCATGCCATAGTTCGATCAAAGCAGGAGATACAATCACACATGACGAGATGACTTCCCTAATTCGCAAACTTGAACAATCTAAATCACCAAACACATGTCCACACGGACGACCTACTATGATAGAATTGACTACAGTTCAACTGGAACACCGATTCGGCAGGAGGTAAAAGCATAAGAGCAGGATTTTAATTCCTGTAACGCTTTGATAAAACATATCTACCGAATTGCTCTACTGAACGCTGCCTCTACAGCTTCCCTCGGAGTAAGGTTGCTAAACAAAAATAAGAACCCTATCTATTGAATTGCTCTAACTCACTCTGCCTCTAAAGCACCAGTCAGGGCACAATTACTGAACAAAGCTGAGAACCACATATACCAATTTATTCGTGTGATTGCTGCCGCTCCAGCATTTTCTTCCACGCGGGTACTTGGGTCGTACGTGCAAGTACATAGCAAATTAATGAGCATATTTTTGACTAAGTTATTAATTGTCGTAGCTTTGAGTTTATTTATAGTAGGGTTAGCTGGTTGTTCCAGCGAAGGCGCGAACCCAACCCATTTGCCTACCGCAACCCCCACTCCAACTCTAACTATATATTCCGGCCGAAGTGAAGAATTAGTTTCCCCCATCATAAAAGAGTTCTCTAAACTCACTGGAATAAAAGTAGCTGTACGATGGGGAGGATCTTCAGAATTAGCCGCAACAATTATGGAAGAGGGTGAAAACACTCCCTCGGACATATTTTACTCGCAAGACCCTGGGGCCTTGGGGGCAGTTTCAGCCCAATTAATGACCCTACCTGATGCAACTCTTAATAAGGTTAAGCCAGAGTTTAGATCGACAAACGGCTCATGGGTTGGTGTGTCTGGAAGAGCTAGATCAGTGGCATTTAGCACTAAGAGAGTTGCCGAATCGGAACTCCCAGACAGCATTTGGGGGTTCACAGATCAAAAATGGAAAGGTCGACTTGCTTGGGCCCCAACCAATGGATCCTTCCAAGTTATGGTCACTGGAATGCGTAAGCTTTGGGGCGACCAAAAAACTAAAGAGTGGCTAATGGGTATTCATGCGAACAAACCAACCGTCCACAAAAATAATTCTACGCAAATTAAATCAATTGGTGACGGCGAAGTAGACATAGGGTTCGTAAATCACTACTACCTCCTTAGATTCCTAGATGAAAGCGTCGATGGTTTTCCGGTAAGGAACTATCATCCCAAGGCAGGAGATCCAGGATCTCTAATCATGGTTTCGGGTATTGGTATACTGAAAAACTCTAAACAAAGTGAAGCTGCAATAAAATTTGTGGATTTCCTTCTTTCAAGTGTCGGACAACAGTACTTTACTTCTAAGACATTTGAATACCCAGTTGCGGAAAACATTAAGATATCTACGGCTCTTGTGCCACTGTCTAAATTTCAGCAGCCCAACATTGATTTAGCGGACCTTGCTGATCTCAAGGGAACTCTGAAGTTGATTCAAAATGCCGGAGTCTTGTAAAGCAAATTCCTGGTTAAATTGAACAAACCAATAGATCAAATAAACGTAAATACCATGATCCGGAATAGTACAAAAAAAATTCCCTACGGGATACTGGGCGTTGGCTTAATCATAGCCTCATTTATGCTACTACCATTGGTATATCTGATAATCAGAACGCTGGGAGCTGGAGATGAGGCCTTCCAAGCCTTGTTTCGATCCGTAACGTTCTGGATTACGATCAGAACATTGTCCCTAGTCATTGCCGTATCGTTCTTAACTCTATTGATAGCGCTGCCTCTATCATGGCTAACAGTGCGAACGGATTTACCCTACAGGAAAATCTGGGCGGTACTCGCGATGCTACCGCTAGTAATTCCGAGCTATGTCGGTGCGCTTACTATAATTTCTGCTTTCGCACAAGAAGGCTTAATTCAACAGTTAGTAAGTATATTTTGGGTGTTCCAAATGCCTGATATATATGGCTTCAAGGGGGCTACATTAACACTCACTCTTTTCACTTATCCGTACATGCTATTAATTCTGAAAACGGCACTATGGAGAATGGACCCAGAGCTAGAGGAAGTGTCAAGAAGCCTAGGCAAGAACCAGTGGGTAACATTTTGGCAGGTTACTCTACCTCAATTAAGACCAGCTATAGGAGCCGGAGCATTGCTTATTGCTCTTTATACTTTGAGCGATTTTGGTGGGGTTTCATTACTGAGATTTGAGTCATTAACACAACAAATATATGTTCACTATCAAGGCTCGTTCTCCAGACATTCAGCAGCCGTATTTTCTCTATTGCTCGGACTAGTTAGCACCAGCCTTTTGTTCATTGAATCCAAGTCACAAAGTCGAGCACAATATTTCAGTGCCGATAGCAAAACTAAGAAACCTCCTTACATCATAAAGCTTAATAAATGGAAATGGCCTAGCATTATTTTCATTGGCATCGTAGTAGGGTTTGGATTGTTATTGCCAATCACCGTTTTAACATTTTGGCTATTAAGTGGAATATCAGCAGGTGAACCGCTTAGGCTAGTCTGGCGTGCAGCTATCAACTCAGGCTTAGTGTCAGCACTTGCTGCGGTCACATCTATCATCGTAGCAATACCAATAGCAATTCTATCGGTTAGATACAAGAGTGCAGTAACTACGATAATCGAAAGATCTTGCTATACAGGCTTTGCGCTACCTGGGATAGTTGTAGCTTTAGCACTGGTATTCTTCGGAGCTAATTATGGTGGATTTCTATATCAAAGTCTCCCTATGCTGATATTAGCTTACATATACTTTTCTTGCCTCAAGCAATAGGTGCTTTGCGTACTTCGCTTATTCAGGTAAATCCTAGGCTGGAAGAAATGGGGCGCAATTTAGGGCATACTCCTCTTGCAGTATGGTTAAAAATTACTATGCCTATACTACGACCAGGGCTAATTGCAGCCTGGGCCTTGGTATTCCTAACTGTCATGAAAGAACTTCCCGCTACCCTGCTTCTTAGTCCAATAGGATTTGATACACTCGCTACAAAAATTTGGAGTGCAAGCAGCGAAGCATTTTATGCTAGGGCGGCAGCCCCATCACTACTTTTGGTGTTCTTGGCATCAGCTAGTATGTTAGTGTTAGTGCGTCGTGAAGGAGATACACCAAGATGAGACCCCCAGCAATAAGATGTTTTGGGCTTTCTAAAAGATTCGATGAGTCTTTCTCAGTCCAAAATGTGGATCTCGCGATAGACCACGGGGAAAAAATGGTGTTAATTGGACCAAGCGGATGCGGAAAAACCACGCTGTTAAGACTCATTGCAGGTTTTGAAACGCCGACTTCAGGCACCTTAGCAGTAGGTGGGGAGCTTGTAGCAGGCCCTGAGCGGAGTTTGCCCCCAGAAAAAAGGCGGGTTGGTATGGTATTTCAAGACTACGCTTTATTTCCTCACATGGATATAGAACACAACGTTGCATTCGGCATACGTGACAAATCTAAGCGCTCCAAGCGTGTAGCCGAGGTTCTATCAATGGTGGGACTAACTGGTATGGGAAAGCGCTATCCACACGCTTTATCTGGAGGTGAGCAACAGAGAGTCGCTTTAGCCAGAGCATTGGCACCACAACCAGCCATAGTATTACTGGACGAACCATTCTCTAACCTCGATGCTGGATTGAGGGGTAGGGTTAGGAAGGATGTATTGGAGATACTAAACGAGGCTGAAACTTCAGCTATATTCGTGACTCACGATCAAGAAGAGGCAATGCTATTTGGCGACAGGATCGCAGTGATGAACGAAGGGCAAATTGAACAGGTAGATTCACCGGAAATCATATTCCATAATCCATCTTCAACTTTCGTTGCGAAGTTTATGGGAATAGCTGACTTCATACCAGCATGGACTGATGGAAACAAATTAGTCACAGAAATAGGCACTCTCAAGCAACCGAAAAACATGACTGGAAATGAACCGATGGAGTTAATGGTACGACCAGACGATGTCTCCATTTCTGAAGATCAAGCCGGAAAATGCAGAATATTAGAAAGAGTCTTCCAAGGCGCACATAACCTCTACAAGATAGCTTTACCTTCTGGAAATATCGTACACAGCCTTCAACTACATTATCGTAGCTACACCGTAGGCCAAACTGTTTCAGTTAGGATAGATGCAGGCCACCCACTCACCTGCACAATTGAAGGCAACCTAGTAACAATACCAAACGGCACTACGGACAGGTGATTAAGATACGAAGGTCGACAAGAACAAGCCCGGCTAACTTAAACAGGGGTGCTATTTTAGCCTTAACCTACCTAGCTGGTTTCGCCAGTAGCGGATAAGATCCCGACGCCTCGGCGAAAACATAGAGGAATTCGCCTCGAATTTAGATGAGCTTCCTTTTACAGATGAAGAGCCATTAACAACAACGGAAGCCGCCGTCAGCGCAGCCATACCAATCAAGGCTCGTTTCAGAAAAACTCTCCTGTGAATCATGGTCGCTTCAACAGTGTTTGCTTCAGACATAGTCATCTCCAACTGGAAAATAAGCTCAAGAGACTCGTATTTTTACATTCCAGAGATCCAAAACGCAATAGTCCTAACTAATAATTACAAATAAACGACTATATTTCGAATAATCATTTGGAATTTGTGAAAATTTTAACTCAAAGCTCTTCCCACCTAGTAAATAACCTGTTAACCTTTTTGAGTTCGGATCGTCAGGCTACGATACGCGAGCAACGATCAGACCAAAAATAACTAAGAGTAATAGATGGACCCTGCCTACCTAGACAACGAAATATGGCATAGCATTTCTGTCATGCTTCGGTTTCTTTGGGGATATGTTCTTTTCGCACTCGGCTTTGCGGCTCTATTTCTAACTGCTCACGCGATCATTCCATCGTTGGCCAACACAGGCCAGATCCCGAGTCCTATAGCCAAGATGAGACCATTCGTTTATGTCGCTGCGTTCGGTTCACTCCTAATCGCAATTGCCCTTTTGACTATGACGATAATCAACACTGCGTGGATTAGTAAAGTTTGGGATAACTACTTAATTTAGAACAGGACAAGCACTAAGTAATCAATGCGAAAAGTAAACCCCATAATCTTAATAGCAATATCAGTCGTAGGATTCGGTGGACTATTAATTGCAGGAGTAGCCGTTTTCTTCCTGTTCAACGCGTGGTTTGGCCTACCAGTTGGTGCCCAAGCTCCTGATCAACCGATAGATTTTCCTCATACGGTACACTCTGGCTCCATAGAGAATGGTGGGCTAGGTTTAGATTGCACATTCTGCCACCGAAATGTTGCTGAAGGAGCAGCCGCGACAGTTCCTTCGGTCCAACAATGTATGTTCTGCCATAAACAGATAACTGGCACAAGTGATAAAGCTAAGATTGAAATATCCAAACTAACAGAGTTAAGTGAGGCCGGTCAGCCAGTGAACTGGAAACGAGTTCACCGACTACCAGATCACGTAGAGTTCGTTCACGACGCACACATTCGCTATTTTTCTGAAATGAATGGAATAAGTGCATCCGAGGTATGTTCTACTTGTCATGGTGATGTGGCGTCCATGGTTAAAGTTAAACAGGTTAGAGCATTGAAAATGGGTGATTGTGTAGATTGTCATAGGAAATATAGTGCTCCCACTGACTGTACTATCTGTCATCGTTAGGCGGATTTAATTATGACTATAACTAGAAGAAACTTTTTAAAATGGTCGGGCATAGGTGCTCTGGGAACCGTAGTGTTTGCCGGCTGCGGCATTCCTGAAGAAGAACTGCTGGTTCAGAGCCCTGCAACCATGCCGGAAGATATGGTAACAGGGCTAGAAGCCTGGTACGCAACCTCATGCGCTCAATGCAACAATGGTGAAGGAATAATAGTCCGAATCATTGAGGGTCGTGCGATAAAAATTGAGGGCAACCCGGATCACCCAGTAAGTAAAGGTAAAACGTCCGTAAGATCTCAGGCTGGTCTACAAGTCCTTTACAATCCGGACAGATTAACAGGACCTATGAAACGCACCGGGAATCGGGGGTTAGGGGAGTTCGAACCGATAACTTGGGATGAGGCATTAGCCGAGGTATTACCAAAACTAACCGGGACGAAATCGGTCGCTATGATAACTGACCCAGTAAGCGGTAGCTTGGGTAGAGTAATAAAAGAGTTTGTGGACAGAAATGGGACCCGTCACATGGCTTTAGAGTCCATGGAACAGACTGTCCTTACAAGAACAGTAAGGGACATGTTCGGACAAGAGGTGATGCCTGTTTTTGATATATCTAACGCAGATTATGTCCTTAATTTCGGTGCTGATTTTCTTTCTACTTGGTTGAGTCCAGTGCAATATAGTCGAGCCTACGGCGAGTTCAGGCAAGGACACGGACATAGGGGTACTCTTGTACATATCGAACCCAGAATGTCTATGACAGCTGCCAACGCAGACAAATGGCACTATGTAACACCTGGGACAGAAGGCCTGGTTGCTTTAAGCATTGCATATGTTCTAGTCAAGGACTTCGCACAGGATATTGACCAAGAGACGCTTTCATTAATGACAGGGGGCGGAGGAGTCAGTGCATTAGCAAGCTACGCCCCTGAATCCACGGTAGATGCAACGGGATTAACCCCTGAAGTTATCGAAAATATAGCTCATGAATTGACCAAAAGTGAGCACAGCTTAGTGATCGGTGGTGGGGCCGCAGCCGCTCATATAAATGGCCTGTTCAATATGAGAGCAATTTACTCGTTGAATTTACTGCTAGGCAACATTGGCAAGAAAGGGGGGATCAGATTCAACCCGGAGCCTGCCGATTTTGGGATAGACAAAAGAGATGCCGTTGCAACTTTTCAAGACTGGAAAACGTTAAGAGATGATTTGTCATCTGGAAAAACGGATACCCTGCTGATTCACGGAGCGAACCCTGCCTACACTCTAGAATCCATAAACTTCACCGACGGAGCCAAAAATGCTAAGACCATCATCAGTTTCTCCAGCTTTTTGGATGAGAGTAGTGCGCTAGCTGACATTATACTTCCAGATCACACCTACCTGGAGTCATGGGGGGATCACGATCCTGACCCAGGCCCTGGTTATCAGACTGTCACCTTCCAACAGCCAGTAGTTTTCCCATTTAATCAAGATGTGGGCAGAGGAACTCGAAGTTTCGGTGATGTCCTGCTAGACCTAGATTCAAAGCTAGGGAATTCCCCGTCCTATTCAAATATGAAGGAAGCTGTACGGGCAAGAGCCACGAAATTGTACGATCAGAACCGTGGATCTGTACAATCGGGTAATTTTGAGGCTTTCTGGATATCCGTACTCCAAAGAGGAGGATGGTGGGACGAAAAATCTAGTGGG
>Ga0114996_10008997_pt1 | contig 11007 bp, 11 predicted proteins | sample ArcticOcean_MG_C_4_FD_87039 | JGI IMG/M metagenome (GOLD analysis project Ga0114996, IMG submission 87039) | Marine microbial communities from western Arctic Ocean - ArcticOcean_MG_CB4_134 | ecosystem: Environmental > Aquatic > Marine > Oceanic | place: Arctic Ocean: Canada Basin | collected... | reverse complement strand
TAGAGAGTGGCACAAACTTACAAAAGAAATTGAACAAAAGCGCACAAAAATTTCTGAGGGGTTAGCACGCAGATTTACTGGTCTAGGAATAAAAGAGTCAGAAATTGATAAAGTTTTAACAGCAATGTCCCTAAAAGCAAAGAAACCGATAGAGTGGTCAGACTCTGAAATTGTGAAGTTTCTAAAAACAATACGTAAGTCGTCTAAACCAGTACTAATTGCAGCAAACAAAGCAGACTTGTGTGATGATCTTGGAATTATAAAAGAAATCTCTGAAGATTTTCCAACAATTCCATCCAGTGCTGAAACTGAGCTCTTATTGAAAAAAGCTGCAAAGGCAGGACTAATTGAGTATCTTCCAGGCGATGATAATTTCAAAGGTAAAGCAGACATAAAATTATCTGAGCAGCAAAACGCTGCATTACATCTAGCAAAGAATGTCTTGACGAAAATTGGCGTAACAGGTGTACAAAAAATTCTAAACACGGTAATTTTTGATATTCTGAATATGATAGTTGTTTATCCTGTTGAGGACGAAACAAAACTCTGTAACAAGAATGGTCAAGTGTTACCAGATGCCAGACTATTAGATTCCTTTTCCACTTCCAAAGATCTTGCATTTACAATTCATCAGGATATAGGAAATGGATTTTTACATGCTATAGACGCAAAGACAAAACAGCGAATTAGTGCAGATCATCAGTTGAAAAATGGCGATATTATAAAGATAGTATCTACGCTAAGTAGGGGTTGAGATGCTCTGTTTAGGAATTGAGAGTACAGCACACACATTTTCCTGTGCAATAATTGAAAAAAAGAGAAAAACTGGAAAAATCCTTTCAGATATCAGAAAGATTTACCGACCTTCAGATGGTCAAGGAATTCATCCAAGAGAAGCATCACGCCATCACATAAAAAACAGTTCCAAAGTCATCTCAGAATGTTTAGATCAAGCAAAAATCAAGATAAGTGATCTGGACATGATTGCCTATGCAGGAGGTCCAGGTTTAGGTCCTTGCCTAAGAGTTGGGGCTGTAGTAGCAAGATCACTTGCATCATATTACAAAATTCCAATCTATCCTGTCAATCATGCAATAGGTCATATCGAATTGGGAAAGTTACTAACAGGCGCCAAAAATCCGTTAGTGCTTTTAGTATCTGGTGGGCATACAATGTTACTTGCATTTTCTTCCGGAAGATGGAGAGTCTTTGGTGAAACTTTGGATATTACACTTGGCCAGTTACTAGATCAGTATGGTCGCTCGCTAGGATTTGCATCTCCATGTGGTAAAAAAATTGAAGAACTTGCAACAAAATCTACTGATTATGTCAATTTGCCATATTCTGTTAAAGGAAACGATGTGTCATTTTCAGGATTACTGTCTGCAACAAAAAACATTATCTCGAAAGATAGCAGAAGTGCTTGTTTCTCATTACAAGAAACTGCATTTGCAATGATTGCTGAAGCAACTGAACGTGCTCTGGCATTTACAAAGAAAAAGGAACTAATGATAGTGGGTGGAGTTGCAGCAAACAAAAGATTATCATCAATGTTAAAAAATGTGTGCAAAAATCAGAAATCAAAATTCTTTGTCGTTCCTCTAAATTATGCTGGTGATTGTGGATCACAAATTGCATGGACTGGACTGTTAGAATCTACTGTTGGAAAAGGTTCAAAGATTGAAGATACATTTGTTAAACAATCCTGGCGCTTAGATACTGTAGATGTCAGTTACTGATCTTTTACATCTTCAACTGCATCTTGAATGTCTTCAAGCCAGCCACCAGTACCAAATACGCCAAATTTGTAAGATTTTTCGCCATCGTTTGTTTTAATTTTTATACATATTTTTTTGATGAATCTGCCTTCCTTCCAGACATCCAAAAGCTCGTTTAGCGGAACATCAAGCACGGTTTCACCCATTTTTGTTGAAAAGTCTGCGATTCGACTCTTTCTTTTATCAAAAGCAACTCTTTGGTTTGTAAGAGTAAGTATGCCTGTACCTAATTCATCCTCACTACAGTCTTCCTGCTTCAGTCTCTTTTCGCCTGGTTCCATACGAACTATTCTAATTGATTGTAATTAATCGTTTTTCTTTCAAAAGACTATAAATCACATAAATCAAAAAAAATATGAAACAAAAATACAGAGAGTATCTAAAACTAAACAAAAACATACTCATAGCATTTGCAATATCAATAATTATTTCTGCAATTGCAGCAGACTATTTTGCTAGTCAGGAAGATTATCTTATCAGCACTTTTACTTTAATTGTTGATTATGGAGTATTTTTTTCTGTGTTTGGAGTACTGTTCTATCTTGATAATAGGAAAAAATACATTTTACAAAACGGTGAAACTGACAAGTCATTCTTAAAATCAGATCTGATTAAAATAATTTCCTCATTAGGAATAGGTGAGGTTGTTTATACTGTTGCAAGATGGAGTTTACAATATTATCTGCTTTTACTGAATTATGAACCATATATGGCGTCAATAATCTCACAGTTGATCTCAACTGTAATCTATATGGCCACTCTAAATCTTACAATCAAACTAACAAAATTATTTAAAGATTGATCTAACCCAAATCAATCTTTGATTTTTTTAACAACTTTTTGAATTTATCAGGCATCTCTATCACAGAATCTTGCATAGACGCATAATATTTGTCTAGTTTTTTGTATAATCTTTTTGGTTTTCTTGGTTTTTCATTACTAAGAGCATATAACGCTAAAATAGGAAATGCAATTGTTGCATCAGCATAAACTGTGATTAAACCTCCGTGCGAGTCTTTCACTTTACCCCAACTTTTTCCTTCTTGAAGAGTTGCTCCTGATAGTCCACCAGTATCAGGTCTGGCATCTGTTATCTGAATAATGTAATTTTGTCCACCATGCTTCTTCCTAAGAATTTGATCCAATAGAGGACCTGTTTGCTGTGCAGTGTTTTTTGGTACACCACCCCCTAATTCCAGAATAGCAGATTTTTTTGAATTGTACACTATTGCAGCCTGCTCAATTATCTCCCGCACAAAATCCAGATTGTATGGTTGACCTTTGAGTCTATGAATTGCAAGATTTAGTGCCAATGATGAATCCTTCAGTGTTGAGATGTATACTGGAACATCAAGATCATACGCAGTAGTAATAAAACTTCTTTCAGGATATTTTGACTTTTTTTTGCTTATGCTTCCCAAAACATTACAGAATTCAGCAGTTGTAAACGGTTTGTCCATAATTTTTTTTTGAAAAATTTTTTGAATTACTTGATCCTCCATCTCCAGCGTCTCGTAAAACTTGACGTACACATCACGAATGCGTACAATCTCCTTATCGTATAGAATATTATCATCTACTGCAAAATGACCCTGTTTTACAGGAAATCCCCATGCAAAGTGATCCTCATGGTATACATTTGCACCAGTAGTAACAATCCAGTCTACAAATCCTTTTTCTAACAAAGTCTTGATGATACCACCGAATCCTACTGGTGTTAGTGCTCCTGCCACAGTAAGACAGATTGTTGCATTTTCATGAATCATTTTCGAGTATAATTTTGCAGCTTCACCTAGTTGCCTTCCATTAAAACCAGAATTTGCATAGATTTCTATTAATTCTTTGATATTAGTTTTTGAATTTAATTTGATATGTGGGATATCCTTTCCTTTGAAGTTATGATGATCCATATTTGAAAAATACTAAACCCTGATTTTTAATGTTTTATTGAATTATTATTTTTCTAATTTTTCTAAAAGGGCTTTATACATAAACGGGAAAATTGTAGTAATTTCTGCATGTATTGTGGTTTCTTTAGCATATTTTGTTACTTTTCCCCATGAAATTGCTTCTCTAACTAATGCACCGCTTAGACTACCATCAAATTCCTGTGCAGTAGTTACATAGACTGCATAATCTAATCCTTTACGATATTGATTCCACCACAATGTATGATGTTTTGGTACACCACCTCCAAGCATTAACGCACCAGATTTCTCTGCTTTGAATACCAACCCTGAAAGAAAGTTTGCATCTTCAATTAGATTTAATTTAAAGTCGGCATGTTTTTGTGCAAACATCCACACCTGACTTCCTACAGCACCATCCATTATTCCAGGTACAACTACAGAGATATCATTTTTGTATGCCCAATAAAGAAATGAATCATCACCCATCGACTTTCCCAACTCTCGATTAATATCAGCGGTTGACATTTCTCTTTTACCATCATTGTAAGCACGTTCTAAAATTTCTTGCACTTTTTCTTCAATTAGTGGGCCATAACTTTCCATTGGCACTAATACATTTCCTAATCTATGAATATTTTGATCCGCGAGCTCCTTGTCATCCATTGTGAATGAACCTTCCTTGTAATTTGAAAAATGTCTAGCAATATCATGATCAAGTGCACCACAAGTTGTAATTACAATATCACACCACTTTTTTTTAATCATATCTCGTATAATGCCTCTAAAACCTGTTGAAACAATTGCTCCAATAAACGACAAAAATTTTAAACATTTTTCATCTTGGATCATATTAGAAAGAATTTCAACTCCCTCTGCAATATTTCGTGATTCAAAACCGCCTGACTGTTTTAATTCGTTGAAAATTTCATCAGCACTAGAGTCATTGGAAATTTCGATGTCCTTTACGTCTCTACCAGGTTCAATCATTCTACATAAAATTTGAACTTGGTATAGATATTCTTATGCATGAAAATTTGTGGTTACCTTAAATTTACGAAAAAAATTCATAATGTTATTCAAAGATGATAACTAACATTTACGTCGATGGCTCAGGTGGAGCAAAATCTGGATATGGATTTTTTGTAAAAGAGACTGGAGAATCTCTTTTTACTGAAAAACCAGGATTAACAAATAACCAAGCAGAATATCTTGCAATAATTTCTGTATTACAGAAATATGCAAATTCTGATGATGAGATTATTATTTACAGTGATTCAAAAAACACTGTATCGCAGTTAAACCACCAATTTGCCATAAATAATGAGCAATTACGCAATCTGGCAAGAGAAGCATGGTCAATCATGGCAAAATTCTCAAACCTCAAAATTATTTGGATTCCAAGAAGTGAAAATCTGGCTGGAAAAATGTTGGGCAGTTAGTTATAAATAAATTTAATTATAGAAAATTGTTTGAGCAAGTTTATCATAATGACTGAATCTGTTTTTCTTTCCCCGAAATCTATTGCAGTAATTGGTGCCTCTGACAAGGAAGGGAGCGTTGGCCGTGCAATTACTTCGAATATAATGAAAGGATACAAAGGAACTGTATTTCCTATTAGCCCATCAAGGGATACGGTATTTGATCAAAAGGCATACAAGAGTGTTTTAGATGTTCCAGAGGAAATTGATTTAGCTGTAATAATTACAAAAAACATCATAGTTCCAACTGTACTAGAAGAGTGTGGGCAGAAGAAAATTCAAGGTGCCGTAGTAATCACTGCAGGATTTAAGGAGGTAGATGAGGAAGGCAAAAAACTGGAACAGCAACTAAAAGATATTTCAAAAAAGTACAATCTACGAATTATTGGACCAAATTGCCTCGGAGTAATGAATCTAGATCCGCAAACAATGATGAATTCTACATTCCTAAAGATCACTCCAAAATCTGGAGAAATTGCATTAGTGTCGCAAAGCGGTGCAATATGTGCAGCATTAGTAGAAGATGCAAGTGCACAAGGAATCGGATTTTCTGCAGTAATTAGTATGGGAAATAAGGCCGATATGACAGAAATTGACATTCTAAAAATGCTAGCAGAACACGAGCAAACAAAAGTTATCGTGATGTATCTTGAGGATATGGGTAACGGGCAAGAATTTCTTAAAGTTTGTAAACAGATCACAAAAAAGAATGCAGTAAAAAAACCAGTGTTGGTTTTGAAATCTGGCAGAAGTCCTGAAGGTGCAAAAGCAGCAATGTCTCACACTGGTGCACTAATGGGTTCAGATGAAATTTATGATGCATTACTAAAACAATCTGGCGCAATCCGAGTTGACACTATGGAAGAATTGTTTGATTATGCCACTGCATTTTCTAAACAACCACTCCCTGTAGAAGGTGATCTTGTAATCGTATCAAACGCTGGCGGACCAGCTATAATTTCAACTGATTCATGCTCTAAACTTGGAATTAAAATGGCAAAAATTGAAGAGATCAGATCAAAGATTGATGCAGTGATTCCACCATGGGGAAGCTCAAGAAATCCTGTTGATATTGTGGGTGATGCAGATTTTAATAGATTTGAGAATGTTCTTAACGAAGTTTTACAACACAAGAATGTTGGTTCTGTTATTTCAATGTGTACACCTTCTGCAACATTAGATTATGATAAACTCGCTGAAGTGATTGTAAAGATGTCAAAAAAATACAAAAAAACAATGCTTGCAAGTTTGATGGGTTTAGATGAGGGAATTACAAACAGAGAAATTCTTGCTGCCGGAGATATTCCATATTATACGTATGCAGAAGGTTCTATACGCGCACTCAAGGCAATGCTTCGGTTTGTTGACTGGACTAAAGCACCTGATGGAGATGTAACAGAATTTAAAGTTGATATGAATAAGGCTAGAGCCATACTTGATAAAGTAAAGTCAGAAGGGAGAACAAACCTTCTAGAAGACGAAGGCCGAGAAATTTTAGATGCATATGGATTTCCACTGCCAGAAAGCAGTATTGCTAGTACAGAAGATGAAGCCGTTGATGCTGCAAATAAGATTGGTTATCCAATAGTAATGAAGATTGCATCACCACAAATTGTTCACAAATCAGATGCTGGCGGTGTAAAAGTTAATCTCACAAATGACGCTGAGGTTCGTGATGGCTTTAAGACAATTATGGAAAATGCAAAAAAATACGATAGTAATGCAGAGATCAAAGGAGTTTTAATTGTTGAGATGGTTAAGGGTGGAAAGGAAATGATCATTGGTTCAAAACTTGAACCTGGCATGGGTCCTGTAGTTATGCTTGGCATGGGCGGAATCTATGTGGAAATTCTGAAAGATGTAACATTCAGACTTGCACCGCTAACTGATCAGGAAGCAAACGACATGATTTCATCTATAAAGACAAAAAAACTGTTAGATGGAGTTAGAGGAGAGAAACCATCTGATATCAGCAAACTTTCAGAATGTATTCAGAGGTTATCACAACTTGTTACTGACTTCAAAGAGATTAAAGAATTGGATATGAATCCAGTACTTGTTATGGAACAAGGAAAGGGATGTAAGATTCTAGATGTGCGTATAGGCATATAAAATTAGGCTAAGCTATGACTGCAAACTTTTTAATTATTTATAGTATTATACAGTAATGTAGACATGCAAAAAACTGTAAGGCCGTTAAGAACTGGCGAGGAATATATTGAGAGCCTACGTGGTCGTGATCTTAAGATTTACTTGTTTGGCGAACTTGTCAAAGAACCTGTTGATCACCCAATTATTCGTCCTTCAATCAATGCAGTTGCAAAAACATATGATCTTGCAGTAGAGGAAGAAGATCTTGCATCTCCAAAATCTTCAATCTCTGGCGAACGAGTAAATCGTTTTCTACATATTGCTGAGAGTGCACAGGACTTGGTGCTACAAAACAAGATGCAAAGAAAACTTGGACAGCTTACCGGTACATGTTTTCAAAGATGTGTTGGCATGGATGCATTAAACGCACTTCACTCTACAACATACGAGATTGATGAGAAACACGGAACAAAATATCATGAGAGATTATTAGAATTTATCAAAATGGTGCAACATGATAACTCGGTTATTGGTGGTGCGATGACAGATGTAAAAGGAGACCGAAGTCTTTCACCAAGCGAACAAGAAGATCCTGATTTATTCGTACACATTGTTGATAGAGATGAAAAAGGCGTTTACGTTACGGGTGCCAAAGCTCACCAAACTGGCACAATTAACTCACACTGGATGATTATTATGCCTACAATGAGATTATTAGAAAATGACAAAGACTACGCAATAGTCGGTGCAATTCCAGTAGATGCACCGGGAATCAAGTACATCTATGGCAGACAGTCATGTGATACTCGAAGTATGGAACCTGGTGACATTGATGTTGGCAACTCTGAATATGGAGGACAAGAAACAATGGTCATACTTGATAGAGTATTTATTCCAAATGAAATGATCTTCATGAATGGCGAACATGAATTTGCATCAATGTTAGTTGAAAGATTCACATGTTATCATAGAAGGAGCTATGTCTGCAAGACTGGATTAGGTGACGTTCTAATCGGCGCTGCGGCGACAATTGCAGATTATAATGGTGTCCCAAAAGTATCCCATATCAAAGACAAGATTGTTGAGATGACACATCTAAATGAGTCAATCTACGCTGCCGGCATATCATCATCATACCAAGCACAAAAAATGAAATCTGGAGTTTTCTTAAACGATGATATGTTAGCGAATGTATGTAAACATAATGTAACACGTTTCCCTTATGAAATAAGTAGACTTGCACAGGATATTGCTGGTGGCTTATTAGTAACATTGCCATCGGAAGCTGAATTACGAAGTCCAGAGACTGGTCCTATACTTAAAAAATATTTGAAAGCAAAATCAGGAGCTGACGTTGAAAACAGAATGCGAATTTTACGTTTAATTGAAAATATGACGATGGGGAGAAATGCAGTTGGTTATCTGACAGAATCAATGCATGGTGCCGGCTCTCCCCAAGCGCAAAGAATTCAAATTGCACGACAAATGCAATTAGGTTACAAGAAACATCTAGCTAAGGATCTAGCTAAAGTTAAAGAAGTTCAAGACGAAATTCCTGAAAATTCTGAATACTTTCAAAGAGTCTTTAAACTAGATAGTTAAGAATAGATTATTTTTCCACTGAATCATCTTTTGGTTTGGCATATTCATCAAATATGGATTCAGATTCTTTTACATATTCATTGTCTAATTTTACATCGTCAATGGTATCTAATTTCGTTTGATCAGTTTTAGTACTTTCTTCAGTATTTTGGAATTCTGGTTTTTTCTTTTTCTTTGATAATTGTTTTATTACCATAACTCCAATAATTACTGCAATAATGATATAATTTATTGGAGGCTGTAAAATTTGAGTTATATATCCTATCTGTGGAACTACGTGTTCAACTTTTCCAAGATATATTTTCTCGGTAATTGGATAATCTACATTTTTCATTGAACGTGGATTTGCGTCGCCTTTAGTCTGAATTGTTTTAGGGTTTTCAGTTACGATTGTATCTACTCTATGAACAATTACCCTTTCTTCACCACCTTTTTCCCCTTTCAGATATTTTTCATATGCTGCAGGTGCATAGAATACTATAATGTCACCTTTCTGTATATGTTGGAAAGGTGTGTTACCCTCCACTATTATGATATCATAAACTTCTAAGGTGGGAATCATACTCCCACTTGATACAACATAAAATGGATTTGCCGTTCCAAATATTACTTGTAATCCAATCCAAATTACTGCCAGAGCTATCACAATAATTATGACATCTTTAACTAAGTTTTTTGTTGAATTTGAAGCCAAATTACGATTCGTCAATAAATTAGTAAGATAAATCTTGCCTGATTATTCTATAATTTTGTTCCACAACTCTCACAAAATTTCGAGTCTAGTTTATTATCAAAATTACAACTTGAGCATCTCAAACCTTCACCAGGTTGAATTTGTTGTGTTTCTGCGGTCCCTTTATTGTTTTCACCTAAAAATATAACCTCACCAATTGTTCCTATTCTATCCCAGTTGACAGTCACGTCATTTCCCTCACTGTCAGATATTACTAGAACAATATTTTGACTGGAATCCACTCCAACTTGTTTGGCAATTCCAATCTTTTTTGCATTTTCATCATAAGTATCCATTCCCATTATTGATCTAAATGATGAGTCTATTGGTGATGTTTCTGAAACAATTTCTTCTTGCATTGTAGTTGATTCTACAACATTTTCAAAGTCAGCAAACTCTGTTTTCTCAATTGGATTTGCAATACCAACTTGATTCAATTCATCTGGCTTTTTAAAATTACGATATTCTGCAATAGTTGAATCACATTCATTACAGATGTATTGTCCTCGTTCTACTAAAATTAAATTTTCAGCAACTTCCTCATTTGGATTTTCAAAGTCAATTTTAGGACTACCCTCAAATTCTTTTTCACATGTATTACATGTATATTTAGAAATTTTGCTTACATCCAATCTTCCTATAGGTGCTAAAAACAGATCTGGTCCCCCAAGATTTCCTTTACTTTGTTGTTCATCTGTAACCTTTGCCAAAATAGAACCTCCAGAACCTCTTAATTTTTTTAGTCTAAGCTCAGCACTCATATTGAAATTATTTTGAAGTCATTTAAATATACTTTTGGAAAATTAATTTTTTATACATTATACAATCATAAAATCACCTTAACGTTTTTAGATATGATAGATAAGAGATTGATAGTTATGGGAATAAAACAAGTATCAGATGTAAAGACATGGGAAATTGATGTTGTTGGTTCTGACAAACCAGTATTTGTTGATTTTTGGGCAGAATGGTGTGGACCTTGTCGTATGGTTTCACCTGTTGTTGAAGAACTTGCTGCAGACTATGAAGGGAAAGTTAATTTTGTCAAGGTCAATGTTGACCAAGCAGGAGAGTTGGCTTCTAGATATAATGTATTTAGTATTCCAACACTTATTTTGCTTAACAAAGGTAAAGTAATTGCACAACAAGTAGGCGCAGGTTCCAAAGAAACATATCAAAATATGATTGATGGCGCAATTGAAAAAATTTAGGTCATACTAATTTTTCTATTTTTATTCTAAACTATTAATACCTGATTTATTAAATTTCAAATATGTCACTAGGAGAAATTGATACATTAAATCTTACTTTCGAAAAATTATCTACACTATTTGATGAATCACAAGGATATTACGAATCTTTTCTTGATGCAAATAATTTGTACAAAGCAGGAAAGCTTTCGGATAAAGAATTTT
>Ga0114996_10008996_pt1 | contig 11007 bp, 10 predicted proteins | sample ArcticOcean_MG_C_4_FD_87039 | JGI IMG/M metagenome (GOLD analysis project Ga0114996, IMG submission 87039) | Marine microbial communities from western Arctic Ocean - ArcticOcean_MG_CB4_134 | ecosystem: Environmental > Aquatic > Marine > Oceanic | place: Arctic Ocean: Canada Basin | collected... | reverse complement strand
TGGCGGAGATGCGAGAGTGGTCGGACGACCTTTACCGGACGAGCAGGCCGTCGTCGGACCTGGCCGAGCTTCGCAATATCTCGCTCGTCGGGTTGATCATGGCGATGTCTGCCCGTGCGAGAGAGGAGAGCCGCGGGCTGCACACGCGGCTCGACTTTCCCGAGACCGACCCGGTGCCGCGGGAGTCCTGGAGCCGGTTGGGGGAGGGGGGAGTGGAGGTGACGCTGCGGCCGCTGGAGCAGAAGGGTTAGAAGGCTTCTGGTCAGTTCGGCGCGGCCGTCCCGAGCCCCGAGCCGTAGCCCTCGATCTCGATGACCTTCACGATTTCCTGGCTGGCCGTGTCGATGATGACGACCGTGCCCGCCCGCGCGTTGTCGCCCAGGTCGTAACGGGGCGTGTACAGGTGGCCGGTCCTGCTCGAGTCCTCGGACATCTCGAGGTTCCGGCTGGAGATGTAGGCAAAACGTCCGTCCGGTGATATTGCGGCCCCGTGGGGCTGGGCGAGCCCGTTCCCCTCGATGACCTTAGCCAGCGTTCTCGTCTCCATGTCGATCACGTTGACCGTATTGTCTCGGTTGTTGCCCACGTAGACCCAGCGTCCGTCCGGTGTAAAAACCGGATGCCACGGTGCGGCGTTTACCGCGAGAGTATCCACCGGGGTCAGGGTGGGCCCCCCATCGAGATCGAACACGAACACAGTGCCCGTAAGTTCGGTCGTTCCGACCATCCATCGTCCGTCCGGCGACACCGCGAACCCGACGAGGGTGTGGGGGCGGTCGCCCCCCAGCTCGTAGAGCTCGACAGACTCGTCCCCGGGATTGAAGGACGCAATCTGGTTGACCGCCAAGCTCGCGGTATAGACGGTCCCCTCACCGGGCCGGACGGCCAACGCGTGGGGCCTCGGCAGGAAGATGCCGACCTCTTCGAACGTCATGTCCGATCGGCGAATCACGCCGATTGCCTGCGGCGGCCGCACCGCTGCCATCGAGCGGGCCGCGTAAAGGTTGTCGCCGTCGGAATCGAGAGCCAAAAGGCCAGGACGAACAAAGTCGATTCTCCCGACCAAGTTGTTATTGCGGTCGAACTTGAGGATCTGGTTGGCGGCGATGGCCGACACGTACCAGTGGGAGCCGTCCGGCTCCACCGCGATGTGGTGGGGTGATGCGTTTTCCGGGAGTCCGTATTCCTGGAGATCCACAGTGCGGATCACCTGGTTGGTCTCCATGTCAATCACGGACACGAGGGCCGCGCTCTGATTGGCCGCGTAGAGAAGGTGTTGTGCGTCGGCAAACGGGATTTCTCCGGTTTCCGAGGGGGCGCCATTGTCGATCCACTCGCTCAGGAGCGCCACCTCGGCGTCGTCCAGGGGCTCACGACCAACCTCCGCGGGATGTGGACCCCCCACGAGCTTGGTCGTCAACTCCAACATCAGCGAGCGAGCGGCGTCGAAGGGGATCATCGCCTCGCCGTAGTCGGAGCCTGCGATCAGGGCCTGCCACGAGTCCAGGCGCAAGCCCTGCGCGGCTTCAGCGCCCGTGTGGCAGGATGTGCACTTCCCGTCGAGGAGGCCTTGAACCTCTGCGTAGGGGACGGCCTGGCGGGTGTTGTCCGGAGGGGCGGTCCCCGCCGCCTCGCGCCCAACCATGGCTAGGCCGGAGCCCAGGAACGATATACAGATCAAGAAGCCGAACGTGGCCTTCAATTTCATTCTCCCGAAGGGGCAAAGTTCTCCCGAAGTGGGCGCAACCGATTATACCGACGGAGCCGCTCCGGTGTTCGCGCTGCGGCACCGGTAACGGCTGAAGCCTGTTTCTCGGCAAGGCCGTACCATACCTTATGGGATTCCGGTCAGAGACGACATTCAGCACGCTGGGAGACCACACGGCATGGCCCAAACATCGCGGCAAGACTGGATTGAAGAGGGCTTTCGGATCCTGGCCAGCGAGGGTGATGGGGGACTCACCGTGGACGCCCTATGTGAGCGCCTAGAGCGCACCAAAGGGTCTTTCTACCATCATTTCGATGGCCGTTCGGGATACGTCGAGGACCTCTTGACCGCGTGGGAGCGGCAAGCCACGGACCGCATCATCGCGTCCGGTAGCTCCGATGCTCCGGTAAAGAAGCGGTTGCGAGCGGTCAACCGGCAGGCGTCCGAACTCAGGAACGCGAGGTTGGAGAGGGCAATTCGGGGTTGGGCTGCCCGAGAGCCCCAGGCCGGTCGCGTCCAGGATCGAGTCGACCAAAAGAGGCTCGAGTTTCTGGTCGAGCTCTGTACCGAGCGGATGCGGGATGCGGACTCGGCGGGGATGCTGGCCAAGATCTTCCAGCTCGCGGTCGTCGGTGCTCAGCATCTCGATCCACCTCTCGAAGGTGAGGAGCTCTACCGCGCGCTTCGGTTCCTCGATCCGCTCTTCGACATCGCTAACAACGGCGCGCGATAATGGATTCGGGCGAAAAGGCGGAAGGGACTGAATCACCGCTGGACTATGGACCGGATGGCCGCATCACTCGGAAGTCCTTCAACCGGGAGCTCCTCAGGCTCCAGGAAGACCTGGTCGATTTACAAAAGTGGATCAAGCGCCAGGGTCTGAGGGCGGCCGTCATCTTCGAAGGCCGCGACGCCGCGGGTAAGGGTGGTGTTATTACACGGATCACACAGCGACTGAGTCATCGTATCGTGCGGGTGGTTGCGCTGGGGATCCCCACTGAAAAAGAGCGGGGTCAGTGGTACTTCCAGCGCTACGTTTCTCACCTGCCGGCTGCGGGAGAGATGGTGCTGTTCGATCGCAGTTGGTACAACCGGGCGGGTGTAGAGAGGGTAATGGGATTCTGCACGGACGATGAGTACCAGGACTTCCTGCGGTCGTGTCCGGGCTTCGAGCGGATGCTGGTCCAGTCCGGGATTATCCTGATCAAGTACTGGTTCGCGATCAGTCCGGAGGAACAGGAGCGGCGGTTCAGGAGCCGGCTGGAGGATCCGAGAAAGCGGTGGAAAATCGGACCCATCGACATCGCCTCACGCGCTCACTGGTTGGACTACTCCCGAGCGAGGGACGAGATGTTCAAGCATACCGATACCGATGAGGCACCCTGGTACGTGGTCGGAGCGGACATCAAGCGCCACGCCCGCCTGAACTGTATCCACCACCTTTTGCAGACGATTCCGTGCCAGGAGATCCCGGACGAACAAGTCGAGCTTCCGGACCTCCAGAAAGACCCGAGCTACCGACGTCCACCGGTAGACTCCATGACGTGGGTGCCTGAGGTGTACGGATCGGGTGCGACCGATGCGGAGCGAGACTCGGGCGAGGGGTAGCCAGAGCCGAGCGAATTTTTCTAGGGTTCGGCAGGCTAGAACCGGGCAGCGAAGAGGGTGAACGAGGCCGCGGGCCTCAGGGCTGTTCGTCCCCACGGGGCATCGACTCGAATGAACGTGGGCGTCGGTGTCGGAAATCCGACGCCGAATCGGCCCTCGTCCAACTTGAAGAGGGCTCCGGACAAGGAAGACAGGGAGTCGTCTGCCCGGGCCAGCTCCGTGTCAGCACCCCGTGTGGTCACTACACCGATTCCGAGCCCGAGTAGGCTAGTCGCCAACGGAATGCCGACGAGGGCCTTGTCATCGGACGGCTGAAGGAGGAGATCGAGGCCCAGGCCGCCGAGGCCCCCGATGACGCCCGCAATGCTGACGAGACGAGCCCGGTTTCTGGAGATGTTCCACCCCGGCACCAAGAGCGCCGTCGTCAGAAGCCCGGCATTTCCCCCGATGAGGGCACTCGTCAGCGCTTGATCGTCGTCGTCGAAATCGAGGAGGGCCGAGGTGGCGAGGCCGAACCATGTGCCCCACAGGGCCCCGTAGTTCACGGTGCTCGCCACTCCCCGCGATATTTCGCTTCGGGACAAGAGTGCCCCGGCCGCAATCCCGGTCAATCCGCCGACGACCATGGCGCCAAGCCTGGCTTCATCGCTCGGGCCGCTGTCGAAACACTGACCCCTGAAGCAGTCTTCCTGGCCCCCGAGCTCCAGAACCTCGGCCCACCCGAATCCCTGCCAGGTGCCCCAGGTTCCACCGAAGGTGATGGCTCGGGCCTGCCCCGTGGTCAAGCTCAACGAGCCGGCCAGGGCTTTTCCACCGAAATAGCCTGCGGGCCCGCCAAGCAGAAGCCCCGCGCCGTATGGTTCCGGCGTGTCCGCGCCGAGCCAGCTAGGAAGGGCAACGCCGAGCCAGAGTCCAAAGGTCGTGCCCCAGACTCGGAGCTCGACGCTCCCGCTACCCTGGGCACCCTCCAAGTTGAGCGCCGAAAACCTTGCTTGGGCCTGGACCGCGGCCGGCGTAGTGTCAAAGTGCTCTGCGATGAACCGATAGAGTGCCTCCGCGACCTCCCACTGGCCCTCGGATTCGAAGGACGCGGCCGCGTCGAGGAGGACGTTTGCTGAGTCCGCCGGGGAGGAAGCTTGGGCGGTGAGGGAAGAGGCACCCGCGAGGAATGCCACGCATGTCAGGATCTTCGTGTCCATTTTTACACCCCGTCAGGTAAGGGAAGTTGTTGAGGAGGGCGGTCAGGATCTCGTCATAAACATACAATACAGTATGGTATGTAAGTCCGCAAGAGCTTTTCTCACCTCAGTGGGTCTCGGCGGTCGATTGCGTGCCGAGATTTCCGTCTACGGGTTTTCTAGTTGACAATGCCGGGCTTGCTCCCCATGTTGTTACTAGAATTCCCGTAATAAGGATCAGACCATGCCGCCCGACACCTTCACCCCACGCGAACTGGACGTGATGTCCATCCTCTGGGACTTGGGCTCCGCGACGGTCGCGGAGGTCCAAGAGCGGATCGGTGACCCCCTCGCGTATACCACCGTGTTGTCGGTGCTGAGGACACTCAGGGAGAAGGGGTACGTGCGGCACGAGGCGGAGGGGCGGGCGTACCGCTACTACGCTCTGGTGGATTGGACGGCCGCTGGCCGGCGGGAACTGCGGCGGCTGGTGAACAAGGTCTTCAAGGGTTCGCCGGAATTACTGCTCGTCCAGCTCGTTTCCGACCGTGGGATGGACGAACGGGAACTCCGGCGGCTTCGCCAACTCGTCGACGAACGTCTCGGTGAGGGCTTGGAAGGGTCGGAAGGGGAGGAAGACTGATGCTTCTCAACCTGATGGTCTATGGGATGACCGTGAGCTTCTTGCTGGCCCTGGCGGCTTGGGCCTTCGAACGTGCCGTGAGGGTGTTTGCTTTCCCCACACGTTGGATCTGGGCTGGAGCGATGGGTGGATCGCTGGGATACATGTTCCTAGCGATCCTGCGTCCCCCGACGGCCACACGCGCTCTCGAAACCGACGCCGCCACTCCGCTCGACGTTCTTCTGGCCCCCGTCATCGGATCCATTACGAGGTTTGCGGATCCGTCACCTGCCGGTGTCAGCCTCGACACTCTCCTCGGTGCGGGCTGGGTGGTGCTGACTCTGGCGGCTACGGCGGTCCTTCTGCGCGCACACGTGCGGCTCCGTTCGGACCGATCGACTTGGACGCCCACGGAACTCGATGGCCGGGACGTTCTGGTTTCGGAAGACCTTGGGCCCGGGGTCGTGGGATGGATCCGATCGGTGATCGTGATGCCGCGCTGGGCCTTTGGCATGTCACCCCAGGAGCGAGAGTTGATGCTCCAGCACGAAGGGGAGCACTGTCACGCGGGTGATACGCGTGTGGCAGGCCTATCTCTTCTTCTTCTGACGCTCCTGCCGTGGAACCTCCCTCTTTGGTGGCAGGTTCACCGGCTTCGCCTGGCCATCGAGATCGACTGTGACCATCGCGTCCTCCACCGATCCGCGGACGTGAAACGGTACGCCAGGCTTCTTGTTGAAATTGGCGCTCGAGGGTCGGCCTCACGATTGAGCGCTTTGGCTTTCGCTCGTCCGGTCCCATCGATAGAACGGAGGATCCTTGCCATGACCGACACGCGAGACCCGCGGTATATCCGCACGGTCGGACTGACCCTTCTCGCAGTACTTCTTGTGGTGGCTTCATGTCAGGTAGAGCCGCTGTCGACCAACATCGAGGTGGGGCGATTGACGCCCGAGGGCGTGGAGGAGCCACTCCCGACTGCCGACACGGAGCCGGAAGCAGTCCAGGCGGAGCCGCAAGAACTTCGACCGGCGGAGCCGCAAGAAATTCGACCGGAGGACCGGGCGGCAATCCAGGCCGGCCCGGTGTTCACGCCGATGACCGTCAGTCCGGAGATCCTAAACAGGAGTGAGGTCCAGCAGGCCTTGATAAGGGAGTATCCTTCCCTTCTTCGGGAGGCCGGAATCGGCGGGCGGGTGGTCGTTTGGTATTACATCTCGGAAACGGGCCAGGTTCTGGACAGCAGGATTGGTGAGAGTTCAGGTCACATGCCGTTGGACGAGGCGGCCCTAAAGGTTGCAGCTGTTTTCCGGTTCACGCCGGCCATGCTCAGAGAAGAGCGCGTCCCGGTTTGGATCCAGCTGCCCATCACGTTTCAGCGGTAATGAAAAAGGAGCGTGCCTCGTTCCCGCTCGAGGGGCGACTCAGGTAGATCCGGTATCACCCCCGACGTATCACTGATTTAACGTCCCGTCCGGCCCTTCCGTCCGGGCTACATCGGCGGCGCACCCGTGTGGCCCGGCTTGCAGCGTAGTACCTTCATTCGATCCATGAAACTCCTTGTCTTCAGTGATCTGCACCGAGATCGAGACGCGGCTCGATCCCTGGTGGAGCGCTCCGGCCAGGTGGACGTCCTCATCGGCGCCGGGGACTTCGCCGTAATGCGGCACGGCATCGACGACGTGCTCGAGATCCTCCGGGAAGTCGACAAACCTACCGTTCTGGTTCCGGGCAACGCTGAGTCCGACGTCGAGTTACGGGAGGCCTGTTCGGGGTGGGACTCGGCCCATGTGCTCCACGGTGAGGGCGTCACGTTGGAAGGGGTCCCCTTCTACGGGATCGGCGGAGGCATTCCGGTGACGCCGTTCGGAGAGTGGAGCTTCGATCTGACCGAAGACGAAGCGGATGAGATGCTGGCCGGATGTCCGAAGGACGGTGTGCTCGTCAGCCACTCCCCTCCCTATGGGCACGTGGATGAGGCCGGCGGCCGGCACCTCGGAAGCCACGCGATACTCGACACGATCGGGCGGGTGTCGCCGCGCTTGTTGGCGTGCGGGCACATTCATGGGTGCTGGGGGCGCCGCTCCACGGTGGGACGGACCCTGGTGCTGAACGCCGGGCCCGAGGGACAGCTGCTGGAGTTACCCGAGTAACCGTCCTGGAGAAGCAATGAACGACCTCCGAGTGGACGTATTGATCGTCGGCGCGGGCCCGTCCGGGTTGACGCTGGCATGCGCGCTCGCCGGGGCGGGGGTCTCCTTCCATCTCATCGACAAGGCGGAGCAAAGGTCCCCCTATTCCCGCGCGTTGGTCATCCATCCGCGGAGCCTTGAAATCCTTGATCGTTTGGGTGCCCTCGAGGTTCTCCTGGCTCGAGGAAACCTGGTCGGGCGCGCGCGGATTCACATTGGTGGTAAGCTCCGGTTGGAGGTGGATTTTTCGGAAGGACAGTACCACGGGTGCAGATTCCCCCAGGCCCTTTTCGTAGAACAAGACCAAACGGAGGAGGCCCTCGACGCTTGCCTGGCGCGCTCAGGCTTCAGTCCGCTCTTCGATTCTGAGTTGATCGAATTCGATGAGGGTGTGGAAGGGGTCCGGGCGACGTGCCGCGACGCCGACGACGGCAGTTATCGTGTCGAGTGCCGGTATATCGTGGGCTGCGACGGCGCGCACAGTGCGGTTCGCCATGGGATGGACACCAATTTTTCCGGATCGGCGTACGCTCAGGACTTCATGCTGGCCGATGTGGACCTTGAGTGGGGGCAGGGGCGGCACTCCTTCCAGGTGTTTATCGAGCGGGGAGGCTTCATGGCGTGCTTCCCACTGCGCGAAAAGACGCGATTGGTGGCGGCTCGCGGGCGCTATTGCGAAGGCAGCAGCGCTCCTTCGCTGGAGGACTTCGAACGACTGCTGGACCGGTTGGTGCCGTACGATGCCCGCATCTCGAATCCGTCGTGGATCGAGCGATTCCATCTTCACCACCGCATCGCCGACCGTTTCCGGATGGGGTGTGCTTGTTTGGTCGGGGACGCGGCCCACATCCATAGCCCTGTCGGCGGTCAGGGGATGAACACCGGGATCCAGGACGCGTGGAATCTCGGCTGGAAACTCGCTTGGGCGCTCCGGTCGGATGACCCTGCCGCTGCAGACGAAGTCCTCGAGACGTACCACGACGAACGATACCCGGTCGGACGGCTCCTGCTCCGGACGACCGACCGAGCTTTCAGCTTCGTGTCCGATACCTCGTGGCTTTCCCAGCTGGTCCGGACGTTCATCGCGCCTTGGCTCGTCCCGACGCTGGGCCGGATCTCGTCCCTCAGGCGAGGGCTCCTGTTTGGGATCACGCAACTGGGCATTCGTTACCGCGGGAGCGCACTTTCAGGGCCGGACCCGGATCGCAGGCACTTCACCGGCGCGCTTCTTACTGGCGATAGGATGCCGGACATACCGATCGGTGACGTTTGGCTACGTCCCCTCCTCGATCCGGTCCGGCCGACGGTGCTTGCAGTCGGGATGGAAGCCCCACAGGGGTCAGCCCGGTGGAAGATCGTCCACCTTCGCCATGCCACCGATCAGACCCGGTCTTTGTTAGGGCTGAAAAGGCCCGGATTCTTTCTGATCCGCCCCGATGGGCACCTGGCCGCGCGGGGCGTGACGCTTGAGACATTGGAGACCGCCAAGCTCATGCGCCTCGCCCCGAACGAGGCGCTGGGCTAGCGACGATGAGGTTTCCGAAGAGCGCCCCCCTACCTTCCGCGCAACCTCGTCCCGCACCACTTGCAGTGTTGGGCGTCGGCCTCGTGGCCCCGCCGGCCACACCCAGGGCATTCGGGGCCATCCTGCGACCGTGCGGAGTTCACGAGCTCCGCCGTTACGATTCCCGTCGGGACGGCGATGATGCCGTATCCCATGATCATCACGACGCTCGCCAGGGCCTGGCCCCATGGGGTCTGAGGGGTGATGTCGCCGAAGCCCACGGTCGTGAGCGTGACAATGCCCCAGTAGACCCCACGCGGTATGCTGGTAAAGCCGTTGTCGGGCCCCTCGATCAGGTACATCAGAGAGCCGACGATGACGGTGATCGTAACAACCGTGAGGACGAAGATGGTGATCTTGTAACGGCTGGCTCTTAATGCCCGGATCAGAACGCCGGCTTCCCCGACGAAGTGCGCCAGCTTCAAGATGCGGAACACCCTGAGCACGCGCAGGATTCGCACGACGGTAAGGACCTGCCCCCCAGGGACGAGCAAGGAGACGTAGGTCGGAAGCACCGCTAAGAGGTCGATGAGGCCGAGGGGGCTTTTCGCGTAAGTCAGCGGACGACCCACGCACCAGAGGCGAGTCACATACTCGACCGTGAAGAGCAGGGTGAAGAACCACTCCGCTGCCCGTAGCGCGCCGCCGTATTCCGCGCGAAGCGCAGCGACGCTCTCGAGCATGATCACGAGAACGCTGATGGTGATGGCGACGATCAAGAGGACGTCGAAAAGCCGGCCCGATCGAGTATCGTGGCCGAAGATGACCGCATACGTACGATGCCGGTGTCGGGAGGCATCGACGGGGGGGCGGAGGCGGTCGCTCGCGTCGCGCATGGGCCTCAGCCGAACTCCACGCGCCCGCCCCGGGCCCGAAACGACGAGAGTAGCCCATCGAACTCCCTTTGCAGATCCTCGTCCCCCTCTGGCAGCCAGCGGTGCCCGACGACCCGTAGAAGATCGACGCCGTCCAGGTCACGTCTCAGATTCTCGAAAAGCTGCTCGGTCGTACGCTCGCCGAAGGCTGTGCGGGGCTCGCCGTCCTCTGTGGAATCGAAGTCCTCGTCCAGCCGGCCGCTCGTCACACGCCTCTCGAGGCAATACATGTGGAGTTGCTGGCAGGAGAGCTCGACGGTACGGATCCCGCGCTCGGTCCTGAGCAGGAAAAAATCGCGGCGATTCATCCGCGAAGAAGCTGTCGCTCCGTCTTTTTCTCGCTCATGGGATCACCTCACGCAAAGGAGCAGGAGTCTTGGTCCACGACCCGGGGCAGTATCGGGGTGCGGCAGTTGAGGAGCAAGGAGGGGCCGCCCCTAGCGACACTTGCCGGTTCAATATCTCTCCCCTATGGTCTCAGTCTGTTGAGTTCACGAGTCCCTTTGGAACCCCGAGTGCGGGTGCCTATGGCACCGTTCCAATTCCATCCGTCGAGGGAGAGGTTTCCATGTCGTATCTGAGTCGAGTCGGTTTGATGTTTCTCTTCGCAGGCGCCGGAGTTGGCGCGACCGTCGTAACGTTGGAGGCCCAAAACACGGCGCCCAACCCGTATCGGACCGTGCCCGGCGTCTGGGCGCCGCTTCCCGACGGGCGCGATTGGGGATCGACCAGCCTGGTGGAGGTCTCCGCTGACGGCGAGACGATCTGGGCGGTCGATCGCTGCGGAGAGAACAACTGCGTCGGTCACGACGACCTGGACGTCGTCTTCCAGTTCGATAAGGACGGCGAAATCCTGACGCAGTTCGGAGCCGGAATGTTCGTCTGGCCCCACGGGATCGACGTGGATGACGACGGCAACGTGTGGGTGGCGGATGCCCGGGGGAACGAGGACCTCATGCGGGGTAATCAGGTGATCAAGTTCAGCCCGGAGGGCGAGGTCTTGCTGCGGCTTGGCACGGCCGGTGTGGGGGGGCGGACCCGGACCACGCTCAATGAGCCCAACGACGTGTTGGTGGCGCCCAACGGAGACGTCTTCGTGGCCGACGGGCATGCTGCAAACGGAAATAACCGGATCGTCAAGTACTCGAGCGACGGCAGGTATCTCATGGAGTGGGGCGAGGAGGGCTCCAACCCCGGGCAGTTCAGGACGCCCCACGCCCTCGCGATAGATGACGACGGCCTCCTCTACGTGGGAGACCG
>Ga0114996_10008995_pt1 | contig 11007 bp, 10 predicted proteins | sample ArcticOcean_MG_C_4_FD_87039 | JGI IMG/M metagenome (GOLD analysis project Ga0114996, IMG submission 87039) | Marine microbial communities from western Arctic Ocean - ArcticOcean_MG_CB4_134 | ecosystem: Environmental > Aquatic > Marine > Oceanic | place: Arctic Ocean: Canada Basin | collected... | reverse complement strand
CGCCACCTACGGGGCAACTCTGAGGGCCGCCTATCCCGCCGGACTGCGACCTTACGGAGAAAACAGCTCCCACGCTGCAAAAACCGCCGCATAATCCGCGCCCCACAGAGACTGGACCCGTTCCGGATGGCATACAGTTGCCGTTCGGCCAATTCACCCATCGTTGAGTCGTCAACCGGTACATCAGAGAACAACCGGGCAACGTCTTCGTAAATCGCCTCGATCTCTTTCAGCGACGCGGATGTGTCGAGTCGAAGGAGATGCTCGGTAAATTCCTTCCCGTAGAACTGTTCGAACTGACGCCGATTCGCCGCTTCCTGTTTGATTGCCTCAATCAGGCGAAGTTGCACCTGAAGATAGACCGCCAGATGAAAGCTGGCCTGCGCGCGGATGGCTTCGTGAGGGCTTTTCATCTGCAATGCTCGCAGCAGTTCTTCCGACGCCGGCGACGGTCGAAAGGGCAGCTTCGGGCACACCGGTTCGAGTCGCTCGCTCCGTAGATAGTTCCTGGTGAGGAGGGGGATCGCCTGAGCGAGGTCCTTTCCACGGCGGACGTTGACGACAACCCAGACCAGCGCCTCTACAGCCACGGGGCTTTTCGGATTCTGCTCGGCCAGCGTAATGAAGCTGCCGGCGACTTCGCGGGCGTCACCGTCTTCTTCGTACTGGTCGACCAGCGCTTTGTATTGCTTTACCGCCTCTTCGGACGCACAGGCTTGATGGTCGTATGACTGACTCGCTGTCACACACACGAGCAGACCAGCAAACGTCGTCAGTGATCGGGACATGCATCTCTCCTCTGAATAACGGTCCGCATCACTTCTCAGCGCGGACGAACGGATCCGAAAATCGCGGTTCGTTGACTAAGTTCTCGTCTGTCAGTGTCTTCAGAAACGCGACGACTGCAGCCTGGTCTTCCTTCGTGAGGCCGAAACCGGATGTTGTTCCAGTGTTGCCGTCGCGTTTGGCGAAGGCCAAGGTGAGATTCGGATGCGGGTGGACTCCGTCACTGTAATGCGCGACGACCTCTTCCAGCGACTTGAAGCGGCCATCGTGCATGTAGGGGGCCGTCAGAGCAACGTTTCGCAATGACGGTGCTTTGAACTTGCCGTCGTTCGATGGAGTGAATGGGTCGTTTGACTCTCGGTCGAGCACTCCGAGTCCGCGATCGTGATACCTGGCATCCAGCCCGATGTTGTGTGACATGTCCATATTGAAGGTTGGAGGCACGTGACACATCATGCAGGCAAATTCATTGACGCCGCCAACGCCGACCATGAACAGCGATCTGCCCCGCTGTTCAGTCGCGTTTAATCCGGAAACAGCATTCGTCTGTCGCCCGACGGAATCCGCAATGGAGCGATCAAACTTCGAATTGAACGACACGATGGAACGAACGAATTGCGCCAGTGCCCGCGCAATCCGCCGACTCGTGACTTCGGTCGAACCGAACGCGGCTCTGAACAACCCCGGATAATACGGCAGCTTCGCTAGCTTCTTCTCAAGGTCCACCAGCTTCATGCCCATTTCGACCTTGTCCTGAATCGGCATCAGGACCTGCTCTTCGAGCGTTGCTGCTCGTTCGTCCCAGAACAAACCCGGTTCCAGCTCCTCAATATTCGAGTACCGCAGATTCACCAGTCCCATCGAGTTTCGGGAAGTGCGACCACCGTCGAAGCCTTGACTGAATCGGCGGGGGTCACTGAATCCCGCTTTCTGCTTATGACACGTTGCGCACGAAGTTGAGTCGTTCCGCGAAAGATGCCGGTCGTAAAACAGAACGCGTCCGAGCGTTGCCCCCGCTATCGTGATCGGGTTGTCAGCCGGCGTGCTATCCAGCTTGTCGAGCTTGGCCCGATTAATGTGGCGAGGGATTGGGACGTGCTCGTAGTCGTACGGTTCGGCAGGCAGGAGCGGAATGTCGATACCACCAAACGCAGCGCGAAGAACGGACCGTTCTTCCGCATCGAGTCGGGAGTTCTTATCTGCATCGAACTGCTTCAGGAGCGTTTCGCGACTGAAGGACGCCGTATCCTGAGACCACGCAGGCATGTAGCACCCAACTGCGAATAGCAACGTCAGGATTCCCGTTCGCCGGTTGATCATCAGATGGTGTGTCGGCTGCATGGTCGTATCAGGAACTCAAACGATTGGAACCAGAGTGGAACTCGAATTGTCGCCGTTCAATCCGCGAATGTAACGCTACTTTCGCAGAACATGAGACGCCCGCTCGGGCAACGCCGTAAAGGTCTTTCGTAGCTGCGTTAGCCAGAACGCGGATATTCCGTAGCGCCCGGTCCGCGTTCTGGCGAACGCAGCTACACCGGTTCTCTCCGAGCGACATTCCTTAACGGCGTTGTCATTCGGGCACTTCGCGACGCTCGACGACGTAGACTTCCGCCGACTATTCTCGCCCGACCTTCACTTCTCGTCGCAACGTGGCAAAAGGAATTTCATCCGCAATGCTCGAACTGCTCGCCAAAGAACGCATCGTTGCGGAACCGGGATTCAATCGCTGGAAAGTGCCACCAGCGTCCGTCGCGATTCACCTGTGCATTGGGTCCGTCTACGCGTGGAGCATGTTTAATCCGCCGCTGACGATGACTGAAGGTGTCGTCGCCAGCGCTGCCAGCGATTGGAGTCTGAAAGAAGTTGTTTGGATATTCACAGTCGCAATTGTGTTTCTGGGACTCGCGGCTGCGCTGGCTGGACGATGGCTGGAGAAGGTCGGACCACGAATGGTCGGAACTGTCGCGGCCTTCTGTTGGGGTGGCGGATTTCTGATTGGTGGTGCGGGAATCTATCTTCACCAGCTCTGGCTGGTGTATCTCGGGTACGGTGTCATCGGCGGATGCGGTCTGGGACTGGGTTACGTTTCACCGGTCAGTACGCTGATTCGATGGTTTCCCGATCGTCGCGGCATGGCCGCCGGCATGGCAATCATGGGCTTTGGTGGTGGAGCGATGATTGGCGCGCCATTGAAGGACTTCCTGATCCGAACATTCTACCGCGCGCCGGATTATCTCGGCCCGATCGACGAAGTGTCGCTGACGACAGAAGGCGGCAAACGCTTCGCCGACGTAGCGGGGCAGGTACGAGAAGTCGTAGTCGTCGGAGCAAACGACGTTGCCGGGATGATCATGCCCGGGCCGGAAGGCGTGTACGTCACCGGCACCGGCAGCGTCGGTGTGGCTGAGACGTTTCTGGTTCTCGGCTGTCTGTATTTCATCGTGATGCTGATCGCTTCGTTTTCGTACCGCATTCCCGCTGCGGATTGGAAACCGGAAGGCTGGACTCCGCCGGACGAAGTTCAATCGTCGAAGAAGATGATCAGCGCCCACAACGTCGATATTGACCAGGCAATGCGGACGCGTCAGTTCTACCTCGTGTGGATCGTACTTTGCTTCAATGTCACGGCCGGCATCGGTGTCCTGGGTGTGGCGAAGACGATGATGACCGAGATTTTCGCGACGACGCTGCCCGACATTGTCGACGGACAATTCGCGGCGACCTACGTATTGATGATCAGTGTGTTCAATATGGTCGGCCGTTTCTTCTGGGCCAGCGCTTCGGATGCGATCGGCCGCAAGACAACATACACAATCTTCTTTGTACTCGGGATCATGTTGTACCTGTCGATCCCCTGGACTGCGGACTGTGTCAGCGCGTCGCCGGCTGTCACGTGGCTCATCGTGTTTTACGCCGCAACAATGATCATCTTCACGATGTACGGTGGCGGGTTCGCGACGATCCCTGCGTATCTCGCCGACCTGTTCGGCGCGAAATTCGTCGGCGGAATCCACGGTCGTTTGCTGACCGCCTGGAGCACCGCTGGCGTCCTCGGTCCGCTCGCCATCACAACCCTGCGCGAGCGGGCCATGCGAAACGCCATCGATCGACTGGCTCAAAGAATCGATCCCGCACGATTCAACGAAGCGTTCGGTGCCTCTGTCGATCAACTCGACACACTCGTGACACAGAAGACAGTCACGATCGGCCGCCTGATGGAAATCGCGCCGCCCGGCGCCGTGGATCCGTCGAGTTCGTTGTACAACTCAACGATGTACCTGATGGCGTGTCTGCTGTTCATCGCCTTGATCGCCAACGTCATGATTCGCCCCGTCGATGCGAAACACCATCTCGCCGGTGACTGATCACATCACAGGGCGTCTTCGACCAGCTCGCCGCTATAGCCAATTGATTCCAGCGCGGAGAAGATTGCTTCGGACGGGATCGCTGTCCCTGCTAGCGTTCCAATCGTTGCCTGTCCCCGTTCATAGTCTGCTTTGGCTGCCAGCACGCCCGGTGCTGTATTTATGGCCGTCTCGGCCTTGAGTTGTCAGCCAGGGCATGTCATGCCGACGACCTTGATGACTGTCTGGTCCATGTCGGCAGTGAATTCGTTTCCAGACGCGAACAGCCCCGTCACAGCTTGCGGAAAGAAGAGGAAGACGACGGCCATCACTGTCACGCACCACAGCATGATCTTATTCATGGCCATCATGTTGAAACGTCGGCCACTGACGACCGCCGGGGCGCAGCAGTCTTCCACATCGCCGTCCGTCGCCGGTCGACGGCGATAGGTCATGTAAAAGGCCGCGGCCAGGAAGCTGAATGTCACGACGATGAAGTACGGACGGTACTCTTCGAGTGCCGCGGTCATGCCAGCTCCAGACACGCCCGCTACGAGCAGGATTGGCGGCAACCAGCAGCAACTGGAAGCCACAATCGCAGACACAATGGTCCCGACCTTCGCAATCAGCTCGCCCCGCCCCTGCAGAGGATTGGAAGATCCTCCGGTGTTCTCAGTCGCACCCGGCGACTGCACTTGCTTTGAACTTCAGCAATCAGGCTTGAGGGCTTCGCCCGTAACAGGTTCATCGGACATTGCGGCACTTTCATTTTTGCTTGTACGCGCCAGTGGAGCATCCCTCTCGGGATTATCGAACTGAAATCGTATTTCTCATGCTGGCTTCGTTCAACACGCTCGTCGCACGGAGCGTCTGCGGTCAACCGTGGTAATCATGGACTTCCCGCGATACCGTGATGACATGGTGATTATCACAAAATCAAGACTGGCATGCCCCTCGTGCGGCTGCACCAGAGAACGCGATATTCCGCGTGGGTTGTGAAAGATCGTCCATTCCTGCTCCACGTGTGGGGCCGAGATGCTTCCAGCCGAAGGTGAATGCTGTGTGTTCTGCGCGTTTGGGGATGTTCCCTGCATTTGCGTGCAGGAAGCCAACATTGCTCGCATGAACAGGGACCAGGCCGCAACCGATTGATTAACCAGTAACGCAACTTCGTTACATTTGACGAGGAGGCCGATAACGTCTGCCTTCGTCGACGGCCAAACAAATCTTTAGCAAGTGTTACGCCGATGGAACTGCGATCCAACGGATCCATCCTGCTCATCTCCTGTTATGAGCTCGGTCATCAGCCGCTTGGCGTGGCGATGCCGATCGGATTTCTGGAACGCGCGGGTTACTCGCCGCAGGCACTGGATATCGCGGTCGAGAACTTCGATGCTCAGAAAGTCGCGGTAGCCAGTTTCGTCGGCATTTCGGTTCCGATGCATACGGCGATGCGGCTTGGCGTGCGGGTTGCGGAACGCATTCGCGAAACGGATCCCAACTGCCATATCTGTTTCTATGGACTCTACGCCGCACTGAATTCCGACTACCTGCTGGATCATGGTGCCGACTCGTGCATCGGCGGCGAGTTTGAAGGTCCGCTTGTCGCACTCGTCCAAGCCGTTGAGTCTGAGTCGTCAGATGCAGTGGCCGGAGTCATCCAGCGAGACCGAAATCCCGGTCCGTATCTGCAACGCCTGGAATTTGCGCTGCCCACCAGGACGGCTCTGCCTGGTCTGGATCAGTACGCTCATCTGGAGCAGGACGGTGTATGCCGCGTGGCCGGATACGTCGAAGCCACTCGTGGCTGCCTGCATCTGTGCACACACTGTCCGATCCCGCCGGTGTATGAGGGCCGCTTCTTTGCCGTGCCGGAAGACGTTGTGCTGGAAGACATCCGCCGTCAGGTGAAAGCGGGAGCGACGCACATCACTTTTGGCGATCCAGACTTCCTCAACGGGCCGAAGCATTCGTTGCGGATCGTCCGCGCGATGCACAGGGAGTTTCCGACGCTGACTTTCGACTTCACCTCAAAGATCGAGCATCTGCTGACTCGTGGCGAGGATCTTCCCGAATTCGGTGCGTCCGGCTGCATGTTCATCATTTCAGCAGTCGAGTCGGTTAGTGAAACAGTCCTCAAGATCCTGGCCAAAGAGCACACACACGACGATTTCGTTCAGGTGCTCGGCATTTGTCGCGATGCGGGAATTCCGCTGCGTCCAACATGGGTCGCATTCACACCGTGGACGACGCTGGACGACTACCTGGACATGCTGTCGTTCGTCGAAGCCAACGGCCTGATTGATCAGATTGACCCGGTGCAGTTCAGCATTCGGTTGCTGATTCCGCCCGGCTCCCTGCTCGCCGAACATCCCGAAACTCTGCCGTATCGTGGCGACCTGGACGAAGCCGCATTCACGTACCGTTGGACGCACCCGGATCGGCGCATGGATGACTTGCACAAAGATGTCTCGCGACTCGTCGCTGAGGACGCGGAATCGGGTGCAGATACCGGAGACACCTTTTATAGAATCCTGGACCTGGCTCAGGGGCGACAACCGGCAGTCACCGTCTGCTCGCTGCCCCCCGATCGAAAACGCACGCCGAGGCTGACCGAATCCTGGTTCTGCTGAGCGGAACCAACCGAGGGTCAGTTAGACCCTCTCAGCAGTACCAAAGGCGCCGATGATCTAGTACCCGGCATGTGATGACCCTCGATAAATCCAGCCTTCCCTAACCAGGACCCACCGCAATGATCGCCGCTACAGGTTTCGCAGATCTGCTTGGACTGAGTCGACAGCCGACAGCCATCGCCTTCATGGAATCAGCACCGGAAGGCACGCCGCGAATCGACGTCGCTGCACCATCGGGCTGCACGTACTGGAAGCTGGCGTCCGAAGGACAGTCGTTTTATACCGAGGCGTCGGACCACTTTGGCTGCCCGATCGGTTCGTACACGCACGGCATCGACCTGCCCGAAGCGCAAGGCAAAGAACTTGAAGGCGTCATCGGGACGATGGTCGAATTGGAGTATCTCGACATTGCCGAAGTCCCCGAGGTCCCTCGTCGCGAAGAAGCTTTTGGAGTTGTCGTCTACGCTCCACTGGCCGACGCAACCTTCGAGCCAGACGTAATTCTCGTGTCCGGCAACGCCCGGCAGATGATGTTGATGGCAGAAGCCGCCCACTCAGCCGGTATCACCTGCCAGACAACGATGATCGGACGTCCGACATGTGCGGCAATTCCTGAAGTTATGAAGACTGGCCTGAGTGCCACGAATCTCGGCTGTGTCGGCAACCGTGTTTACACGGAACTGCAGGATGACGAACTCTATTTCGCATTCGCAGGTCACCAGTCGGAAAAGATTGCTGGTAAGCTGGCTGCGATCGTTAATGCAAACGAGAAGCTGGAAGAATATCACCGAGCTAAACTGTCTGGTGCTTCGTCAGCCGTGAAATGATGGATGTAGCCGAACTCGCGAGAGTTTGGTTTCCCCGCGTCCGGCCAAAGTCTGGCGACTTCGGCTACACCTAAAAACACGACGCCAAAAAGTCTTTACATACTGGAGCAATCGCATGGATACGAGAATCTGGGGCTTAATGATCGGCCTGTCGCTGATCGCATCGTCAACCGCGAGCGGTCAGGTTGTCAGCGGAGTGATGACTGTCACCGGCGCAGAAATGCACTGATGAGGCGGTGTGGCGAGAGACGCCACAGCACGTCTGTATGACGTGGATGACAGTTCGGTCGTTTACACGAAACCAGGTAAAAAAGGGAAGTACGATCACGGCACGATCACCTTCCGAGCCAGAAAAGGAAAACTGGTCGACCTCGACAAACTTCACGAAAGCGTCTGGGCCACCCGGCTGTCCGGTGGTACCAGCAGTGGTCTTGTCCGACTTGATGTCACGGCCGTCGGCGAAGTCGTCGCTGATGGAAAGAACCTCGTGCTGAAGATCGAAGGATCGAAGAAGACGTTCATACTCGGTGGTGCAGCAAGAGCGAAAACCGGATCTCAACAACAGATTGCGTTTCAGAAAGTTAAAGCCGAAATCGGTAACGGAAATCAGGTCAGCATTACCGGACAGATCGAAGGCTGGCGTGGTCGTTGGCCGGAAATGTTAAGCAAGCGTCCGGCGAGTCCGCGTCGAATTATCGTCGCCGAGTTTTCCAGGGTCGAGGAGTAGTTGTTGTGCAGTCGCTCAAGGGAAAAAACAAGGTGGTCAGTTCGGCAGCGGCGATGCTCGGCATCGCCGCTGCCGTTCCGAACTGAACGGCTGCCATTGGATTATCCCTGCTCGGGTTAGCAGGTGGGACAGCAGCAAACGTGGCCGGTTGGTTATCACCTGTCCTGATTGCGTTCTCGGCAGCGCTACTGGGACGAGCGCACTACGTTGTCTACGTTCTGAAACGTGGCACACGTGCGACGGTCGTCGTGACCTGGCTGTCGACGGCAGTCGTTCTTGGATTCTGGTCGTGGAAAGCTTTCGGTCTGGTGTGTGGTGAAAATGTCTGAAGTCTCAACTGCTCAAGATGAAGCGACTCGTTTTGACGCAACGCACGATGACGCGACGCGTGAAACGCTGCTGCAGATCGCCCGCCAGCACGGGACGCCCGCATACGCGTTTGATGTCCAACGACTGAGGACTCAGGCGAACCGGCTGCAAACGGAACTACCGGACGCGATTGACGTTTTCTATTCGCTGAAGGCAAACGCATCGCTGGGCATCTGCGACGTCTTTGCCGACTGCGGTCTGGGGGCCGATGTCGCGTCGGCTGGCGAGCTGGCCACCGCAGTGGAAGCTGGGTTCCCGGCATCGCGGCTGTTCGTTGCCGGTCCGTGCAAATCTCACGAAACATGGTCCATGCTGCGATCGCTGCCGGAAGCGATTATCTCGATCGATTCCCCGAGTGAATTGTCGTTACTGGCCGGCCATGCTTTGCCCAATCCGGTCGTACTGCGACTGCGGCCGGGTTACGAATCGTGCGCGATCGTGGCTGCCGGTGCCGGTTCCCGATTTGGAGTACCGCAGGACGAGCTGCCGCAGTGCCGCGAGATCATGGACTCCGGCCACATCAACCTGATCGGCTTTCATGTGTTCGCCGGCTCGCAGGTTCTTGAATCTTCGGGAGTCATTGATCACTTAAGGCGGGGACTCGACCTGTCATTGCAGGCGTCTGAGGCGTTGCGGTTTACGCCCGAGTTCCTCAATCTGGGAGGCGGCTTCGGGATCCCCTACGGGGCCGGCGAGTCTGAACTGGATTTGGCCGCCGTCAGCTCCGAACTGGAATCCATCATCGATCGCGCCGGTGGTGCCCGTGTCGCACTCGAACTGGGACGCTATCTCGTTGCGCAGGCCGGCTGGTATCTGACGTCCGTACTCGCTCATCAGACGCATGGCTGTCGACCGGCCGTTGTGGTCGACGGCGGCACGCATCAGCGAGCCGATATGTGCGGCATGAATCTGCGACAGACGGCAGCTCCACCACTCGTGCTCACGACTGCAGAAACAATGACACGGCCGACAGACATTCTCGGTTGTCTGAGTCTGCCGGCCGATGTGATGAGTGAAGCGGGAGCACTGCCGAAGCTGTCGGTTGGAGACGTGCTCGCCTGGCCGACTGCCGGAGCGTACGGAGTGTGGGCCTCGCCCGCGGTCTTTCACGCGACTCCACTGCCGGCTGAGGTCGCGTTCGACGGAGCATCGACCAACCTGATGAGAGCCCCCAAACCGGCACGCAGTATTCTGGACGACCAGCTCCACATCACGACAAAATCAACAACGACCGATGCCCTGACAGTTGGTTGAGCGACTTATCGAATCAATCTGGCTGAGAGCTATGCACTATGAAATCAGAACTGACACTCACCGGCTGCCGAGCGGCTCTTAGCATCGCCTGCTTGATCGTTCTCACAGCAACGACGCATGCGCAGGACGCGGTCCCCCACAAGATTGAAATCGTGACCAATTCGATCGGTATGAAGCTTTCGCACATACCGGCTGGGTTATTTCAGATGGGTTCGCCGAAATCTGAAGTCGAGCGAAAACGCGACGAGCTGTCGCATGAAGTTACGATGACAAAACCGTTCCTGATGGGCGTCTACGAAGTAACTCAAGCCGAGTTCCGCCAGATCATGGGAGACGAGGAAGCTAATAGAGCCATCTTCAGAAGAGCCCCAAGGCACCCGATGGAAAATGCCACTCGCAAACGCGCTCGCGAATTCTGTCAGGGGCTGTCACGCCTTCCGGCGGAACGAAGCGCCGGACGGAAATATCGTCTCCCGACAGAAGCCGAATGGGAATACGCCTGCCGGGGCGGAACGAGCACGGCCTTCAACCTGGGTGACTCACTGTCCTCAGACCAGGCGAACTTCAATGGCAACTATCCCTATGGCGATGGCAAGCCCGATGTCTATCTGCGGAAGACCGCGGACGTGGGTTCATACAAACCGAATGCGTTCGGGCTTTACGACATGCATGGGAACGTCGCCGAGTGGTGCTCGGACTGGTACGACAAAGAGTATTACTACGACAGTCCGGTCGAAGACCCGCTCGGTCCGCCGGTCGGCGTCACTCCAACCAACTTCACGGAAAAGAACGGTGCGAAGAAGTACTATCTTTCCGTACGCGGTGGTTGCTGGCTGGATGATGCCCGAGCCTGCCGCTCGGCCTGTCGTTTCAAGGCGATGCCCGACATCAACTACCGCCTGATAGGATTCCGCGTCGTCTGTGAATCGACAGCAGACAACGGAAAGTGAACTTCCACGCGTTTGCCAACCATTGCTTCCCCCAGGCGAATTCTCATGACAAACCGGCTTTACTGTGGCGTCCAGCTGTCTCTGGCCGTGATTCTGCTTTGCGGTTGCGGATCG
>Ga0114996_10008992_pt1 | contig 11012 bp, 9 predicted proteins | sample ArcticOcean_MG_C_4_FD_87039 | JGI IMG/M metagenome (GOLD analysis project Ga0114996, IMG submission 87039) | Marine microbial communities from western Arctic Ocean - ArcticOcean_MG_CB4_134 | ecosystem: Environmental > Aquatic > Marine > Oceanic | place: Arctic Ocean: Canada Basin | collected... | reverse complement strand
TTCGGTCAGTGCCATCGCGTCAGTGCGCATCGCGGGATCAGCTTCATCTTGAACCATCGCAATCCCATTGCGGGCGGCACTGACCGGACTGATCAAGTCGTGGCACAGGCGCGCGCAGAGCAGCGCCCCAAAATCTATCTCGTCCATAACGTTCCTCGATTGACTTGATTCGATCTCTCGTCTGCTAGGATAGCCTATGAATATAGCTGGGGCGCATGCGTTGTGACTGTCTTTCTGGAGCCTGGTGCCTACGTGCGACATCCCGACCGCCGGGACTGGGGCATCGGGCAAGTTCAAACGGTGGTCCGACAACGCGTGACAGTGAATTTTGAAAATGTCGGGAAGCAGTTGATCAACACTGCGGTCATCACGTTGATCGTGTTGGACGACGACCTGAAGTGACGGACACCGCGACCAAAGCACACGATAAAGGGAGAGGTCGACGCAAGGGGTGCCGAACCATGCTCGTTCGGCAAACCACGGCCGATTCGTTGCGCGCAATTGCCGGCCTTCTGGCTGGCAAGCCCCTAGAGAACGTGCGCCGGCTCTAAGCCGACACGCAGGGAATGGTATAGCCTAGGACATCAGATTTTCTAGGGCCCTCATGTCGGTCGCGACGCTGCGCGCTGCCTTAATTTCCATTGCGCGATAACGCCGCACGACCTCGCTCCCGAATGGCGTTACCTGCGCGCCGCCCCCCCCCTTGCCGCCGGTCACCGTTTCAACAAGTTGCTCGCGAAAACATCGGTTCATGGTTTCCACCAGACCCCACGCTCTGCGATATGACATGCCCATTTCGCGTGCCGCTGCCGAGATAGATCCCGTGCGGCCGATGGCATCGACGAGAGCGGCTTTGCCCGGCCCCATCGCGGTGGCCGAGCCGAGCAAGACACGGAGCTGCGGTGTAGGTGCACGGGTCACATTTCGGCCTCGTTGAGAATATGTTCCGCCTGAACCAAATCTTCAGGCGTATTCGCGTTGAAAAAGGGATCGAACTCAACCGAAGTGAACTCGACAGTCACCATCGGATACTGCTCAGTCCAACGATCGATCTTGCGCTCGCCATCTTCAAGCGCGTTCCGCAACTCATGGCGCAGGTTGACCGGCCAAATGCCGAAGACCGGATGACTGCGGCCCTTCGAAGCGGCGCACGCCAGCATTACATCTGCCTGACGTCGCGCTTCGAGCATGGTCTCGACCACGTTAGCCGGAAAGAACGGGGCGTCCGTCGGGAACGAGGCGACAGTCTCGATATCAGGAACGTTCTCGGCTGCCCACTCCAATGCCGTTAGAACACCCGAAAGTGGACCAGAAAACCCGCCGATTACGTCAGCGACAATTGGCAAGCCAGATAGGGCAAACCGCTCAGCATCGCCATTGGCGTTCAAAATCAGAGTGTCGACTTGCGGTGCCGCGCGTTGGATTGTGCGGTCCAACAAGGTGGCCCCACCGAGCATTTGCAGGCACTTGTCGCCACCACCCATGCGGCGAGCTTGGCCGCCTGCCAACAACACACCGACAACGTGATGATGGGCTTTCACTGCGCCCGTTTGCAGGCCGGGCTGCAGACGCGCCGCGTCAGCCGAGGGTCAGAAGAGCTCGGTCCCACTTCAGATTCACGCAACTTCGTCGAATCGGCCAAGAAAACAACCTGCCTGCCCCTTGAGAGGGTTATATACTGCCATACATAACGCTCAGTGCCGCGTCAGAAAGCAGCCGTTCCATGATTGACCCGTTTGGCCGTGAGATTACATACCTTCGGGTATCCGTGACGGACCGGTGCGACTTTCGGTGCGTTTACTGCATGTCTGAACATATGACGTTCCTGCCTAAGCGAGACGTACTTTCGCTGGAGGAACTCGACCGATTGTGCTCGGCGTTTGTGCGTAAGGGTGTCACCAAGCTGCGGCTCACCGGCGGGGAACCCCTGGTGCGCAAGGACATCATGAAGTTGTTTCACAGGTTAGGCCGTCACCTGGTGACCGGCGCACTTGAGGAACTAACGTTGACGACGAACGGAAGCCAACTCGACCGCTACGCCGACGAGCTTTATGCGGCAGGGGTCCGACGGATCAATGTGTCGCTCGACACTCTCGATCCCGACAAGTTTAAGAGTATCACGCGATGGGGCGACATCGACAACGTGATGCGAGGGGTTGCGGCCGCGAAACGCGCCGGGCTCGCCATCAAGATCAATGCCGTCGCGCTGAACGGCATTAACGACGGTGAATTCGACCGCCTGATCGCGTGGTGTGGCGATCAAGGTTTCGACCTCACGTTGATCGAAACCATGCCGATGGGCGATATAGATGGCGACCGTTCAGCGGATTATCTCCCGCTATCGACGGTACGCACCGATCTCGACAAACGCTGGCACCTTGACGATATCAGTTACGAGACTGGTGGTCCGGCGCGCTATGTCCGAGTGAAAGAGACCGGCGGGCGTCTCGGCTTTATTACGCCGTTGACTCATAACTTTTGCGAATCGTGCAACCGAGTGCGACTTACCTGTACCGGAACGCTCTACATGTGTCTGGGTCAAGCCGATTCGGTAGACCTGCGTGCGCCCCTACGGGCCAGCGAGCCAGATGCCGAACTGGACACCGCCATTGATTCGGCTATTGCGCGAAAGCCTAAGGGACACGATTTCATCATAGATCGTACCCATAATGGGCCCACGGTCGATCGTCACATGAGTGTCACGGGCGGCTAGACTCGTCGCCTTAGTGGATCAGCAATTGATGGGAAAAAGTGTCGCTGTCAGAGACGGTGACCTACTTGAAGCCCATCACCTTGGCCACACCATAAGAACGCAAAGAAATCTGCGACACCAAGTTCTTGAAAGAACTGCATCGTCCGCACTTGTGCGGTGAGCTGTGCTAGCAACTTGCGGGCACGGAAAACGGTGCCGATGGGCGTATCGTTGAGCGCTACAACAATGAGTTTTTGCGCTTCATCCCCTTTAGCGAAAATCGCGAACTGCGGTGGGAACGGCGCACGCAGCTCCTGTTCCGTCATCCCGGTAACGAACCCAATGCTCGGCTCGCGGGTGGCCTGGGACAACGTGACGACGCGAGTGACATAGGTCTCCCGGCTCACGGCCTCCGGGCAGTAAAAATGCTCACGCCGGTCGATCTTGCCCTTGGCCTGTGTCGGCATCCCAAGAAAACCGACACAAGCTAAAGGTACAGCCGCTACCACAACAAATCGCATCGCGCAAATACTGCGCCACAGAACCCGCCGTGATGCGGGAGCCGAAACGGCGGCGCAATGCCAGCGGTACGCTGGCGCCCGACAAACCGTGAGCTATACTGACCTCGCCTTTCTTCGCACCCTGGATACCGTCACCATGCCGGACCGCACTACTGTCAGTTTTGTCGCGAGCCGTGCCAAAGAAGCGCAAAACGGGTTGGCGCGCCTCAAACGGCGCTACAAACATGTTCCGCCTAGCAAGGGCGATGTCATCGTCGCGCTGGGCGGCGACGGGTTCGTCCTGGAAACATTGCATCGCTACATGGAACGCGAAGTGCCGATCTTCGGCATGAACAAGGGGACTGTTGGATTCCTCATGAATGAGTTCCGCGAAGAAAAACTGCTCGACCGCATCACGAACGCAGAAGAAGTCTCTCTGCGACCGCTAGAGATGATCGCAATGAGTAAGAACCGCCGGAAACGGGCATTGGCCATCAACGAAGTCTCGTTGCTGCGTGAAACGCGGCAGGCGGCCAAGATCAAGATTTCGGTCGACGGTATTGTGCGCATTCCCGAACTGATCTGTGACGGTATCTTGCTGGCGACGCCGGCTGGCAGCACCGCCTACAATTTGTCGGCGCATGGACCCATCATTCCGATCGGTGCCGACGTCATGGCGCTGACACCGATTAGCGCGTTCCGACCACGACGGTGGCGCGGTGCCCTACTGCCGCAGCGTGCATTGGTGCGCTTCGACATCCTCGAAGCAGAAAAGCGCCCTGTAAGCGCAGTGGCCGACCACACTGAGGTCCGCGATATCTCGTGGGTAGAGGTGCGCGAAGACCGCGCCCGACGCATGCGCATGCTGTTCGATCCCGAACACAATCTGGAAGAACGTATTCTGAACGAACAATTTATTCCGTGAGCGCCGAACCATCCGCGACGACGCAGCCGGTGGACCTGCTGCCGATCGACATTACCACCTATACCGGAAACACCGCGATCCAATACGTCATGACGTTCGACAGCGAAAAGCCGGGCCCGCACCTGTTGGTCAATGCGTTGACGCAGGGCAACGAGGTGTGTGGCGCCCATGCACTCGACTATTTGTTCCGCAACGAAGTTACGCCGGTGCGCGGAAAACTCAGTTTGTGTTTTGCGAGCATCGACGCCTACGAGACATTTGATGTTGCCAACCCAGCCGCCTCACGGTGTCTGGACGAGGACTACAACCGGCTATGGGCGGCTGAGGTTCTCGAAGCCCCCACGCGATCTCGCGAGCATGAGCGGGCTAAATTGTTGCGCCCGTTATTCGATGAGATTGACCACATGCTCGACTTGCATTCAATGCAGACGCCAAGCCCAGCACTTGCCCTCGCTGGGACCACTGAAAAGTGCCTCGAGACGTCCATGGCAATTAGGGTGCCTGCACATATCGTTGTCGATGCAGGCCTCAAGGTCATTGCGCAGGCAGGTACCAAAATTGCGCGCGACGGAACGCGGCCCGTTGTTACGGCTTACGATGATTGCGTATTGATCATGCCGACACGTCGCATCAAACGCGGGCAAACAGCCGTCCGGTTCGGGCGCTACCGCCCTTGACGCACACCAGCACCCTACGTGGCCTCTCCATTGCGCTCCCGATTGGGACGCTCGGCGGCACGATCTTCTACGCGCTATCGTTGCCGTTGGCGTGGATGCTGGGCGCCATGATCGCGGTGATGATTGCCGCGCTCGCCGGCGTCCCGGTGCGGATGCCAAACAGCTTTCGCGGGGTCTTCGTAACGGTCATCGGCGTCTTACTGGGCAGCGCTTTCACGCCCGAATTGTTGCAAGAAGCCGGGCGGTTCGGCGGCACGTTGCTTATTCAAGTGGCGTTCATGGCGGTGGCAACGACACTGGGCTACACGATCTACCGCGTCATCGGCCGTTACGACCATACGACCGCCTATTTCTCGTCGACACCAGGTGGCCTCTCGGAGATGACACTAGTCAGCGAAGCATTGGGCGGCGATAGCCGCATCGTACCGTTAAACCATGGCGTGCGCATTGTATTGGTCGTGACGTTGATCTCGTTTTACTTCCGCTATGTTGAAGGCCTCGATGTCCCGACGACACCACCTAGTGGTGCCCATATCGCGTCAACACCGCTTGAGATCGGCTTGCTGGTTGGCTGCGCCGTCGCCGGATACGCGATAGCCGGGTGGATGCGCCTTCCAGCAGCACCGCTAATCGGGCCGATGGTGCTCTCGGCCCTATTGCACGCGACGGGAATTACCGACGCCTCCGTGCCCGTATGGCTCGTCTCGGCTGGCCTGCTGGTGATCGGAACGGGCGTCGGCTGTCGCTTTGTCGACCGATTGAGCCCGGCTCAGATGCTGCGAACTATTGGGATTGCCATCTTCACCGGTTTGTCGATGATCGGGCTGGCGGTCGGTACGGCGGCCCTCTTCTCCCACCTCATTGGGATGGATGGGTTCATCTTGTTTTTGTCGATTGCACCAGGCGGCCTAGCGGAAATGAGCCTGATTGCCTTTGCGCTGTCGGCGGATACCGCATTTGTCACGGTCATGCATTTCCTGAGGGTGATGGTAGTGATGCTTTCTGGCGCTCTGATTTTTCGGGTAATTTTCGGTCGCTCCAAAAAGATCACCTAGGCACGCAGGGCAGCCACAGCCGGGCAAAATTGGCATTGGTCGGGTCCTATCCAATTGCGTATTGTAGGCACTTGCTAAGGAAACGAGGTCGGAGTTTCCGACCAACCAAAAGGGGAAAAGAATGGGTCAGTTCGGTGTGGGCCAGTCCGTCCGTCGCAAGGAAGACAATCGGCTGCTGATGGGCGGCGGTCGCTATCTCGACGACGTGACGTTCGAAGGCCAGGCCTTTGCCTATTTTGTGCGCTCACCCCATGCCCACGCTAAGATTAGTGGCATCGACTCCTCCGGTGCGGCGGCCTCTGCCGGTGTTATCGGGATATTCACCGCCAAAGACGTTGAGGCAGAGAACATCAGCGGTATCCCCTGCCTAGCGGTTCTGACATCGCGCGATGGCTCAAAGATGGCTCAGCCGCCCCACAACCTTCTGGCGAGCGACCGGGTCCGCACGGTCGGCGACGCAGTGGCTGTCATCGTCGCCGAAACCGCAAAGCAGGCAAAGGACGCCGCTGACCTAGTGATGGTGGATTATGACGTTCTGCCATCAGTTACTGACACGGCGAGCGCCCTAACGAGCAATGCCACTATCTGGGATGAAGCGCCCAACAACCAAGTCTTTGACTGGGAGAACGGCGACAGCGAAGCCGTGGACGCCGCTATCGCCAAGGCAGCACATGTTACCAAGATCGATCTCGTCAACAACCGCGTCGTGGTAGCCTCGATGGAACCGCGCGGTGCGCTAGGCCAGTACGATAAAAAGAGCGATCGATACACCCTACACACACCCTGCCAGAATGTGCACATGATGCGCGATATCGTGGCGGGGTCGCTGGGCGCCGAAGCCGACCAAATCCGGGTCGTTTCACCTGACGTTGGCGGCGGCTTTGGCATGAAAGTCTTTGTATATCCCGAGCAATGCCTGATGCCGTGGCTCGCAAAGAAGACCGGCCGGCCTGTGAAATGGACGAGTGAACGCACCGAGGCCTTCGTAACTGACACTCAGGGCCGTGACCACGTCACACATGCTGAGTTGGCAATCGACAAAGACGGTACGTTCTTGGGGCTCAGGGTTGAGAACATCTCGGCGATGGGTGCGTATCTCTCGAACTTCGCGCCGATGGTTGCGACTATGGCGGGCACCGGTCTGCTGACCGGGCTTTACGATATCCCTGCGGCCCATGTGAACGTGATCGGCGTCTTTACAAACACCGTGTCGATTGATGCGTACCGTGGCGCGGGACGACCAGAGGCGTCACACATCATTGAGCGACTCGTTGATTTAGCTGCGCAAGAAATGGGAATAAATCCGGCCGAGATCAGACGGCGCAACCTCATCCCCTCAGAAAAACTGCCGTTCAAGGCACCACTTGGCCCGAATTACGATTCGGGTGAGTTCGAGGCCAACATGGACGATGCGATGAAGCTTGCGGACTGGAACGGTTTTGCTGCCCGACGGGCCGAGTCAGCCAAGGCCGGCAAGCTACGTGGTATCGGCATGGCGTGCTACGTTGAAGCTGCTGCAGGCGGGCCAAACGAGAATGTCGATGTGATCTTTGAGGATGACGGTACCGTCACCGTACTGATCGGCACGCTGACGAACGGCCAGGGTCATGCGACGTCATATTCGCAGGTCCTGGAAGAAATGTTGGGACTGCCGTTCGACCGGATTAACGTCGTGCAAGGTGACACGGACCGGGTGAAAACCGGCGGCGGTACCGGCGGATCCAAGTCGATGATGTTGGGCGGCGCCGCCCTGAAGCACGCTTCGGAAACGATCATCGATAAGGGTAAGAAGGTCGCGGCTCACATGTTGGAAGCCGCAGAGTCCGACATCGAATTCAATGACGGTTCGTTCTCGATTGTGGGCACAGACCGGCGGATGACCATAGGAGAAGTGGCCGCCGCGGCGAAGGATCAGGCCAATCTGCCCGACAGTTTGGACCCAGGACTCGATACGCGTGCAGGTTCTGACGTGGACGCCGGCACTTACCCAAATGGGTGTCACGTCTGCGAGTTGGAAATCGACCGCGATACCGGCAACGTCACACTGACCAATTATGTCGTGGTCGACGACTTCGGCAAGGTGATCAACCCGTTGTTGGTCGCTGGCCAGGTACATGGTGGGATCGTCCAAGGCGTAGGTCAGGTACTGTGGGAAAACTGCGTCTATGACGCTGAGTCCGGACAGTTAGTGACAGGCTCCTACATGGACTACGCGATGCCGCGGGCCGATAACTTCCCGACGTTCACTCTCGCTTTCAACGAGGTGCTCTGTGAAACCAACCCGATGGGGATCAAAGGTGCAGGAGAAGCCGGCACCGTGGGTGCCTTGGGTTGCGTAACCAACGCACTGGTCAACGCATTGCAAGACATGGGGATCAAGCATGTTGAAATGCCCGCAACGGCGGAACGGCTCTGGCGACTGATGGACGAAGCCAAAGCCGCTTAGTTCAACCTAACTTTGATCATGGAGAAATGGCCGCCATCCTGCGGCCATTTCTCGTGAGACACAGCAAGAGGCACACGATGGGAAGTTTTGGTATCGGGCAAGCTGTCAGGCGCAAAGAAGACGACAAGCTGATCATTGGCGAAGGCCTCTATATCGACGACATCAACGAACCGGGCCAGGCCCACGGCTTCGTTTTACGCTCGCCCCATGCCAACGCGAAGATTCTCTCGATCGAATCGGCTGATGCGTTCAGGATGGATGGTGTCCTCGCGATCTATACTGGTAAGGACGTCGAAGAGATCGGCCCCCTGCCCTGTGCCGCCGATGCAATGTTCAAGTTCAAACGCCGCGACGGCTCCAAACGCTTTTTTCCGACACACCACGTTCTTGCACGCACGCATGTGCGCCATGTCGGCGACCCTGTCGCGTTCGTAGTGGCTGAAACACGGTCCCAAGCCAAGGACGCCGCGGAAGCAGTCTTTGTCGACTATGAAATTCTGCCCAGTGTCACTGATACGGCGGCGGCATTGGCGCCCGGTGCACCGGTGATCTACGGCGACGAAACCGACGGCAACGACGCCTTCTTATTCACGATGGGCGATGCCAAGGCAGCTGAGGCTGCGTTCGCGGCGGCCCACAAGACCGTGCGGTTCAAACACGTGAACCAGCGCATCGTTGCGGCATCGATGGAACCACGCGGATGCATCGGTATTTATAACACTGACTCAAACCGCTACACGCTGAATACCAATACCCAGAGCGTATACCGCAACCGTGCGGTCTGTGCCGAGATGCTGGGGATCGAGGAAAGTCAGATTCACGTCATCTGCCCGGAGGTCGGTGGATCGTTCGGCATGAAAGGCATGCCCTACCCTGAGCAATCCTTGGTCATGATGGCGGCCAAACGGCTAGGACGACCGGTGAAATGGTACTCAGATCGCAGCGAAGCTTTCCTGAGTGACACGCAGGGCCGTGACCTGGTGATTGATGCCGAACTCGCCCTTGATGCCGAGGGGCATTTTCTTGCGGTCCGCGCGATCTCCGTAGGCTCGATGGGGGCGTACGCCTCGCATTTTGGGCCAATGATTTTGTCGGTAGGCAGCACCCGCATGTTGCCCGGCGTCTACCGTGTGGGACAGGTCTATGCTGAGGTCGAAGTCAGCATCACTAACAAAGTCTTCACCGATGCCTATCGCGGCGCCGGCAGGCCAGAAGCTAGTTACGTTATTGAGCGGCTGGTTGATCTAGCGGCGCGCGAGATGAACCTCAGTCCGGTAGAGATCCGGCGACGCAACCTCATTTCCGCCGAACAAATGCCTTTCAGCGGGCCGACTGGTCTAGTCTACGACTCGGGTGATTTTGCGAAGAATCTTGACGATTGCTTGAAGGCGGCGGACTGGGACGGGTTTGAAGCCCGCCGCGCAGAAGCTGCCGGTCGTTGTCGGCTACGTGGGATCGGCATGTCGGTCTACATCGAGGCCACTGCCGGTGGGGTGCCGGAGACCGCGCGCATTGAAATCGACTCCGACGGGTCGGTAACGGCCTACTCGGGGTCGCTCACGCAAGGCCAGGCACACGCCACAACATTTGCCCAAATCGTCGCAGACCGATTGGGTACGGATTACGATCGCATCACCGTGCGTCAGGGCGATTCAGATGTATTGCCACAGGGCGGCGGTGCGGGCGGATCGCGTTCAGGGTACAGCGGTGGTGGTGCGGTGCTGGCCGGCGTCGAAAAAGTTATCGACAAGGCGCGCAAAATCGCTTCACACATGTTGGAAGCTGCCGAGGCCGATATCGAATTTGAAGGTGGCACATTCACCATCGCCGGCACAGACCGGACATTGAGCCTTGGCGATGTTGCTAAGGCCGCAGGCGATACGGTCAATCTACCAGAAGGGATGGAGCCTGGCCTGACCGAGGATGCAACATACAAATCGGAAGCCTCGAGTTTTCCGAACGGATGTCACATCGTGGAGGTCGAGATAGACCCCGATACCGGGCATTCAATGATCGAGAACTACACGGTGGTGGATGAATTCGGTGTCGTCCTGAACCCGATGGTTGTCCATGGTCAGATCCATGGCGGAATCGTTCAGGGCATCGGTCAAGCGCTGTTTGAGGACACGATCTACGACGACGAGTCCGGGCAATTGCTGACCGGGTCGTTCATGGACTATTGCATGCCGCGGGCGCTGAACCTGCCGTCGATCAAGATCAACATGAACGCCGTGCCTTGCACCACAAACTCACTCGGTGTGAAGGGCGCCGGCGAAGCAGGCACAACGGGCGCCACGGGTGCGGTCATCAACGCTGTGCTCGATGCCTTGGCGCCAACTGGCGTGGCCCATATAGAGATGCCGGCGACCCCGCAGCGGGTTTGGCGCGCAATACAAGACTCCAAGGCCGTCTAGTCCTTGCCCCCCAGGGGGCGACGCCGGAACAACATCCCTGTATTCTCCGTATGGCAGTTGTACTGACAAACGGCGCACAGCCTTGGGAGGTTGGTAATGTCGGAATTTGGGTTTGGCAAAAGCGTTCGCCGGGTTGAGGACGATCGACTTCTGGTCGGTCAGGGACTATTTCACGACGACATATTGATCGACGGACAAGCCAGCGCAGTGATCGTGCGTTCGCCCCACGCCCACGCCGCTCTGCGTGGCATCGACGTGGTGGCAGCCAAAGCGGCACCTGGTGTGATCGGGGTTTTCACGGGT
>Ga0114996_10008991_pt1 | contig 11012 bp, 10 predicted proteins | sample ArcticOcean_MG_C_4_FD_87039 | JGI IMG/M metagenome (GOLD analysis project Ga0114996, IMG submission 87039) | Marine microbial communities from western Arctic Ocean - ArcticOcean_MG_CB4_134 | ecosystem: Environmental > Aquatic > Marine > Oceanic | place: Arctic Ocean: Canada Basin | collected... | reverse complement strand
GCCACAACAGCAGTATCAAAATGCTGAATGCCCACTTCTTCAAGGAGTTCAGGCGAGGTTGCATCGCCAGTGACAGCGTACGTGACCTGGCCCATCAGGCTCTGCACCAATTGTTCGTCGCGATCCGCAATCAACACATCATGGCCTATGCGGTACAACTCCTTGGCAATTGTACGGCCGAACCGGCCCATCCCTATTACTGCGACTTGGTGTGCCACCTCGTATCTCCTAAAGCTAGCCTATTCTAACCCTTTCCTGTGCGTACCGGTAGACAGCGCGATGCTCCCGTAAGGCCAACCCCAACACAATGGTGAGCGGGCCCAGCCTGCCAATATACATGAGCGCCGTAATCAGCAATTTACCCGCGGTGGTCAGGTCGCTCGTGATCCCGGTCGAAAGGCCGTTGGTCGCCAGCGCCGATACCGCTTCAAACAGCAGGTCGACGAACAGGATCTGGCCAGAATCAATGCTTTCTCGCTCCGTTATCATCAAGCCCAACAGAAACCCCAGCAGTGTGAGTCCAACCAACAGGACCAAGGCCATTGCCCTGGCCACCTGTTCATAAGCCAATTCACGGCGGAATACTTCCGGGTGCGGCCGTCCTCTTAACGAGGCGACCGCCGCGGCTATCAGCACCATCACCGTATTGACCTTTACCCCCCCCGCCGTGGACCCAGATGCGCCGCCAATGAACATGAGTAGCATGAACAGCAAATTGGTGGGCATACGAGTCGCGCCAAAGTCCACAGTACTAAACCCGGCCGTCCGTGCCGCGACAGATTGAAAGAGAGAGTCGATAACCTGGTCAACTCTACCTACACCACCCAAGGTGGCAGGATTTCCCTGTTCTACGAAGAACAGAACCATCCCGCCCAGCAGGGATAAGGCTAAGGAGCCCACCAGGACCAAGCGCGTATCCAAGCTCCACCGGTTCATCCGTTGGCGCCTCGCCAGCTCCGCGATAACGCTGAAGCTCAGCGCGCCCAGTAAAACAAGCACGCCAATGGTTACAATAATGAACCGGTCCAGCCTGAGCCCTGTCACGCTGTCAGAGTCAGGGAATATGACAAACCCCGCATTATTGAAGCCTGAGATGGCGTGAAATACTGAATACCAGACGGCCTCTCCTATGGGAAACAGCGTAACCAGACGAACCAGCAAGACTAGGGACCCACCAATTTGGATAGCCGTCGCAAAGAAGAGCACTCGTTTAACAATGCTGGTCACACTGCCCAGCGTTGTTGCGCCCACGGATTCCCTCATCACAATACGGCCCGGCAACGTTAGACGTCGGCCTACCATAACCAGCAAAATTGTCCCTGCCGTCATGATTCCCAGTCCACCCAAGTACATCAACCCAGCCAACACTGCTTGCCCGAAATCAGTCCAATACGTGGCGCTGTCCACAATTACCAACCCTGTCACACAAGCAGCAGAGGTCGCGGTAAATAGCGCCGTGAGTAACGGCGTCGCCCCGGGCTGGGTACTGGCGATAGGCAACCAGAGGAGGACTGTCCCGCCTCCAATGAGGATGGCAAACCCTCCAGCCAAAAGGAACGTGGTAGTAGCGGAAAAGGGCAGCTTTGCTTTGCGCTGTCTCGCGTGAACGCGCTGTACGTTTTGCCAACTAGGGCTACGGATAATCACATCGCCGCGCCGCCGACGCAACCACCCCATCATGATGCACTGTCGTGGAACATGCAGAATTGAAAAGAGCTAAGGCTCGTTACTGGATTATGCGTACAGCCCTGAGAGGCGTCGTGCCGTTTAAGGGCGCGGCCACGCAGGTTGGCGGCGCGATCTTGGCAAAAATTAGACAGACCGTTCATTACCGTTTGGCCTGTACCTCATCTTCAGGTTTGGGACAGTGGATGCACGAAAGGCAGGGTTCCGTTTCTACGTGCATCCACGTCTCTTTTCCAGTCTATTTCGCTACTCGGCCCGCTACAACCCCTTAACTCGACCAGAATGCCACTAGAGTTGCATTCAAAAGCTAGGTAGTGTATCACTCTTCATTAGTCCGTAGCGTTCAGCGAAACGCCTTCCTCGCGAGTGCGGCTGCAGGCCGTACCAGCCCATCGGTGCCGTGCTATGACCGCCGGATTTGATAGATAAGCTACGAGAAACGGGCATGTTACCAGTCTCTGACTACTGGTAACTATATATCTCGAGGAGAAGCAGCGTGATCACGCAAACTGCGGCCCCCATGCTCAAGGTGGAAAATCTAGTAAAGACCTATAAGACTGACTACGGGGACGTCCAGGCAATCAGGGGCGTCAATTTCGAAGTTGGCGTAGGCGAAGTTGTGACGTTACTGGGCCCTAGCGGCTGTGGCAAGACAACTACCTTGCGCTGTGTGGCTGGTCTGGAACGCCCTGACGGCGGCTCTATCTCCATAGACAACCAGCGTGTCTACTCAGACAAAGGCAACCACACCCCAACCCACGTCCGGCCTATAGCCATGGTATTTCAGTCCTACGCCATTTGGCCGCACATGTCCGTATACGAAAACGTTGCCTACCCTTTGAAGGTTGGCAAGGCCAAATTAAGCAAAAGCGCTATCCATGACCGTGTTTCCCAGGCCCTGGCCATGGTCCGTATTCCGGAACTGGCGGACCGGAGCGCAACTATGCTCAGTGGGGGACAGCAGCAGCGGGTAGCTGTTGCGCGGGCCCTAGTCAAAGAGCCCAAGCTGCTATTACTTGATGAGCCCTTGAGCAATTTGGACGCCAAGCTTAGGGAAGACATGCGACTGGAGTTCAAGGAACTATTCACCCGCACAGGCATCTCCGCCATCTACGTGACCCATGATCTCCTGGAGGCCCTGGTCCTATCCGACAAAGTCATCGTTATGAACCATGGCGATATTGCCCAGGAGGGCACGCCTCGGGAAGTCTACTCGCAGCCTAGGGATCAGTTTGTTGCCGACTTCATGGGCGCGGGGAATTTAGTCCCCGGGGAGATTACGGACATTACTGCAGACAGGGTCAGCATAACTGCGAACTTTGGCACGCTGGTAGCTCCGTTGGTACCTGGCGTCAAGGCTGGAGACAAGGTCACCATCGCCATTCGCCCTGAAAGCGTTTTCTTGAGCGACTCCGCAGCTGCTCAGGGTGGCCCCTCCTTCGAATGCTCTGTAACCACGGAGGCCTTCCTAGGCAACCACATGGAGTACCTCATCAAGCTAGGTGAGCAGTCCTTACGAGTCCGGTCTCAGAACATCAGTGAAGGAACTCTCCACCAAAGTGGCTCAACCACCTACGCTCAGATCCCTCCTGATGCTTGCATAATCATCCCAACAGACGTCCTGGCTGAATCCGTACCTGATGGTGCCACAGAGCAACCCCGAAAGCCTTAAACACAAGTCAATCGATGTGCAGTAATGAAGAAGGCCCTCTCCCATGCGGGAGAGGGCCTTCCTCATTCTCTTATGCAATCAGTCTTTATCGGTAAACTGCAGCCGTCTTTGACGAATTGAATAGGTGAGACTCCACGAAGTTGGTGTAGGAAGGCTTCATGTTCAACTCAAACATGGCGCCTGCCAAGCACACCCAGTTCAGCACTTCTGGTTGCCCGTTGTACTCAATTTCTTCCAGCGTTAACTTGCTCCAGAGGTCAAAGTCACCGTCCCGCAAGGCATTAAACAACCTCCGGTCAGCCTGTGAGTCTGGGTAGAGGTAATCATGTTTCGGCGTCAGAAATGCGTGAGACCATGAGGATGAGGCCAACAGGCATACGCGCCAAGGGCTTGCCTTGAACACTCGCGCAACGGCCCTTCCAAGCGCAAAGCAGCGCGCCGGTGATGGCGATGGCATCCCTTCATAATTATCCTGCACCGTCGGGCCACCCTGGGTGAACACATTCCGTCCGTAGCAATTCACCTGCAAGGGGACAATGGGGTACGGGAACCCGACTTTGTCATAGTCCAAGTAGACGGGCACACGACTGAAAGCATGGCCCAATTCACTCACATGGTTGAATTTGTAGGAATAGGAAATATCAAACCCTTCAGCTAGAAGATTCTTAACCAGGTATTTACCTGCCTCACTGTGTATTTTGATGTTGAAGGTTGCATCCGGGCTTTCACCGCGTACATTCTTGGGGTTCTCCACACCTCTGCTGCCCATGGAGGTAAAGGGGTGAACCTCACTTTCCTCCATCAAGAAAACGGCAAACGGAGGGATTAAGTCTTCCCTGAAGTTCTCATACTGGTCATCACCCCAAATCATCACCAAGTCAGGCTTGAACTCATCAATCTCTTTCCTGACCCGCAGGAGGTCGTCTTTCAGCGCTTTGCGGTGGGCCTGAGCAGCAGTATGGCCTTCATCGTTGCCCCATTCCTGTCGCATCAACTCAGGCCACGCGCTGGGGTCTTTGAGGTGCTCTGGAAAGCCTGGTCGCCTCAGCGTGCGCCAAAGCGTCGCTAATATGAATTCATCGGGATACAGCGTACCCGGGTAGTGAGTAATTCCCGCGCCCATGACTTCACCCATGACCTCACCCCTCTGTTCCAAGCCTTGTGCGCGGCATTCTACTGCGTTTCTGTCAATTTGGGCCAGTGGTACAGTGTTGCTCATGGACACTGGTTTTTTGACCGCCAACAATCTCCGCAAGAATTTCAACGGCGTCCAGGCCGTTGACGGCGTCTCCTTCACCATCAACCGTCAGGAAATTTTTGGACTTCTGGGCCCCAACGGCGCGGGCAAGACCACCACCATCCGCATGCTCTCCACCGTGCTCACTCCCGACACCGGCGACGTTAAGGTGGATGGCCACTCCGTCCAGCGAGAAAGCAGCCATATCCGCAAATTCATAGGCGTGTGCCCTCAAGACTTGGCCCTCTACGAGGAGCTTTCCGCCATGGACAACCTGATGTTTTTTGGCAGAATGGCTGGGTTGTCTAGCAGTGAGGCTAAAGATCGCGCCTTAGAGAATCTCACGCTTGTGGGACTTCAAGATCGGGCAAAAGGTACCGTGGACAAATTCTCTGGTGGCATGAAGCGGAGGGTTAACCTAGCCATTGCTCTCATGAACCGACCTGCGCTTCTATTCCTTGATGAACCCACGGTAGGCATTGACCCTCAGTCCCGCAATCACATATTTGAAACCATTCTCCGCTTGCGCGATGAAGGTATGACGGTCCTATACACCACTCATTATATGGAAGAGGCGGACCGCCTCTGTGACAGGCTTGCCATTATGGACCACGGCCAAATCATTGCTATTGGCACGCCCCTCGAACTGAAGTCCGGGACAGGGCAGCCTGACCATGTCACCCTTGAGGAAGTCTTTCTCAATCTCACCGGCCACAGGCTGCGGGACTAAGGTATGCTGCGCCCGTTATATATTGCGCTGCTGGAAGCCAAGCGATACCTCAAGGATCGAAGAGACCTTGGACTCACCATCGCCCTACCCATCGCCATCTTTGCGCTCAGCTACGGCGCATTCTCAGGTAGTGAGCAGTTCAATGCCACCGCTCATATCGTCGATCTTGATCGCGGCATCATGGCCCAAGAGCTGCTGGCTCGACTGGAAGCCGAGGACGGGCTCATCCTTGAGTTCCGCACACTAGCGGAAGCGGATGAGTCCCTGGATCGCTCCGGCATCCTGTCCGCCATGGTCATACCGGAAGGCTTCACTCAAGGGATCCTATCTGGCCAGGGCTCCAAACTCCTCTTCAAACAGCGCGGCGAAGGTGGCCAGGAAGCGCAAATCATAGCCAACATCGTCGCAGGGGTGACCCAGGAGCTTGCAGGTGAGGTTGAGCTCCGCAGGGTAGTGCATGAAGCCCTGGAAGGCGGCGCTGTCCCTGTCGAAGAGATTGACGCTACGGTCACTCGACTCATTGCAAGGGCTAAGGACACGCCGCCGATGCGTGTCACAGGGAACGCCATTGGCGGTGGAGGCAACGAAATTCTCAGCAGGATGCTCCCCGGCATTCTGACCATGTTTCTGCTGTTCTCCATCATGCAGAATTCGCAAGTCCTAGTGCAGGAGCGACGCGCGGGCACGCTGGAACGTCTATTGACTACTCGTTTAACCGTAAACCAACTCTTTGCCGGAAAGTTTCTTGCTGGAGTGAGTAGAGGGATGCTCCAGTCAGCTACTCTACTGACCCTAGCCTTTGTCCTTCTTCGAATTGCAGGTACCTCAGCCTACATCCAGGTAATGCTTTTTTCATTGCTAATCACGGCCTCCGTCAGCGCTGTGGGCCTGGTCATTGGTACAGTGGCCAAGAACAGGGACCAGGCTACGTGGCCCGCCGTCTTCGTCACCATGTACATGACTGTATTTGGTGGGACTTTTTTCGCGATACAAGGAGGGTTCATCGGTGTCCTCAGTGGCTTGACGCTGAACAAATATGCTATTGATGCCCTTAGTGCGCTCATTGAAGGGGAGACACTTGCCCAGCAAGGACTTGAATCCCTTATTCTCATTGGAGTTACAGTCGTGGGACTTTTGCTCGCAAGAAGCCTGTTCAAAGCTTCTCAGGCTAGTGGCTGACCATGCTCCTTATCATCCAGCAAGCCATCGTCATAGCTGCCAAGGACATCAAAGTCTTCTTTAAGGACCGTTTTGCCCTAGCCTTCGCGCTGTTATTCCCGTTCATGTTCGTGGTTGCGTTCTCGCTCATTTTAAGCGACGTAGGCCCGGAGGACGGAAAGCTGACCATCACGGTGGCAACTCAGGAATCCCAGGGCGTCAGTCTTCAGATTATTGCTGCTCTTCAAGAATTACCGGAGGCCGCGATTCGCGTCAAGGCCCATGGGGAAGCGCTGCAAGCGGTGGAGAACGAAGAACTCGACGGGTTCCTCTCCTTCCCGGCGGACTTCACTCAGGACTTAGTAAATGGAATACCTACGGAAATTGAGGTCGTCACCGGTCCTGATGCCCTGGGCACGCAAGCAGCCCTGCAAGGCATTGCACGCGTTATTGCCAGCCGCACCACCAACACTCAGACAGCAGCCCGGGCCATAATGGAACTGCAAACAGCCGCAGGAGCGGACTCCGTCATTGGCGAATTGCCCGAACTCCGCGATCTTATCGCCGTTGAGAATGAAAGCATCGGTGACATCGAACCCTTCCGCGCCGCTAACTTCACTCTCCCCGGCTACCTGACCATGTTTGTATTTTTTGCTGCGGCGATAGGCGCAGAGGCCATTGCCAAGGAGCGCCAGAACCAGACCCTGGAACGACTCATGTCCAACGGCATGCGGAGGAGTTCCTTCATTGCAGGGAAGTACATTGCTGCCTCCTATAGAGGGCTTCTCCAGATAGCGATCATGTGGGGAGCTGGGATATTGCTGTTCGGCATTAACTTGGGTGCGTCACCTATTGCGGTCATTCTCGTATCCATCCTTATGGTGCTCACCTCCGCAGGTTTCGGGGTCATGCTAGCGGCGCTGATGCGCACAGAGAAAGCTGCCTCCTCCGCAGCCGTGCTTGCCTCGCTAACGCTGGCCCCAATCGGCGGCTCCTGGTGGCCTCTCTTCATCACTCCTGAGTGGATGCAGAACCTAGGAAAGTTAACCCCCCATGGCTGGGCAAACACCGCCTTCAACAAACTCCTGCTCTTTGGTGCGGACCTCGGAGACATCGTCATGGAGATGGTGGTCCTAGCGCTCTTTGGTGTCGCCTTCATGGTCGTAACGTTGTGGAGGTTCAAGCTCTCTCTGGCCCACTGATACGCTCCCTGCTCTTACTTTTCCTTCGTGTTAGCATGAGATGCTCCTACCACCCCTGCAAGGACTCTTTTTGCTGCCGTTTACTGGAATTGGCCAACGCGCCCGCCGCCTTTACTATGGCTGGTGGATTGTGGTAGCCACCTTTGTAATCCAGTTCATGAACGCATCGTTACTCTTCCACTCCTTCGGAGCTTACTTCGAGTACCTCCGAACTGACCTCCACGCCAGCCGCACCGCCATATCCGGCGCTTTCTCCATGGCCCGGATGGAAGAAGGCATGCTCGGTCCCCTCCAAGGCTGGCTGGTGACGAGGTTTGGCCCCAAGACGGTGGCCCGAGTGGGGGTAATTTTGTTTGGGAGCGGATTGATGCTGTTTAGTAGAGTGGACAGTGTCCTGCTCTATTACGCAGTCTTCCTTCTTATGGCCTTAGGCACCAGCATGGCGGGGTTTGTCACCCTCAATTCCACTCTAGCTAACTGGTTCATCAAACGCCGGACCGTAGCCATGAGTTGGGGGCAAATGGGATTGCCTGTCGGAGGGCTAGCCATCTCAGCAATCGCCTGGTCCTTAGGCACCTACGGCTGGCGGCCCACAGCCTTCGCATCGGGAGTCGCCGCCATTCTCGTAGGGTATACCATGGCTGGCTTCTTACGGCGCACCCCCGAAGCCTACGGGCTTCTACCTGACGGAGCAAAGCCAGGTAGTAATCAAGCAGGGAGTGAACAAAGCGCAGTTCGGCGCTCTTCAGCAGAAGAACCTCAATACACGCCCTTCCAGGCTATGCGGGACCGTTCCTTCTGGCTTATCTCCGTAGGGCACGGCATGGCTCTCTTTGTAGTCTCTGTCATCATTGCCCACTTCATCCCGCATCTCCAGGAAGGCTTGGGTTTGTCCTCTGTGCAAGCAACTGTGCCTTTCACCGTCATCATTGGCTCTTCCATCGCAGCTCAGTCTTTCATGGGGTTCGTGAGCGACAAATTCGAGAAACGGTATATTGCAGCAGGATGTATGGTCACCCACTCCATAGCCATGCTGATCATAGCCTTCTCCTCCAACCTTCCTTTTATCTACCTTGCAGGCATCCTCCATGGAGCGGCATGGGGCACCCGCGGACCACTCATGTCATCGATCAGGGCTGAATACTTTGGCCGAAAGCACTTTGCAACCATCATCGGTTATTCCTCGATCATCGTGATGATTGGCGCAGTGGTTGGCCCTATCTTCTCGGGTCTCATGGCAGATAATCTTGGAAGCTATCGACCCGGGTTCGCCATCTTGGGTGTTCTGACTGGCATTGGTTCCATTGCCTTTTTCTTTGCACGGCGGCCCTTAATGCTGCCACGTGCCCGCGGAGCCTAAGTCCTACGGTTCGTATAGCCCGTGTTAATATTACCGAGTAGTTATCGCTGAATCAGTTAGGTATCCCTTTTTTGGAAATTCCTCAACGTAAACAGCCCAGAGTTTTCTACGGCTGGTGGCTTGTGCTGGGCGCTTTTGTGTCCCAGTTCACTCAGGCACTGCTCGTCTTCCATTCCTTTGGCGTGTACTTTGAGACCCTGCGGAAAGAGTTCGGTGCCAGCCGGGGAGCCATATCTGGCGTCTTCGCGCTAACGCGCCTTGAGAGTGGGCTCCTGGGGCCCTTTCAAGGTTGGCTCATAATGAAGCTGGGGCCAAGGAATCTGGCGCGCATTGGCGCAGTACTCTTTGCCGGCGGCTTCATTGCCCTGAGTCAGGCTCCGTCACTCACTGCGTACTACGCTGCTTACTTCATCGTTTCCGTTGGTGCCAGCCTATCGGGGTTCATCACCCTACAAGCCGTTCTAGCAAACTGGTTCCTCAAGCACCGGTCCCTGGCCTTCAGCCTTGGTCAGTCAGGTATGGGGCTTAGCGGGCTGTTTGTACCAGTGGTAGCGTGGTCACTGACCACCTTCGGTTGGCGGCCCACAGCTCTCTACTCTGGCATTGTCGCTTTTATAATCACTATGCTAATAGCGCAACTACTCCGGCTCAGCCCGGAGCCTTATGGTTATCTTCCTGACGGCGCCGCAATCACCCCAGCTGATGAGACGGACGCAGCGCGTGCATCGCAACGAGCCGCGGCCAATGACGGCTTCACCGTCAAGGAAGCTCTGCGGAATCGTTCCTTTTGGCTGATCTCCTTTGGCCACGCTATGGCCTTGTTTGTGGTTTCTGCCATAGCCGTCAACCTAGTTCCGCACCTTCAAGAGCAACAGGGGCTCTCCCTGGTCAAGGCCTCTTCAATATTAGTGTTCATCACCGCCAGCGCCATGGTTGGGCAGCTCATGGGTGGCGTTATTGGGGACAGATTTGAAAAGCGGTACATTGCAGCGGCCTGCATGGTGGCCCATACTATAGGCATGATGACCATTGCCTTCTCCACCACGCTATGGCCGATCACCATAGCTAGCGTCATACACGGGATGGCATGGGGCACCAGAATGCCCATCATGTCTGCCATTAGGGCTGATTACTTCGGCCGCAGGAACTTCGCCACCATCATGGGTTACTCCTCAATGGTGGTCATGTTTGGACAGATACTAGGGCCTATTTTCACCAGCGTAATGGCAGATAAGTTTGGCACCTACCAAGTTGGGTTTGTGAGCCTGGGCATGCTGCCGCTTTTGGGTGCCGTGGCGTTCTTGGCCGCCGTCAAGCCCAGCAAGCCTATACGGGCAACGTAATCCAACTAGCTATACGACTGGTGTGGTTGGATTACTGGATGATTGATTCGAAGTAACCGCGCCAATCATCGGCTGAATTCGTGGAATATCCCTTGCGGAAGAGCACGGTACCCTGCGAGTTCATGGCCAGCTTGGTAGCCTGCGTGCGGACTTCATAGTCGCTCAATACCTGAAATCCGCCTTCAGCCATGTCCCACGGAATATCGTTTTGCTGGCGGTACTCTTCTAGCACTTCAATAGTTTGGGCCGCGCCAAAGCCGACGCTTACAAGTGTTACGTCGTCTTCATACTCAGAGTAGATCATTTTGAGCGTCCGGAACTCGGCGCGACAGACCGGTCACCAAGTAGCAAAGAAGTAGAGCAACAGCGGCTTGCCTTCTGCTAATAACGCCGCCTGATTCACGGTATTCCCATCAGCCAGTGTCAACGTAAAGTCTGGGGCGACGTTGCCCACATCCGCGCCAATCTGTTGCGCTGACCCTTGGGGTAGCGTGATCGCGTCATCAGTACAACCTCCGGCCGCAAGCGCCATAACAATCGCCAAGGCAAACCACGCTTTATGCAACCTCACCGTGAACACGAGCCCTTTGCACCTATATTCTGCCTACAACCAATTATACGCAG
>Ga0114996_10008990_pt1 | contig 11012 bp, 10 predicted proteins | sample ArcticOcean_MG_C_4_FD_87039 | JGI IMG/M metagenome (GOLD analysis project Ga0114996, IMG submission 87039) | Marine microbial communities from western Arctic Ocean - ArcticOcean_MG_CB4_134 | ecosystem: Environmental > Aquatic > Marine > Oceanic | place: Arctic Ocean: Canada Basin | collected... | reverse complement strand
CTTCCGGTTTCGTGGCCTATATGTGGGCTTCATAACGTTTTGTGCCTAGAAGGCTGTTGAAGAAGTACCGTGGGTCGTGCCACCGCCACATGTCTAGGCCGCGCGGCAGTTGTAGAGCACGCTAAGATATCCGAGTGTGCGAGCGCCGGTCAAGGTGGGCGACACTGGCGAGGACTCAGTGTAGCCAGAGGAAAAATTGACTTTTCCACATCCGGAATCTAGCGTCTTGAGCCGTCGTCATTCCGCATTCATCAGCAGGCGACAACCTTCACCTTGGAAGCACATGGAGTTCACGGCCGACGAGCTCTGGACCCGGGTTCTCGAGGCGACCCGAGACAGGCTCCAGGGACAGACATATCGCACGTGGCTCGCCGGCACCGTCGCACTGGGGGTCACCGACTCGGAGATTCTCGTTGAGGTGCCGAGTCAATTCCACGTCGAGTGGATCGGCGATAGGTATGGACCGCTCTTGACGGACGAGATTCAGCAGATCCTCGGTCGCCCCATGACCCTCTCTCTCCGTTGTGCCGACCCGGCGGCGGCACCGATCCCGAGCGTCGAAGTCACGCCACAGACACCCGGATCCCGCCCGCCCGCCTCCGCGACAGACCGGGACCGACCTCCCCCGTCATTGAACGAGCGTTACGCCTTCGAGCGATTTGTCGTAGGGAACAGCAACCAACTCGCTACAGCCGCGTGCCATGCCGTTGCCGACCAACCGGCGCTCACCTACAACCCGCTTTTCCTCTATGGTGGCGTCGGTCTCGGAAAAACCCACCTGATGCACGCGATCGGGAACACCGTCCTTCTGGCCGACCCCACCATGCGGATCGCTTACGTCTCCAGCGAACAGTTCACCAATGACCTCGTCACTGCGATTCAGCAAGGAACCACGGCCGAGTTCCGAAGGCGTTACCGTCAGATGGACCTTCTGCTCGTCGACGATATCCAGTTCCTCAAGGGCAAGGAGCGCACCCAAGAGGAGTTCTTTCATACCTTCAACGCGCTCTACGATGCCCGAAAGCAGATTGTGCTCACCAGCGATCGGCCACCCAAGGAGATTCCCGGCCTCGAGCAAAGGCTCATTTCGAGGTTCGAGTGGGGATTGGTCGCGGACATCAAATCACCCGACTACGAAACCCGGGTTGCCATTTTGCGGAAGAAGGCCGACGACGACGGACTCATGGTCTCGCACGACGTGATGGACTTCGTCGCACAGTTCTGTACCTCTTCGGTGCGCGAACTCGAGGGTGCGATCATCAAATTGCTGGCCTATTCGTCCATCACCAATCAGGAAATCTCTGTGGATCTGGCGCGCAAGGCGTTGCATGGAAGCTTCGGGAGCGCCTCGGCAAACGCCGGCTCCGTGTTGGGTGCCGAACACATCCGCAGAGCGGTCGCGACGCGCTGGCAGGTCCGCGAAGAAGCACTCAGCTCGAAGCGGAGGACCAAGGACTTGACGGTCCCTCGCCAGGTCGCCATGTACTTGATCAGAGATTTGTTGGACTATTCTCTCGTGCATATCGGTCAACTGTTCGGAGACCGCGACCATTCGACGGTTATCCACTCGATTCGCAAAGTCGAGAATGCGATGAGCGTGGACGCCGAGTTCCGCCAAACGGTGGAAGGGGTCCGGGCCGAGATCGGGAGAGGGCCCTGAGGGGCGAGAGAGAAGTGACTCGCTTGAAGCGTACAGGCTGTGTGGAAGGGTGTGTGGAGAACCCGCGGCTTACTTACGTTTTTTCCACATCCTCAGGTGGCAATGCAGGTATTCCCCGCTATCCACAAATGGAACAGGGATCGGAATTCATTGCTACCATTAGCGAAAGCCGGGTTTTAAACATTTTTACACTCTCTACTACTACTAGTTTTTTTCTTTAGGCTAGTATTTTTATATCTAGGCACTGTTCATAACCAAGCGCACACGGATGCGGTGGAGGCTCGATGAATTGCTTAATCACTCGGCAAAACCTGCATAGGGGACTTGCCGCTGTTTCCGCGAGCATCCCGACCAAGACGACTCTTCCTGTTCTCTCGAATATCCTTTTCGAGGCCGGGCAAGACGGGATATTGATGAGTGGCACGGACCTAGACGTCGCGGTTCGTGTGTGGGTGCCGGCGGAGGTGAAGGAGCAGGGGAGTATTACCGCTCCAGGAAAGAAGCTTCAGGAAATCGTGAAGGAATTAGCGGAGCAACCCGTGGAGTTGAGTACCCGGGGCGATCAAATTGAGTTGAGGTGCGGAAAGAGCCATTTCAAGCTGAACGGCCTGCCGAGTGACTCCTTTCCGACCCTGCCCGAGGTGGACTTCGAGCAGGGATGGAGCGTAAAGGGTGGAGACCTCCACGGATTGATCAAGAACACCGCCTTCGCTGTTTCCTCAGAAGAGAGCCGGCCGATCCTCAATGGGGTGCTCTGGGAGTTGAGGGATGGGCACATGAGAATGGTTGCGACGAATGGTCACCGGCTTGCGAGAAATGGGGTTGCAGCAGGCTCGACCAGCGCTCCCAGTGAAGACTTCATCGTCCCCCCAATAGCGCTCCAGCAAGTTCAGCGGCTCTTCGACGCCAAGGAGACCCTTGAGGTCGCCAAGAGTGGCAATCATCTCGGATTTCGGGCCGATGGGACCGAGGTCTATACCAGACTCATCGAAGGGGCATATCCCAACTACGAACAAGTGATTCCAAAGGACAACGACAAGTTTGCAATCGTCGCCAAGGGCGCGTTGGCATCTGCAGTTCGCCGTATGGCGGTGGTCGCGAGTGACCAAACGCACCGGATCCGTATGGCTTTCGAGTCCGATCGAGTCCACCTGAGCGTGCTCACGCCGGATCTCGGCGAGGGAGAGGACGAGCTGGAATTGACGTATGAGGGAGAGGGAATCGAGATCGGATTCAATGCGGCGTACTTACTCGAGGTGCTGAAGTACATGTCCAGCGAAGAGGTAAAGATCACCCTCAAGGCCCCAGAGGGAGCCGCGACCATTGAGCCGGTCCCGGCCGAGGGTGAAGAAGCGGAAGACTACCTCTGCCTAGTGATGCCTTTGCGATTGCTCGACTGAGGTCCCGAATGGGACCCCAGTCTGCCGCTTCAGGCCCTCAACACCCACCGGCGTACCGAGTACGCCGCCACGTAAGCCAAAGGCGTTACCCCGGGATCAGCACCACTTGTACATCGTGAGCTGGTGACGCCGTGCCAAGCTTGCGCCGGCCGGCCACCGGACGTTTGGCATGGCTTGATGTCCGCCTTATTATGTCCCCCTAATTTGGAACACGCCCCTGAACTGGTGACGAAGAATGAGCCAATTTCACGATTGGATTCGCGAGGTTTTGGTAACATCAATGGTGGTTCTCGCCACATCGGCATGCGGGGTGGACGACGGTGGGATGGCGTCGTCGATGCCCAGGGTGCCGGCGGACGCGTCGGGACCCGGGGTGCCGGAAGGTGTGGCGCAATTTACGGTCGACCCGTTCTGGCCCAAGCCCCTTCCCAGCAACTGGATTATTGGGCAGGTCGCCGGTACCGCGATCGACAGCAACGACAACCTCTGGATCATCCACCGGCCGTTCACCGTGCAGGGCACGAACGCCGGCTCGACCCCGCCGCAGACCCAGCGGGACCAGTCGTGGGGTAGCGATCCGCTAGTATCGCTCTGTTGCATGACGGCGCCCTCCGTGTTGGCGTTCGATCCGGAAGGGAACGTGATCCAAGCTTGGGGCGGCGATAGTCCTACCGGGGAATACCAATGGTTCAATAGCGAGCACGGAATCCACGTGGATTACCAGGGATTCGTGTGGGTCGCCGGGAACGGAGGCGACGACCATCACATGATGAAGTTCACGCAGGACGGCGAGTTGGTGCTCAAGATCGGGGACGTAGGTGTGAGCCAGGGTAGCAACGACCCGAACTCGGTCAACCGAGCCGCTACCATGCAGGTGGACCCCGAGACCGACGAGCTCTACGTAGCGGATGGCTACGGCAATCGGCGGCTGGTCGTCTTCGATGCGAATACCGGCGAGTACATACGACACTGGGGGGCCTATGGGAACCCTCCGAAGGACGAGGATCCGGGCCCCTGGGACCCGAACGCTCCCCGAAGTACCACGTGGCGTACACCCGTCCACGCACTGGCCATCTCCAATGATAGGCGGGTCTACGTGAGCGACCGTCCGAGCAACCGCTTCCAGGTCTTCGAGACGGACGGGACCTTCATCATGGAGAGCGTTCTCGCTCCGCAGACGTACGGACCCGGATCCACGTGGGGTGCTGAGTTCGACCCACTCGACACGGAGCAACGGTTCCTTTACGTGCCCGACGGCACCAACAACAAGATTTGGACCCTCGATAGGGCGACGCTCGAGCCGGTCTACTCCTGGGGTACGGGCGGAAAACAAGCGGGCAATTTCGATTGGGTCCACTACATGGCTTTCGATTCCCACGGGAATCTCTACACTGGTGAGGTGCAGACCGGACACCGGATCCAGAAGTTCGTGCGCCTGAATGGCGATTAGGCGCTGAGCGGGGGGATGGCTCGGGGCGTCTAGGGCGCCGCGGGTCCCCTCGAGGATCGGCATCATCGGGGCGGGAAATATCAGAGGGGCGGTCGGCCTCAAGTGGGCCGAGGCGGGTCACGAGATCCTTTGAGGAGCTTCGCCAGCGGGTGCCCATTTGACGCCCTAACCCACTTCGATCGCCTTCGCCGCCTCGAGTAGCTCCGGCCCCGTAAACGCCGCCAGTAGAGGCACTCCGAGCTTGTCCAGCTTGGCCCGCCCGCCTTCTTCCCGATCGACCAGGCAAATCACGCCGCCGATCGTGGCTCCGTGCTCGCGAACGGCCTCGATCGCCCGGATCGCGCTTGCGCCGCTCGTCACCGCGTCCTCGACGATGACCACGCGGGCGTCCGTGGGAAGGCCCCCCTCGATCTTTCGCCCGGTACCGTGCTCCTTGGCTTCCTTGCGCACCGTGAAGCCATCGAGCACATGATCACGTAGGGTGCTGTGGTGCGCGATCGCGTACGTCACGGGGTCGGCGCCCAGGGTCAGGCCCCCCACGTGCGTCACGTCCCATCCGGCCTCCTCGATCAGCTCGTATCCGATCTTGCCGGTGAGCTTCTGCCCCTCGGCGGTCATGGTCGTCTGCCGGGCGTCGACGTAATAAGCCGATTTGACTCCGCTTGAGAGCGTAAAGTCGCCGAGGCGCACTGAGCGCTCCAGAAGTAGCTCCCTCAGCCGCTCTCGATCGTCGTTCGGGTGGTTCATCAAGTGACATCCGTCGCCTAATTGGATTCTGCCGTCGTACAATTACAACATCCGTCGCACACCTGCACGCTCAGGATCCATCGCGCCCCGGCACCCTTAGGCGTCGGGTGCCTTGAGTTCTCCAAATCCGTCGCGGACCTCGTCGGGAACCCGGATCGGACGGCCGTTCTCCCCGATCCACACCGCCACGACGCGAGCTCGCGCCACTGGCGTCGAATCGGCTTCCCCCTCGCGGGGATCTCGCCGGGCCTCTTGAAGCATGTCTATGCTCGTGCGCCGGAACTCCCCTGCCCAGGTTCTGATCCGTAGCCGGTCTCCCAGGAGCACCTCGCTCAAGTAGTCCACCTCGATGCGCACAACATGGATCGCCCAACCCCGTTGCGCGAGTACGTCATACGTAAAGCCACACTTGGCCAGGGCCTCGAAGCGAGCTTGCTCGAAATAGTTGAGATGAACGGAGTGATTGACATGCCCGAAGGAGTCCAGCTCGTAGGCGCGTGCCTCGATCACAGCCTCGGCGATGCTCAGCTTCCTTCCCCCTCAGGTCGCGAGGGATGCGGTCTGCAGTCCCTCCGGGTTCTCCACCGTGGTGATCTCGCGTCCACTACACCCGTCACGGCGCCGCCTGCATCTCGCAGAGGCGTCGAGATCACTTCGATCGAAACAACCTTGCCGCTCTTATCAAGTAGCGGAGCGTCGTACCGAGCGTGCCTCTTCTCCCATCGAGCCTTCATCGGCGAGTCACTATCCCTACCCTTCCAAATTGCGGCGTCGAACAGCAGATAGTGGGCCTGCTTTCCGTCCAGGTCTTCGGGACGGTGGCCCGTCGGGTCGAGAAGGAGCGCGCTCACCGGTGAATGGTCCAGGAGGAGAGTGGTTTCGCCACTAGGTGCGGTTCCCGTGGTGCGCCTCTTCGAGGAGCGAAGCAGAGCCCACCCGGCCATCAGGACCAGGGTGAACGCTACGATGATCAATCGCCTGTGTCATGCTGAACTTTGTCGGCTCCGCCTCAAGCTGGCTTCCATTGCACACATTCTCGTGAGTGCATACCCGGCCGACCTCCTTGCCGGTACTCGGGTAGCTATCTAACCTGGGCGACTTCCAGGGACCAACAACTCTCCTTCTGTGGCGCCGTTAAACTGGCTCCGCCGGGGACCTAAAAGCGGGTCGTTGCTTGCCAGTTCTCCTATGTACAGAATGGCTCATATGGGTAGCTACTGTCCAGTTGTTCATGTTGCAGCCAACCGACGCAAGTGGCATGCCAGCGAAAGGTTGTGCTCCCCCAGCCGCCTGGGCCCAGGCGGCCGAGCAAGCGCCGGAGGCTTTGGTGGTGCTGGCGGCATCCAGCCTGCAGGACGTGTTACCCGCCGTGGCCCGAGCCTGGGATGCCCGGGGAGGGGTCCCTGTGCGCTTCAATTTCGACGCGACTTCGCGCTTGGCGCCGCAGATTCTAAGGGGTGCTCTGGCCGACGTCTTCGTCTCGGCCGACGACGAATGGATGCGATGGCTCGAGGAGCGGGGTGGTGTGGACGGTCCGTCCATCCGACGTGTGGCGACGAATCAGCTCGTGTTCGTGGTGCCCACGGGCGCGCCTGATCTGCCCGGGGACCCCGGCTCCATAGCGCGAGCGGATCTCGCTCGGATAGCTTTGGCCGGAGAGAACGTCCCGGCGGGCCGATATGCGAGGGCCGCCCTGGAGAGCGTAGGCGCCTGGAGCTCGGTCGAGCCGCGCGTCCTTCGCGGCGGTAGCGTTAGGGGGACGCTGGAGTGGGTAGCCAGGGCCGAGGCGGATGGCGGCATCGTTTACCGGTCCGACGCTTTGGCGGAGGACCGCGTGAGCCTGGCTTTCGCGTTCGAGGGCGAGGCCTTTCCCCGGCCGGCCTATTCAGGGGCCGTGGCCACTCGGACGGAATTCCGTGGGACCGCGGAGGCCTTTCTTGACTTCATGAGTGGCGCGGAGGCGGAGGCCCTGTTTTCAGCATCGGGGTTTGGGCTGGCGAGCGCCGGCGGGCCGGTGGCGCAAACTCCAGCCGCTGCGTCTGCGTTGGACGCGTCGCCGGGGTTGGACCCTTGGTCGGCGGTACGACTGTCACTGATCGTCGCCCTCAGCGCCGTTCTCTTGGGGCTGGTTCCGGCGGTCGCGATGGGCTGGCTACTAGCCCGTAAGGACTTCCTCGGGAAGAGTTTCGTTTCCATGATCGTCATGGCACCGTTGGTGGTCCCCCCCGTGGTTACCGGCTTCCTGCTATTGAGCGTGCTGGGCCGGGACTCCGCCCTCGGGGGGTTACTCGCTACGATGGGCTTGCCGATTCCGTTCACGCTCTTGGGAGCGACGTTGGCGGCCCTGGTCGTAGGCTTCCCTCTGTACGTTATGGCGATCCGGGCCGTGTTCGACACTGTGGACCGACGATTCGAGGAGGTCTCCTGGACGCTGGGCGTGCCAAAGGCGCCCACGTTCCTGCGTATCTCGCTTCCGCTGGCCCTCCCCGGGATTGCGGCCGGGGCCGTTCTCGCGTTCGCGCGTGCTCTGGGAGAGTTCGGTGCGACCGTGGTGCTCGCTGGAAACATGGAAGGGGAGACCCGGACCATCGCCCTCGCGGTCTACTCGTTGCTCGAGTCGCCGTCGGGCCGGGGCGCCACCTGGATTCTGGTGATCGCCAGCGTGGTGCTTTCGCTGGTGGCCCTCCTCGGATTCGAGGGGCTGACGAGGTGGCAACGGCGCAGAATGGAGGACCATCATGGCCGCTGAGGAGACCACCCATGGTTGCTGATGGGAACACGGTCGCCACCGAGGCGTGGGGGTTGCACGTACAGGTACGAGTTGCCCTCGACGCCATCGAGCTGGATGTCGACTGGCGGCCCGAGAGCGACCACGTCGCGATTGTGGGTCCATCGGGGTCGGGGAAGAGCACCCTCTTGCGGGCTTTGGCCGGACTCGAGCCCGGCGCTCAGGGCCACGTGAGCTTCGGTGACGACGTCTGGCTCGATTCCGATTCCGGCGTCTACACGCCTGCTTGGGAGCGGAGGGTAGGGTGGGTTCCGCAGGACGCCCTGCTTTTCCCCCACCTTTCACTCAGAGAAAATCTCGCCTACGCCGGTGCTGGCCAGCCCGACGTCGAGAGAATGGCCGCGTCCTTGTTTCTCTCAGATCTGCTCGACCGGCGTCCGCGGTTCCTCTCCGGAGGCGAACGCCAGAGGGTGGCGTTGGGCCGGGCACTTCTTTCGGCCCCCCGGATGCTGCTCCTCGACGAGCCGTTCTCGGCGCTCGACCGGCCCCTTCGGTCGGAGGTCGCCGCCATGGTGCGCGCCTTCGCCCGTGATAGCGGAACGCCCATCGTTCTCGTGAGCCACGACGAGCATGATGCAGAACTCCTCGCCGACGAGCGCTGGGTGCTCGTCGCGGGCCGCCTTATTGCGGACGGCGCCTCGGCGTAGGTGTTCGGCTTAAGGTCTTTGGCGTAGCTCCGTCAGTCCGGCACCACCACCAGAAGCGCCCGAGGAACGGTCTCAACGAGCACCTCGGTACCCTCGGCCTGCCAGAGCTCCCCGTCGACTTCGTACTTGGGTGGCGTGGAAAAACGCACCGAAAACTGCGCGTTCTTACGCATCTGGACATGGGGAGAGTGCACGTGCAGCCCCTTGGGCGCCGCGTTGAAGAGACGGAACCGGGTGAAGGCACCCGTGTTGCCGATGGCACATGCGTGCAAGAGTCCGTCGGTCAGGTCGGCCTCCGGAGCGATCAGGAAGCCGCCCCCGAAAAAGGGCGTGTTCGAGATGGTGAGCATGAGTTGCTCACCGTCCACGATCAGTCCCTCACTCTCAAGCTCCAACGGGACGCCGGCGTAGGAAAAGAGATTCTTCAAGGCCGTCATCTTGTACAGCAACTCCCCCCGCAGGAAGCGGGCGCCGGCCGTGTCCTCGATGACCGCAACATCGAATCCGAACCCGACCAGATTTAGGAAGTGGCGCCCGCTTGATGCTCCGGGTGAGCCCGCGTGAGCTCTCAGCGGCGTCCCCCTCGAAACGACTCTGCCCAGGTCGACGCTCCGGACCAGCCCCTTCGCCAGCGTCTGGACAGCGAGCTCGGGGTTACGGATGGACACGCTGAAATTGCGTCCGAAATCGTTACCCGTGCCGGAGGCGAGAAGGCCCAGCGCCACGTCCTCCTTGTGCGACGACACGATCCGGTCCGCGATGTTACTCCAGGTCCCGTCCCCGCCTACGGCGACGATAAGGTTGAACCCGTCGGCAATCGCCTGCTCCGCGAGATCACCCTCCTCGCCCGCCCTCGAGGTTTCCGCGTGCGTAAAACCAGGCAGGTGGTTCCCGAGCAACGAGAGGAACCGGCCGATTCTTCTCGCACCACGACCGCGCCCCGACGCAGGATTGAAGATGACGAAGACGCGGCGGTCATCGGGGAGTATCGCATCGAGTGGCATGGGTCGGATGGGACTTCCTGTGCAGGGTCGTTTCTAGATGGCCTCGAGGGGGGCGAAGACCTCCACGCCTTTCTTCATCCACTGCTCCCGGAAGGGAACGGTCGCGATTTCGTCTATGGTCAGACCCTCGGTCATCTCGTGGGGATGGATCACGAGTGAGCCTGTCTCGAATTCGTGTTCACTGTAGCTCTCGCCGCGCATGATGATGTCCGACTTATAGATCCCCGTGGCGTCGGACATGAAGGCGTGAAAGAGCTGCTCTGTAGGCTCGAAAGCATGACTCGTGCACGTCAGCGCGAAGACCGGCTCCCCATCGGCGCTCGTCGTGGCACAAATCCGACCCTTGGCCTCGGCGAACGTGATCTCAACGTCCCGCTGGAGGTGCGGTAGCTTCCAGCGGTCGACGCCTTCCCTTCGGCCCGTCTCCGTACTCGTGGCTACGAGGAAGGGGTAAAGAGCCGACTTCGGAAGAGGATCACCGGGCTTCACGAGTGGCGGCACCAGGACCGAGAGCACGACCTCCTGGTATGCACCGGCGTCGCCCTCGTAAAAATCAAACACGGTGACCGAGAGAACGCTACGCTCGTGCTGGACTTCGAGGGGTTCAAGGTCCGATGCGACCAGCTGGCGCGCGTCGGACGTCGGCATCTCAAAGAGACAGCTCAGCCCGTGGTTGAAGTAATAGTGTCCTCGCCCGTCGGGCATATGCCATACCTTTGCAGAACGCTTGTGATGATCCGAACTCCCTCCTCCAGTTCCTCATGGGAGTGAGCGGCGGAGATCGACATCCGGAAGCGAGACCTATGCTTCGGCACGGCGGGATACTTGACTGGGTTCAGGTAGATTCCCTCGTGCATGAGCGCCTCACCGACTTCGAAGATTCGCGCGTCGTCGCGTATCATGATCGGAATCACCTGCGACTCGGAGTCTCCGACGGAGATGCCGGCGTCGCGAAGGCGTTTCTGCATGAACTCGACGTTGTCCCAGAGCTTGGTCCTCAACTCGGGCTCCTCCAAAAAGAGTTCCAGCGCCTTCAAAATTCCTGCCACCACGACGGGCGACAGCCCACAAGAGAAGGTTCGGGACCGGGAGAATCCTCGAAGATAATTGATCAGTTGCTGAGATCCGGCCACGAATCCGCCCTGGCCACCCAGGCTTTTGGAGAACGTGCCGATGTGCATGTCGATTTCGTCATCACACCCGAAGTGCTCGGCCACGCCACGACCGTTCTCTCCGTAGATGAAAGTTGAGTGAGCCTCGTCGATCAGGATGCGGGCTCCGTAGCGCTGACAGACCTCCACGATGTCGGGCACGAG
>Ga0114996_10008989_pt1 | contig 11014 bp, 11 predicted proteins | sample ArcticOcean_MG_C_4_FD_87039 | JGI IMG/M metagenome (GOLD analysis project Ga0114996, IMG submission 87039) | Marine microbial communities from western Arctic Ocean - ArcticOcean_MG_CB4_134 | ecosystem: Environmental > Aquatic > Marine > Oceanic | place: Arctic Ocean: Canada Basin | collected... | reverse complement strand
ATAAATTTATTTTTTAAAATCAAATTATCAATAATTTTTTTATTTTTAATAAATAAATAGTATGAGATTGGAATAGATAATGTGACTATTATAGGAGTAATAATAAGAATCCAAATAGGTGGATGAGTTTGTGGAAAAAATTTTAAAAACAAAATTGAATTGTTCCAAAAATACGAGCTTGAATGGCCAATAAAGGTTTCTTTAAATGTTATGCCAGAAAAAATTGCTCCGACAGCTAACAGGCAGCAAGGAATAATCATTACCAAAGATGATTCGTGAACTGATTTTAAATTAGTTTTTTTATTATTATATTTTCCATGGAAGACTTTAAAGATTAACCTCCAAGAATAAATTGAAGTCAGTAATGCTGTAATAATTCCTACTGATGCAGCGTAATATCCTATTGTGTTGCCTTTTAAATATGAAAACTCAATAATTGCATCTTTTGAATAAAAACCTGACATAAACGGAAAGCCTGTTAATGCTAAAGTTCCTATTATCATTAATATATAAGTATATGGTATTTTTTTCCATACTCCTCCCATTAGCCTGATATCCTGTTCCTCTTTAAATGAGTGAATAACACAACCTGCACCTAGAAAGAGTAGCGCTTTAAAAAATGCATGTGTAAATAAATGAAAAATGGCCACATGGTAAGCACCAATGCCTGCAGCAAAAAACATATAACCTAATTGGCTACAAGTTGAATATGCAATAATTTTTTTAATATCATTTTGAACCATAGCTACAGTTGCGGCAAAAAATGCTGTAACCATACCTATAATTGCAACAAAATTTAATGCTACTTGAGAATACTCAAATATTGGTGAACATCTAATAATTAAAAATACTCCGGCTGTAACCATAGTTGCGGCATGAATTAATGCAGAAACTGGCGTGGGACCTTCCATAGCATCTGGCAACCAAGTATGTAAAAATATCTGAGCTGATTTTCCCATTGCTCCAAAAAAAAGCAGTAAACAAATTAATGTTATTAAGTTGAGTTCAAAACCTAAAAATAAAATATTTTTGTCAACCAATTGTGGGGTTAACTCAAAAACTTCGTTAAAATTAACCGTTTTATAGAAAAAGAAAATTAAAAAAATACCTATAGCAAAACCAAAATCTCCTACTCTATTAACAACAAAAGCTTTTATAGCTGCATAATTTGCTGAAGATTTTTTATACCAAAAACCAATTAACAAATATGATGATAATCCAACGCCTTCCCAACCAAAAAATAGTTGTAAAAAATTGTCTGCAGTAACTAAAGTTAACATAGCAAAAGTGAATAGTGAAAGGTACGACATGAAGCGTGTTTTATGGGGGTCATGCTCCATATATCCAATTGAATAAAAGTGAATAATTGAAGATATTAAGCATACCACAACAAGCATAACAGCTGTTATTGTGTCTACTTTTATGGACCAATTAACATTAAAATTTCCAGAATGAATCCAATTAAATATCAATTTATTGCTAGAATAACCTTCTGCCAAAACTTGATAAAAAATAAGTAAAGATATTAAAGCAGAAATTGTAATTAAACAGCTGGCAAGAATCCCAGAGTATCTATTTCCAATTAGCTTTCCAAAAAAACCTAAAATTATTGAACTTATTAAAGGCAAAAATAATAATATATATTCCATATTAACCTTTCAGAGAGTTAATTTGCTCAACATCAATTGAACCTTTGTTTTTATAATATATTACGATAATAGCTAAACCTATAGCAGCTTCAGCTGCGGCTACAGTAAGAATAAACATAGTAAATATTTGCCCAACCAGATCCTGAGAGTATACAGAAAAAGAAACTAAATTAATATTTACGCCAAGTAATATTAATTCAATTGACATCAATATAATAATTACATTCTTTCTGTTAAGAAAAACTCCGATTATTCCTATAGTAAAAATAATCGCTGATAAACATAAATAATGACCAAGCCCAATTTCAATCATCAAGATTAACTCCTTTATTACTTTCTACTTCTAATAGTTTAACAGCTGTAGATTTTTCTCTTTCTATTTGACTAAAGTAACTTTGTCTTTTAATATTTTCCCTTTTAGTGAAAGTTAAAGAAATTGCCCCAATCATTGCTACAAGTAAAATAATTCCAGATATTTGAAAAAGATGAATATAATCAGTATATAATACTGAACCTAAAGCGTGAGTATTGCTTACACTCAAATCAGTAGAAGAAAGTTTAATAAAATTACTTTTATATTTCCAACCACCGATTACAACCAACAACTCAAGAAAAATTATAGCACCAACTATATAACCAACTGATATATTGTTTATAAAATTTTTTTTTATAGGTCGCTCGGTAGCTTTTTCATTAACATTTAACATCATGACAACAAAAAGAAATAAAACTGCCACCGCACCAACATAAATAATAAGCATTACCATTCCCAAGAATTCAGCACCAATCATAATAAATAGAATTGAAATACTTATAAAAACTAGAATAAGAAAAAAAACAGAATAAACTGTATTTCTTGAAATTGTAACCATGACAGCTGAAAAAACTGCTACTGAAGAAAAAAAATAAAAAAATAATGAATGTGCTAGCATTTATTTAAACGGTGCATCAGCCTTAAGATTTGAGGCTAAGGCTGTTTCCCATTTATCTCCATTTTCTAAAAGTTTTTGTTTATTGTAGTAAAGCTCTTCTCTAGTTTCTGTTGCAAACTCAAAATTGGGTCCTTGTACAATAGCATCTACTGGACATGACTCCTCACATAAACCACAATAAATGCATTTAAGCATATCTAAGTCATATCTTGTTGTTTTTCTACTTCCATCTTCCTTAATTTCAGATTCAATTGTTATTGCTTGAGCGGGACAAACAGCTTCACAAAGTTTACAAGCAATACATCTTTCTTCTCCATTAGGGTATCTTCTCAATGCGTGTTCACCTCTAAAACGTGGACTTATTTTTCCTTTTTCGAAAGGGTAATTGATTGTTTTTTTTTCTTTAAAAATTTCTTTTATGGCAATAATTAACCCTGTAGCAAAATCGGCCATAAAAATAGTTTTTAATAATCTATTAATTTTCATTATCCAGCCTTTGGTAAAATATCTAAAAAAAATAAAAAACTTGCAGTAAAAACAACCCAAATTAAAGAAAATGGAAGGAAAATTTTCCATCCCAACTTCATTAATTGATCAAAACGATATCTTGGAACTGTTGCTTTTACTAATGAGAACAAAATAAATAAAGTAAGGATTTTGAATATCATCCAAAAAACTCCAGGTATTAAATTAAAAGGAAAAATATTTATTGGACTTAACCATCCACCCAAAAAAAGTATTGAGCCTAAAGCACATAAAACTAAAATATTGGCGTATTCACCTAACCAGAACATAGCATACATCATTCCTGAATACTCAGTTTGATAACCAGATACCAACTCTGATTCAGCTTCAGGTAAGTCAAATGGTGGTCTATTCGTTTCAGCTAGAGATGATATAAAAAAAATCACAAACATTGGAAAATGTGGAAAAATGAACCAAACTGTTTCTTGAGCTAATACTATTTTAGTTAAATTTAATGAACCAACACAAAGTAATATATTTATAATTATTAATCCTATTGAAACTTCATACGAAACCATTTGAGCCGCAGATCTTATAGCTCCTAAAAAGGGATATTTTGAATTTGAGGCCCAGCCACCCATAATAATTCCATAAACTCCTAAAGAAGAAATGGCAAATAAATACAAAATACCAACATTAATGTTGGCTAAAACCATTTCATTACTAAATGGTATAACAGCCCAAGCTATTAATGCTAACGTAAGTGTAATAACTGGTGCCAAAATAAATATTACTTTATTAGCACTAGCAGGAATAATTATTTCTTTAAAAATATATTTTAAAGCATCAGCTAAAGATTGAAAAAGTCCAAATGGACCGACTACATTGGGTCCTTTTCTTTTTTGTACAAAAGCCCAAACTCTTCTATCTAACCAAACAACCAGTGCAACAGATACTAATACTGGCATAAGTAAAAAAAATATTTTATAAATCTCAACAAATAAATTTTGTAAATAAAGCATTAGCTTTCCTTCTCTATGCCTGTAAACAAATATTTTTTTTGAATTTGCCTACATTCGCTCATTACTTTTGAAGATCTTGCTATTGGATTGGTGTAATAATAATCTATTTCTTTTATTATAATATTTTCATTAACAAAATTAACTTTAGGGGAAATCAAATTTGTAAATTCAGAACTTTTCTTTTTCAGACATTTTTTAATAATGTCATTTAACTGTTTGGAGTCATTAAACTTCAGTGGTCTTTTAATCATTTTTGCTAAATCTCTAAATACAGTCCAATCTTCGCGTGCATCTCCTGGTGGATAGGTTACTTTAAAAGCATTTTGTAATTTTCCTTCCAAATTTACAAAGAGGCCATTTTTTTCAGTATATGCAGCTCCAGGTAAAATTATATCAGCAATTTCTGCACCTTTATCTCCGTGGCTTCCTTGATAAACAATAAATTTATCTTTTTTTTTAAAATTTAAATTATCTGCTCCTAAAAGATATATAAATTTATATTCATCATCATCTAATTTATCAAAAAACTTAAAATTATTTTTTTCTGACATTAAATAGACACCGAGATCAATCGCACCAACTCTTGAAGCTTGTTGATTTAAAATATTTAAAGAATTCCAATCACTACTAATCAAATTATTAGTAACTAAAAAATTTTTTAATGTTTCAAAAATATAATGACCTGCTTTACTATTGAGAGCTGAGTTGCCAATTATAATTAGTGGTTTTTTTGCATTTTTTAATTTCTTTGCAACATTATGCTCTCCAGATTCAATATCTTGAATAATTGACGTATCTGAACCAAGATATTCATATGGATAAGTCAAGTCTCCAGGATTGCCAATTGAGTATACTTTTGTTTTATTTTTTACATACGCCTTTCTAATTCTCGCATTAAGCATAGTTGCTTCTAGTTTAGGGTTAGTGCCGACAAGAAGAATTAAATCTGTTTCTTCTATTCCGTTTATTGAAGAATTAAAAATATAATTAGACCTATTACTTGGATTTATATAAGTTCTTTCATCTCTACATTCTATGTTCTTTGAATCTAAACAATTTTCAAAAAAAGACTTAAAACTATAAACCATTTCTAAATCAGCCAAATCCCCTACCATTCCAGCTATCTCATTTGGTTTATAAGATTTTACTTTTTGGATTAAAAATTTTAACGCATCATCCCATGTTGTTTTGCATAGTTTTCCATTTTTTCTTATATAAGGAGTATCTAATCTTTGTTTTAATAATCCATCGCAAACATATCTTGTCTTATCTGATATCCATTCTTCATTGATATCTTCATTTATTCTTGGCAAAATTCTTTTGACTTCCCATCCATACGTGTCAACTCTTATATTAGAGCCCACTGAGTCCATAACATCTATTGTTTCAGTTTTTTTTAATTCCCATGGTCTAGCTTCAAAAGCATAAGGTTTTGATGTAAGAGCTCCAACTGGACATAAATCTATTACATTAGCTGATAATTCTGATTCCATAGATTTTTCCAAGTATGTAGTGATCTCCATATCTTCGCCTCTACCGATAGCTCCAAGTTCAGGTATACCCGCCACTTCAGTCGCAAATCTTATACACCTGGTACAATGAATACATCTCGTCATTTGAGTTTTAATTAAAGGACCCATATATTTTTCTTCAACTTGTCTTTTATTTTCCGTATATCTGGAATTGTCTAATCCATAAAAAAGAGATTGGTCTTGTAAATCACATTCACCACCTTGGTCGCAAACAGGACAATCTAAGGGATGGTTTGCTAATAAGAATTCCATTACTCCTTTTCTCGCTTTATCAACAAAAAGAGTATTAGTTTTAATTTTCATCCCATCTGCTGCCGGCATTGCACATGAAGCTATTGGTTTATTTGATTTTTCCATTTCAACTAAACACATTCGACAATTACCTGCTATTGAAAGCCTTTCATGATAACAAAATCTAGGTATTTCTTCTCCAGCTAGTTCGCATGCTTGTAATACTGTCATGCCTTCTTCAAAATCGATCTCTTTGTTGTTAATTATTATTTTAGGCATTATCTTTCTCTAAAAGATGTTGATCTATAAGGTAAGGAACATTTGATTTTTTTTTAATAAGTGGCTCATCATGACTTCGTTTTTCTATCTCTTTTCTAAAATGTCTAAGTAATCCCTGTACTGGCCAAGAAGAGCCTTCTCCAAAAGCACAAATTGTATGACCTTCTATTTGTTTTGTTACATCATGCAAAAGATCAATTTCCTTATAAGTAGAATCTCCGTCTGCCATTCTTTCAAGCATTCTCCACATCCAGCCACAACCTTCTCTACATGGAGTACATTGGCCACAACTTTCGTGTTTATAAAATCTAGCAATTCTTGCCATACATCTAATAATATCTTGATCTTTATTTATAACTACTATTCCAGCTGTACCTAATCCACTTTTTGCTTTTACTAGTGAATCGAAATCCATTGTGATTGTTTCGCACACATTTTTAGGTAACAAAGGCATTGAAGATCCTCCTGGAATTATTGCCTGCAAATTACTCCAACCTCCAACAACTCCACCGGCATGCTTTTCTACTAATTCTTTTAAAGGTATTCCCATTTCCTCCTCCACATTGCATGGATTATTAACATTTCCAGATATACAAAATATTTTTGTTCCAGTGTTTTTTGGTTTACCCAATGAAGAAAACCATTTTGCTCCTCTTTTAAGTATAGTGGGTATAACTGCTATAGTTTCAACATTACTTACAATAGTCGGGCAGCCGTAGAGTCCAACTAATGCTGGAAATGGAGGTTTAAGCCTTGGCTGACCTTTATTTCCTTCTAAACTTTCCAATAAAGCTGTTTCTTCACCACAGATATATGCACCAGCACCATAATGAATAAAAATATCTAAATTCCATCCAGAATTACAAGCATTTTTACCTAAAAAATTCTTTTCATAAGCTTGATCAATTGCTTTTTGTAATCTTTCACCTTCTCTAAAATATTCACCTCTTATGTATATGTAGCAAGATTTAGCACCAATTGCATAACTTGAAATCAAACAACCTTCTATAAGTTTATGAGGTTCAAATCTTATTATATCTCTATCTTTACAAGTACCTGGTTCAGACTCATCAGCATTTATAACTAAATAATGTGGTCTTTGACCTACTTCTTTTGGTGCAAATGAAAACTTTAAACCGGTTGGGAATCCAGCACCACCTCTACCCCTAAGTTCAGACGCTTTTAATTCATTTATTATAAAATCTTTACCTTTTAAAATAATTTCTTTTGTTTGGGACCATTCCCCTCTTTTAATAGAAGATTCAATGTTCCATCCTAAATCGTTGTATAAATTTTTAAATATTCTATCTTCGTCTTTAAGCATTTTTTATATTTAATAATGTTGTTTTGCCACTTTCGGGCATATTACTTTTTCTATTTCTAGCTGAACCTGGTTCTGGAAATTCATCTTTTAACAAACCATTAATTATCTTATCTGTACTATTTTCATTTAAATCTTCAAAATAATCTTGATTTATTTGCATCATAGGCGCGTTTACACAAGCACCTAGACATTCAACTTCAGTCCAGGAACATTTTTTATTTTCTGATAATTCATTTTGGTTTTGTGAAATATATTTTTTACATATATCTGTAATTTTTTTTGCCCCTCTTATCATGCATGGAGTGGTTGTGCATACTTGGACAAAGTACTTGCCTACTGGAGACAAATTAAACATAGAATAAAATGTAGCTACTTCATAAACTTTTATGTAAGGCATAGATAAAAATTTAGCTATATACTTAATAGCTGCTAAGGGTATCCAGTTATCATTTTGATTTTGAGCTAAATAAAGAAGCGCCATTACTGCGCTAGCTTCCCTTTTTTTTGGATATTTTTTTATTTCTGATCCAACTTTTTTTAAATTATCATTTGTGAATTCAAAAGAATCTGGTTGAGAGGCAGATATTTTTTTTTTACTCATCTGTCAACCTCACCAAAAACAATATCCAAAGATCCTAAAACCGCAGGAACATCTGCTAACATATGTCCCTTTAATAAATAATCCATTGCTTGCAAATGCGAAAATCCTGGTGCTCTTATTTTGCATTTATAAGGTTTATTACTACCATCAGATATAAGATAAACACCGAATTCACCTTTTGGAGCTTCTACAGCTGTGTAAACTTCTCCACTAGGAACTCTATATCCTTCAGAAAATAATTTAAAGTGATGTATTAATGCTTCCATTGAATTCTTCATATCATCTCTTTTAGGAGGTGAAATTTTTCCATCTATAGATTTTATTGGTCCAGACGGCATTTTTTTTATACAGTCTTTAATAATTTTAGTGCTTTCTCTCATTTCTTCCATTCGACATAGATAACGATCATAACAATCTCCATTTATTCCTACAGGAATTTTAAAAATAAAATCTTCATAAACTTCATAAGGTTGAGATTTTCTTAAATCCCAAGGCACTCCCGAGCCTCTTAACATAACACCTGAAAAACTGTGGTCTAACGCTTCTTGTTTGGTAACAATTCCAATATCGACATTTCTCTGTTTAAATATTCTATTATCAGTTAAAAGATTTTCTAATTGATCTAAAATTTTTGGAAATTGTTCGCAAAAAGAAAAAATATCATCATTTAATTTTATAGGTAAATCTTTGTGTACGCCGCCTGGTCTAAAATAATTTGCATGTAGTCTAGACCCGGAAACTCTCTCGTAGAAAGTCATTAAAGTTTCTCTTTCTTCAAAACCCCAAAGTGAAGGTGTTAAAGCTCCAACATCCAAAGCTTGTGTAGTAATATTTAATAAATGACTTAAAATTCTACCGATTTCACAAAATAACACTCTAATATACTTAGCTCTAATTGGTACTTCTATATTTAAAATTTTTTCAACAGCTAACGCAAATGCATGCTCTTGGTTCATTGGGGCAACGTAATCAAGTCTGTCGAAGTAGGGTGTTGCTTGAATATAAGTTTTATGTTCAATTAACTTTTCAGTTCCTCTGTGCAATAGACCAATATGAGGATCAATTTTTTCAACAACTTCCCCATCTAATTCTAATATAAGTCTTAACACTCCATGAGCAGCTGGATGTTGAGGACCAAAATTTAAATTCATAGTCTTTGTTTTTTTTACCACTATTTTTCCTTAGATTTATTTTTTTGATTATCTTTTATATATTTTGTGCCCTCCCAAGGGCTTTCAAAATCAAAGTTTCTATATTGTTGATCAAGTTTAACTGGTTCTATAACGACTTTTTTTTTATCTTCGTTGTATCTAACTTCAGTGTGTCCGCTTAAAGGGAAATCTTTTCTTAAAGGGTGGCCTTCAAAGCCATAATCTGTAAGTATTCTTCTTAGATCTGGGTGATCAGCAAATGAAATTCCATACATATCAAAAACTTCCCTTTCCATCCAATTAGCTGAAGGAAAAATTTTTGTAATTGATGGCACTGAAATAGATTCATCAATGCTTGAAGAAATTATAATTCTTAAATTATTTTCGTGACTTAACAATAAATAAACAATTTTAAATCTTTTCTCATTCTTAGGAAAGTCTACTGCTGTTATATCTATTAATTGTTTAAAACGACACTTATCATTAGTTTTTAGAAATAGTATCGCAGAAATAAGATCTATAATATCAACTTCAATGAATAATTGATCAAACTTAATTTCTGATCTTTTTACTGTAGTTGATAAATCTGAATTTATTACTCTTTCTAAATTAGCAAGATTTTTAAGCATTTTATCTTTCTAAGTTACCTTCTCTTCTTATCTTTTTTTGTAATTGTAAAATTCCATAAAGTAATGCTTCTGCAGATGGTGGGCATCCTGGGACATAAATATCAACGGGCACTATACGATCACAACCTCTTACAACGGAATAAGAATAGTGATAATAACCACCACCGTTAGCACAGCTACCCATAGAAATCACATAACGCGGCTCAGGCATTTGGTCATATACTTTTCTAAGAGGCCGAGCCATTTTATTGGTTAATGTTCCTGCCACAATCATTACGTCAGACTGTCGAGGCGAAGCTCTAGGTGCGGCTCCAAATCTTTCAAGATCATATCTTGGCATTGAAGCTTGCATCATTTCAACAGCACAACAAGCTAAACCAAAGGTCATCCAATGTAATGAGCCAGTTCTCGCCCAATTTACTAAATTATTTGTTGAAGTTGTAATAAAACCATTTTTACTAAAGTCTTTTGCAATTTTTTTAAATTCATCAGGAATTTTGTCTTGTTCTTTATTAAAGTTGATCATATTAATCCCAATCTAAGGCGCCAATCTTCCATTCATAAATAAAACCAATAGTTAAAATAAATAAGAAAAACATCATTGACCAAAAACCTAAAGATCCAATGTTTCCCAAAGATACGGCCCAAGGAAATAAAAATGCAATTTCTAAATCAAAAATTATAAATAATATTGCAACTAAATAAAATCTCACATCAAAAGTCATTCTAGAATCGTCAAAAGCATCAAAACCACATTCATATGCAGATAGTTTTTCTGGATCAGGGTTTTTAGGAGAAAATAAAAAATTTAGTATTAAAAAACCTACGCTCAAAGCCAAAGCGATGAAAACGAAAATTATTATTGACAGATAACCCTCTAAAAAATCTATGATCATTTTATAACTATGATATGTTTATATCATTTATGTAAGAGTCATACATGCAAGTTTGCCTCAATTGACATTGTTAATAACTAATAATTTTGCTTATATATTAAGATAATTGACATTTTTATGAATATAAAATTAAAATTACTTAAAATTATAACAAAAATTTTATTTTTAATTATTTTCTTTTTTATAACAAGCTTATTTTTTTCAGGCCAAAAAATAATAGTTGTTTTAATATTATCATTAATATTTTTTGCAGTTAAAATAGGGTACCAAAAAATTGTGATAATAAATTTATTAATTTTTATT
>Ga0114996_10008988_pt1 | contig 11015 bp, 11 predicted proteins | sample ArcticOcean_MG_C_4_FD_87039 | JGI IMG/M metagenome (GOLD analysis project Ga0114996, IMG submission 87039) | Marine microbial communities from western Arctic Ocean - ArcticOcean_MG_CB4_134 | ecosystem: Environmental > Aquatic > Marine > Oceanic | place: Arctic Ocean: Canada Basin | collected... | reverse complement strand
TTAGTAACATCTAATTCAGAAAATTTAAGATGCGTTAGACCATGAGATCCAATAATGCAGTTACTCAGTTTAGATATTTCATATATATCTTCAGAAGACATATAATCTTTTTTATTTATAAAACCCGAAGTTATATAAATCGTGAATGGAATATTTTTTTCTGAAAGTATGTTTATAGCGTCTAATGAGTCTTTGTATCCATCGTCAATTGTTATTGAAATATTGGTGGACGACATAGATTTATTGATAATATGAGTAAACTTGTAATTTTGATGTAAAAAGTCAATATGATGTTTAAAATTTTTAATATCTATGCTTATTCCATAAGTATCATGCCTAAGTTTTGATCCAAAAGCATGATAAATAAGCGCCCTATTTCCAACTGTTTGATATCTTTTATAGCAAGCATAATAAATACTTCCCATAATTCTCTTAGCTGTATTTTTTAGATACTTATTCATTGAAAACTATTATAAATACAGAATGATTATATTGTTAAGATATATGTTCTCTACGAATTACCATCAGATAAAGAAGATATAGAAAAGATATAAATCCCCCAACGATTGTACCCATTAAGACGATTACTTTCCTTTTTGGTGAGAATCTTTGTAACGGAGGATTCGCTGCTTGGTCTATCTCGGCTGACCTTACATTGGATGAATTCACACTTATATTTTTTAGACCTTCGGCTTTCTGCTCTAAATACCTTAAGCCAGGTATGAATGCATCAAAGGAATCTCTGCTTGTAAGAACATCTATTTCTGCACGCAATGCTTTTGTTCCATAAAGATAAAACATGGTTTCAGACATAATATCTTTATTATCACTAAGTATTATACTTTGTGAATTAGCCATATCAACTCTGTCTTGAATGCCTAGTTTCTGAGCTATCACATAAGCTTCTTCTAACTTTTTAATTCTGTCTTGGGTGATTTTTTTTGCTAAAAGTTTTTTTCCGTCGATTTCAGTTATTAGTGAGTTTCTAGTGTTGTTAATAGACTGATTAATGCCATCTGTAAAATTTTTAGATGTTTTTTTATTTGCCATATTAATATATCCATTTAGAATTGATGCGACCTCAATACGGTCTGTATGAATATAGGTAATAGTTAAAAATGACTGGGATCTAATATCACGAGATGTAGTTTTTGCAGACAGCTCAAAGCTAAGTTTTTTATGAAAATTATTTTCAAATGACTTGTCTTTATCGGGTTCATCAAATAAATTAACAACATTATTAAAGAAATATTCTCTTTGAAATTTTCTAGATTGAACATTTCTTATGAATGCCGTATAAATATCGCCTGGTTCTAAAGGAACGGGTTTTTGACTTATAAGATCTCCATCAACATCCACAACATTCAAAGGTTGAATATATTTTGTTTGTGGAGGCAATATATAAGCATAAGCTTTATAGTGCTTAGTCGCAGACAGCGCATAAATAACCGAGATTATTATAGCGGCAATAATTATACTAAAAATTACTTTCTTTTGTTCTAGCAGTAATTTGATAAAATGATTTAAATCTATATTTTCTTTCATATTATTAAATAATTGATATTTAACACAGTATATCAGTCATATTTTGTCCATCAACTGTTTATTTTAACCTAGCTTGGCATTATCACTTAAAGATAATATTTTTTACTAAATTTATTTGATTTACCCCTCATCTTTTTTCAAAGATTTTTTGTCTAATTTTTTCTGTTCAAGAAGTGTAATCTCATTTTTTAATAACTGAAGCTCTTTCTTAAGTTCATTATATTCCATATTTTTGCGTTTAAAAAAGTTTATTGTTAGTTTTGCTTTTTCATTAAAACCATCTGGCGTTAAATAATAGGCATATACAGTTTTATTTTTATTATTTCTAAAATTTTTAGCTTTTACCACGCCTTTTTGAATTAGAGCTTTCAAAATAAAATTTATTTTACCTAGACTTATCCCAAGATCCTGAGAAAGCTCTCTTTGGCTGATCGTTTGCTTGTTCTCTAAATACCTTAAAACAGTAAGGTCTGTATCTGAAGCGTCAAAGTTAGCTGTATTTTTTTTATTATTTGCCATAAATTGAATAGGATTTAATATAACCCGCAAGTCTACTAATATCTATTATAAAACCTGCTAAAGGAATAGTCAGTATTAATAGAGGGCGTTGAAATAATGGTATATTTTTTGATTTCATATATGGTGCTAAATAGCCACGTAAAAATATATAACTAGATAAGAAATAAAAGCCAAGATTAAAAATTATTAAAGTCAAGCTTATTAAGAATAATGTTAAATACGTGTAGGGCTTAAAATCTCCCTCAGCATTCCAAGCATTAAGTGAATAACTATATACTTTTTTTGAAGCTGAAAAAAAATTATCAGAATAATTAATTCCAAAGTATTTTAAAGTTGTACTTTTATTAATTCTTCTTTTGTAGTTATTCTTGACAATTTTATTTATAAAATCAACATCATAACTAGCCCTACTTTTTGTTATAAATCGACCTAATTTTTCAATCACATCTTTTTTTATAATTGACCCTGGTAAACATGTTGTCAGAGAATTTATTCCATATGTTTGGGAAATAAATGACTGATCTATAAGAGTTTCGCCTTTCGTGTTTATTTGTATAGATACGATATCACAATCTCCATTTTTCATAACAGACAAACTCTCTTTAAGCCAATTTGACGGTATATCTAAGCCGCAATCAACATACGCAATTAAGTCAGATGATGCTGAATCAATACCTTTATTGATCGATGAGCTTGGGCTCATTTCACCACAATAAATAATTTGATAGTTATTTTTATTCATATTACTTATATGAGTATCAATAATTTCAACAGTATTGTCTGTAGAGCCTGAGTTAACGAATATAACTTCATCTGGTTGAAGTTCTTGACCATCTAGACACAGCAAGGTCTTTTTTATAGAAATTGATTCATTATAAAATGGTATTACAACAGAAATAGTCATATATCTTTTATTTTTCCACGCTACCGCCATCTAACTAGAAAAATTAGATGGATAGGAATATACATTTTTTTAAGACGTATACACCCTCTGAACATTAAGAGAATTTGCGTATATCTCTCTTTGTGTATTTAATAGGTTAATTAATAACTTAATTCTTGTTTTTCCAGAGACTTCGGTAACAATACCTTCTATATTAGATAAAGCACCATTAGTATATATTACATTATCACCAACAGATATATCATTGATATTCAATGATTTATCTATATTATTTTTTATGTGGGCTACTGTATATTCACTTAATACTGATGGCAAACCAGTTTCAGGATCAGCAAGGAGTTTAAATACCCCCAAAGTATTGTTTATTTTATGAATTAAATGATTATTCGATGAAATATCAACAAATATATACCCAGGAAATAACAATTCTTTCTGTATATTCCATATATTCTTTTTAAATTTTTTAACTGTTATATATGGCAAGAATACAGTAAAACCTTGGTTTTCAAGGTTATTAAGAGCTCTTTTTTCCTGACAAGCCTTTGTTTTAGCAACTACCCACATTATATGTTCACCCCATGAACATATAAGTTTATTTGAATATGTTTATGTTATCAAGTCTTATGTTCACCCCATGAACATATAAGTTTATTTGGATATATTTATGTTATCAAATCTTATATAGGTATTTAAAGAATTTTTAACCCGCGACCAATGCCGTAATAAGAGACCTTGTTCTCAGCTAATTTACGAGGTGAATATATATTTCTTCCATCAAATATAACAGGCTGTTTCATTGCTTTTGTAAATAAGTCTATATCTATTGACCAAAACTCTTTCCACTCAGTGCATATTATCAAAGCATCTGCTTTCCCAAGAGCTACTTTGGCAGTTGCAACCTCCTTGTAAGAATTAGATTTAACTGATAATTCATTTTTAACAGAAGCAATTGGATCATAGGCTTTAACTTTACATCTTTTAGATATAAGGTAATTTATTAGTTGAATGCTTGGAGCATATCTAACATCATCGGTATTAGGTTTAAAAGCTAATCCCCATATTGCAAAAGTTTTACCAGATAATTTATTGTTGAAATGCTTCGAAATTTTCTTAGACAGAACTGTTTTTTGCCAGGTATTCACGTCATCAACAGACTTTAAGAGCTTTGCATCATAATTTTCTTTTTTTGAGATTGAAATTAACGCCTTAACATCTTTTGGAAGACATGAGCCGCCATAACCACAACCAGGATAAAGGAACTCAGTTCCAATTCTTTTGTCAGCGCCAATGCCTTTACGAACATTTTCAATATCTACGCCCAATCTATCCGCAATATTAGCTATTTCATTGATAAAACTAATTTTTGTTGCAAGCATTGCATTTGCAGCATATTTTGTTAATTCTGCAGATTTAACATCCATATATTGAATTTTATTAAATTTTCTATTAAAAGGTAAGTATATTTCATCAAATACATCTTTAAGCTTAGGTTTATCAATTCCAATGATTATTCTGTCTGGCTTCATAAAATCATTCACTGCTGACCCCTCTTTCAAAAATTCAGGATTAGAAACAATAGAAAAATTCAGATTTTTTTTATATTTTTTTAAATTTTTTGAAATAATATTTGTTATTAAATCAGAAGTTCCAACAGGCACGCTAGACTTTTCAATTATAATCTTATCTGATGTCATGTGCTCGCTTATAGAAAGGCATGATTTTTTTATACTATCTAGATTAGCTGTACCATTTTTTTGGGAAGGTGTGTCTACACATAAAAATATGATATTAGAATGGCTAATAGCATTTTTATAAGAACACGTGAATGAAAGTCTTCCTTTTTTACAATTAAAATTAATCATTTTCTTGAGACCATTTTCATAAATTGGTATAACACCTTTTTTTAAGCTAGAGATTTTCTTTTTATCAATATCAAGACATTTAACATTATGGCCGACATCAGACAAACATGTTCCAGACACAAGGCCAACATACCCGCAACCAATTATTGTTATATTCATATATTAATTCCTCTCGATATTTTTTGAATAGGATAAGCCTGCCAGTATAGCTAAAGTAAATGTTAAAAATAAAGCAGACTGCTGATGCGACAGAATTGTATGGTACATCATGTAGGATGCATAAGAAACTAGTGTTAGTGCTCCCATAAATCCAGGAATATTATCTTCATTATTTTTTAAATTGCGATAAAAATGGTAGTAATTCATTCCAATAAAATATATTAATGTTAGAAAACCAATGATACCAGTTTTTGCAAATATATCTAAGTATTGATTATGAGCATGGTTCATCCCAGCCGTATAATTATTTCTATCATTTCTGATAGGTTGAATTTTACCGGCTTTAATTTGACTATCAAGTGATTTGTTATAATTACTTAATCCGACCCCAAGAATTATGTTATCGTTTATCATGTTAATTGAGGCATGCCATAAATTAAGTCGCGGAACTATGCTATCTTTATGTTTCCAATAATAAGGCGTGCTATCATAAATATAATTGTAAGTAGATGCATATCCATTATTAATTCTTGTCATAGAATTAGAATAATAAAAAATTGAGCTAAATATAAATAATGGAATAATAATAAATTTTAGATTACTAATAATATATTTATTTCTTAATTCTTTATTAATTAGTATAAATATCAATACAAATAGAACTGCAATTAAGCTTCCACGTGGTTCTGTAGAAATCCAAGCAGCATAAGCAAAAATAGTTCCCAGAATAGGAATGTAAATATGTTTTTTATGGGTCAAATAAAAATCTTTCAATGTGAAAAAAGAAATTAAAAAAAACAGTAAAGAAATATTTGAAAAAATAGCTGAAGTGCTAGTAAACCCTCTAACACGATTCTCACTAAAAAATATTAAATAATATAATGTGGCAATACCTATAAATATAGAAATAATATTAATCGAATATAAGACAGTAGTTTTACTAATGCTAATATTTCTCATCATAATATATATCGGGGCAGCAAATAAGAATCTCAAATAATTGTCAACCTCTGAAAATTCCGCGGGAATTAATAAAGATTGAAAGATTGGGTATAAGAAAACAAATATATAAGAAGATAAGAAAAATATTTCATATTTCTCCAGCGAGTCTTTAAATATAAAAATATAATAAAAAATAGATAATATCAGCAAAAATAACGCCATAATATTATAAATATTTTTAGATGCCAGGTATGATGCAAAAAACATAAATATAATTAATAAAATCTTATTATCAGGCAATATGTTATTGGCTGACTTTTTTATTGTGATTAATGGCACTGAGACTAACAATAAAACAGATATAGCAAATATTATTAATCGTAATTGTGTATTTGGCATTCTAAACATAGAATCTGAATTTGAAAATATAGATATTAGAGTGCTTAAGTCAAAAGAAGCTATGCTCTTATAAAGCCCAATATCCGGAGGTCCAGAAAAAGATACTGTCATCAAAAGAACTGATAGTATAAATAAATATAACCTTTTATGAACTAATAGCTGGTATATAGAGTTCACCGTTTAAAATAAACCGACAATATTCCCATCTTCGTCTATATCAATTTTCTCAGCAGCTGGGACTTTTGGAAGTCCTGGCATAGTCATAATATCTCCACAAACCATTACTATAAATTCAGCACCAGCAGCTAATCTAACTTCTCTTATAGAGATGTCGTGATCTGAAGGAGCTCCTCTTAAAGTTGGATCAGTAGAGAAAGAATATTGCGTCTTTGCAACACAGACAGGGTACCTCCCATAACCAGAATTTTGTAAATCATCAATTTGTTTCTTCACACTCGATGAAGCACTTATTGACGATGCACCATAAATTGATATTGCAATTTTTTCCATTTTTGACCACAAATCTAAATCATCCTCATACAAGTAATGAAAATTATTTTCTGCTTCATCAATTGTTTTAACAACTACATTAGCTAATTCTTCTGCTCCTTTGCCACCATCCGCCCAATGAGTTGATGAAACAATTGGCACTCCAAGTTCCTTGGATTTAGATTGAAGGATTTTTCTCTCTTTTTCTGTATCAAAAACAAAACCATTAATGCCTACTACTACAGGTAAGCCATAATGATTCTTTAAATTATTTACATGTCTTTCAAGATTACTGAGACCTTTTACAAGATAATCACAACTCTCTTTATTTAGATTTTCAAGCTCACAGCCGCCATGATATTTTAACGCTCTTATCGTTGCAACCAATACAACAATAGATGGCTTAAGGTTGGCTTTTCTACATTTTATATCTAAAAATTTTTCAGCACCTAAATCTGCTCCAAAACCAGCTTCAGTAACAACATAGTCAGCCAATTTTAAAGATGCTTTTGTAGCTATTACGGAATTACATCCATGAGCAATATTTGCAAATGGGCCGCCATGTATCATAGCTGGATTATTTTCTAATGTTTGAACAAGATTCGGTGCAATAGCATCTTTCAACAACACTGTCATTGCTCCATGTGCATTTATCTGGCTAGCAAGGACAGGTTCTTTTTTTCTTGTATAACCAATTACGATTTTACCAAGCCTTTCTTTAAGATCTTTCAATGATGTTGTAAGGCAAAAAATTGCCATGATTTCTGAAGCAACAACAATATCAAATCCATCTTCTCTAGGAAACCCATTACCTACAGAACCTAATGAACATATTGTTTTTCTAAGAGCTCTATCATTCATATCTAAAACTCTTTTCCATTTGATTCTTCGAGTATCAATATTTAGGCTATTACCATGATGAATATGATTATCTATTAGCGCGGCTAACAAATTATTTGCCAATTGAATTGCATTAAAATCACCCGTAAAATGAAGATTAATATCTTCCATCGGTATAACTTGAGCCATACCACCGCCAGCTGCCCCGCCTTTCATTCCAAATACTGGGCCAAGAGAAGGCTCTCTGATGGTAATCAAAGTTTTTTTGCCAATATGATTAAGAGCATCCCCTAATCCAACAGAAGTTGTTGTTTTTCCTTCGCCTGCTGGAGTCGGACTGATAGCAGTGACAAGTATGAGCTTACCGTCTGGTTTTGAATTTAAAGAATTAATATACTCTAATGAAACTTTAGCTTTATAGTGCCCAAAAGGCTCTAATGCATTTTCAGGGATATCAAGTTTTTTGGCAATTTCCGTTATCTTTTCTAGTTTTGCGTCTTGCGCTATTTCTATATCAGTTTTCATATTTATCATTATATTTAACTAGCTATACAATATTATCTAAATTCAACAAATCTGCAACTAACAGAATAATGAAAATATTAGAATTTTGTTTTATCTAGCAGTTTGCATACCCCTTTTTCTTTTATTTCTTCATTAGTAATATAAGTTGTTCCAGAAACTCTATTTATTAATAATTCTTTAGATCCAGATGTTGCTAGTATATGAGTGTCAGAAAATTCAACATTCTCATAATGTAATTGATCAACCCCAATTGATTCAAAAAATATATTGTTAAATTCATTAAAAACATAAGTATATTCATTTTCTTTTATAACACATGAAATAAATATATTAGATTTTGGTTTCTGGTATCCCTCAATTTTCCCTCGTGGTTTCACAATATTTGGGTCATCCATTTCATCTACTGAGACAGGCTCTGGCGTTTCTTTTATATTATCTAAGTATTGATAACTCTTGCTTGTTCTCGATATACATAACTCAAAAGGTATTTTTAATAATCCAGAATCAAAAAGATATAATTTAATTTTTCCATTATTAATTAAGAAGAAATGATTTTTGTAACCTCTATGCTTGTTTCTATTCTCATCAAGTACAGATAAGCATACTCTGTAGCCATAAGAGTCACCCATCATTGCTGATACTGCTAACTTTTCAGGTTTACTGACAAACTCTATTTTTACTTTACTAGAGTCTTTGAACCTGTTTTTGAGAAAATTCTGAAGAATTATTTGATAGTTTTCCGGGTATTCTCCATATGAAGCTGATGGGTTTGGATTATGGTTTACTTCGGGCATTGCATTTAGTGGCAATGGAATTAAACTTTTTGCACATCCAGAGAAAACAAGTATTAAAAATATTAGATTTTTTATTTTCATATGTTATGTATTTTCAAATACCTTATCAAATTCATTAATATTATCTGCCAAGGGCCGGAGTCGAACCGGCACGAGGTTGCCCTCGAGGGATTTTAAGTCCCTTGCGTCTACCAATTCCGCCACCCGGGCGAGTGTATATTATGTGTAGACTATTATTTTGTAAATAAATATAACAAGTATAGATTTACTCTCACATTAACATTATAAAATATAACCAGCCATATTTATATTAAAATAACTACAATATGCCTATTTTGAAGGTCTATCTTGATCGCAATCGCCTGTTACTATTACATTTTTTTTAAATTTAGAATTATTTGCCTTATATACAAAATATTTTTGTTTATATTCAGCAATTAATGGCTCAAAGTATAGGGGCAAATAATCATTTTCATTAGATTTATTAAACACTGGCGATAAATTTTTGCTCTGTCCTATAAATGCTACAATAATATCGACAAAATCTATATGCTTATATTTTTTGTTATTTGTTAAGTACCTTGCTAAAGCTGAAATACCATCAATATCTCCAGTAAAATCAACAACCCTAAATATTTTAATTTTTTTTACAGAATAATTTATTATTCTTCCTACAATACTTGTAACAAGCTCATTATTATAAAATACACTAAACGCTAGATATTCATAATAACTTTTTTTAATAAACTTATTTTTCAAATATTCAATATTCTTTCCCAGAGAATTATTTTTTATTTTTTTTGATGATAAATTGTTGCTAACTAACCAATTACTATCGAGAGTAAGATTATTTTTTAGGTTGCATTTCCAATGTTCGGCAGCGCCAGTAACATAACCAAGCTTGTTGTAATATGGCAATGTTTTATAACCAGCACCAAGTGTGGAAATGAAATCTACATTCAATTTGTCCTCAAGAGTTTTGAGTAAATTAAAGCCAACAGGTTCCCTTAGTCCTGAAACGACGCACCACATAGATAACCACGCTCCATTACCCGCAACATCTCCACTAAACATTTTATTAGTTATGTAACCTAATGTGCCAACTATTTTATCTTCTTTATTAAATGCTAAAAAATAGTTTGGATTTTTATTTTTCTCTAAATAAAAATGCATAAATACATCAAGCCTTCTTGTAATTATATGATTACTTCTCCAGTTTTCTTTTAGGAAATTAATTATACCGGGAATGTCTTTGGGACAAGCATGTTTGTATGTAATCATCTTTTTTCAATAAGTTCTATTATAAAGCCAAGCGGAGACATTAAAAAAATTACTCTAGCGCCATCAAAAGCTTTTGCAGAGAAAAAATTTGTTAGAAAGCCATAACCCTTTTCACGAAAATCATTACATTTTTGATCTATATTCTCTACAAGATATGCAATATGGTGGATTTTATTATTGTTTTTTTTCTCAAGTACTTTGTTTAAAGGGCTGTTTGAACTATTAGGTTTAATTAATTCATATCGAAGTCCATTATTATCAACTAGAAACTGCAATATAACATCAATTTCTGTTTCTACTATTTTTTCACCATATTGTTGTAAATTATGATCATCAACCATTAATTTTGTTGCTTTTTCAATGTTTTCGACAATAATTCCTATGTGATCAAATTTCATAATTAATCTGTTTTTTTAGATATAGTTTTTGTTATATTTGAAATAGAACTTAATTGTGACATTTCATCTATACTAAAGCGTATATTATATTTGTTCTCTAATTCCATTAAAAAATTCATGTTTGCAAGTGAATCCCATTGTTCAATATCACCCATTTTTAAATCTGAAAAGTTTTTTAGTTCCTCAGACAACCCCATAACATCAATAAAAATTTTTTCTATTTTTTTGTTAATTACATCAACCATAAAGATTCTCTATTTTAGTTATTTTAGTATTTGTATTAATTTCAAATACTTTGCCATTTAATCCTTTATAAGTAGAGACAATTTTTTTAATTTTACATTTTTTTATAAAATCA
>Ga0114996_10008984_pt1 | contig 11019 bp, 10 predicted proteins | sample ArcticOcean_MG_C_4_FD_87039 | JGI IMG/M metagenome (GOLD analysis project Ga0114996, IMG submission 87039) | Marine microbial communities from western Arctic Ocean - ArcticOcean_MG_CB4_134 | ecosystem: Environmental > Aquatic > Marine > Oceanic | place: Arctic Ocean: Canada Basin | collected... | reverse complement strand
GGTGCATTCAAACAAGCAGGAATTATTTCAGTTGACAGTTATCAGGAATTAGTTGGTGTCTTAAAGGCAATGGCATGGCAACCTCCTGCAAAGGGTAATCATGTTGCCCTATGTAGTAACGGTGCCGGCCCAATAATTTCATCCATGGATTATTTAGATGGGAAAATGAAAATTCCTCATTTATCATCCAAAATTTTTAAAAAAATAAAAAGACATTTTCCGGATACATATGCAATAACAAAACATGGTAACCCAATAGATATAACAGGTGGAGCAACTGCAAAAGATTACAAATTTATCATTGAACAATTCTTGGCAGATAAAAATGTCGATATTATAATGCCTTGGTTTGTGTTCCAAGATAATCCTCTAGAAGAAACAATCGTAAAATATTTAGCAGAAGTTTCCAAGAAAAGAAAAAAGCCAATTTTATGTGGTGGAAATGGCGGTCCATATACTGAAAAGATGATTAAACTGATTGAGAAACATAATGTTCCAGTTTATCAAGACCTTAGAACTTGGGTTGCAGCTGCATCTGCATTATCTTATTTAAAATAAAATTACTAATTATTTTTTAACACGATTAATCGGTATAGAAAAATAATGTTCCATATCTGCTTTTTTATTTGAAATTTTTAGACTATCATCATCATCCACGCCATCAGGATACCACACTCTCAAGAAACCATTTTTATCCTCAAAAGCAGATTTTGGTAACTCCCATGAAGGATTTCTATATTTGAAATCATTTATTGTGTAATGAGATTGAATTAATAATTCATTTTTTTCATTACGTTCAAGAATTGTTCCATGATATAATGTAATTTTACCCAAATCAGTCATTAATGTGTACATTGGTTTTGCACGACCGGAAACACTTCCTGAATTCATTATCTGAGAAGCTATCTCCAAACCCTTTTGAACAGATGTTCTGTGATGTTCCATTCCTTGCATAGGAATACAATGAAAAAGGTAATGTGATTCAATACCAAGATATCTAAATCCATCATACAATTCATTAAGAACTTCCACATTATCATTAACGCCCTTTAGCAATACAGATTGATCATAGATTTTGAAAGCAGCTTTGTAAATATCTGTATATGCTTTTCTTGATTCCACAGTAAGTTCTGATGGATGGTTGATGTTAGTACCAATTTCTAATTTTATAGGATTAACTGATTTTAAAATAGAAATTAATTCATCATTCACTCTGGAAGGATCTTGAACAGGTACCCTAGTTCCAATTCTAATAATTTCAATATTTGGAGCAAATTTATTAACTTGAGAAAAAATAAATTCTAATCTTTTTGGAACCATGAAAGGGTCACCTCCGGTAATTAGAATTTCTTTTAAATCATCTTTTACCTCATCGCTTCCAGCATATCTTGCAAAATTTGTTATTTCATCTTCGGTTAAGCCAAATTGTGGATATTGTCCTCTTAAGCACCAACGACAATGTGCAGCACAAACCATAGTAGGCTCTAAAAGAATTGTTCTTCTGTACAATCTTTCAACTCCTCTCAAAGGTTTACCTTCATAATGAACATGAACTTCAGATTGATAATGTCTTAAACGATCTTCATGATTAACTTCATCTTCACTTTTAGATTTTAGATATTGTCTTTCAAATGCCCTATACTCATCAGAGTCAATGCCATATTTTTCACTAGTTTCAACAAGCTTTTGTTGTAAATATGGAGTTAGCTTTTCTGCAAAATTTGAGTTTTTTGAACCAGCCAATTCACTATTAATTGTGATAAGCCACTTTTTAACACTTCTACAAAAAAACTTGTTTTTTGAAAGAAAATCTCATTTTATAAATCAAAAATATAGTAAGATTAATTTAGATTGAAAGGAAATTTTTCATAATTGATAAATTCTTTGAACGCAGTTTTTGAAAAACAGGATATCAAAATAAATTCAGAAGCAAAAACCCAGAAAAATTTTTTTGATAAAAATGGTTATTGTGTTATTGAAAAATCTGAATTACCTGTAGAAAAATTTGCAGAAATAATTGATTTTCTCTTAGAAAAAGAAGCATGGAGGGGAGGATGGGAAGGCAAAGAAGAGTATATGAAGTATGGAAAAAACTTCCAACCTGGAGCATATAGATTAGGAAATTTATTCAATAAAGATGAGTTATTTTTTGAATTAATTACTAATGAAGAGGTTTTGAATATCATATTAGCAATACTAGGGGATGATGCTAAAATTGGTGCATTGGATATGAGAGAACCAAAAAAAGGCACAGGTCAACAAGATTTGCATATAGATTGGATCCCAAAAAAGGAATCTGATGCTACAGAAAATATTGTAATAATGATATTTCTAGATGATGCAGATGAGAATAATGGACATTTACGTGTAGTACCTAAAACGCATAAACTAAAAGGATGGATAGAAGAAAATACAAAAGAAAAAACAAAACATAAGGATGAAATATTTCTTGATGTAAAAAAATCAAGCATTGTATTTATGGATGCAAATCTGTGGCATAGCGGTACAACGAATAAAACAGGACAAAGAAGACGAGTATTATTTATGGATATAAGACGAAGGAGCATTCCACAATTATTAAATCAAAGAATTTATCTCGATGAAGTAGTACAAAACAAATTAACTGATGTTCAAAAATATTTATTGGGATTGGGAGAAAATGATTCAGTTTTTGAGGATAGAGTTTTTACAGCAGGTAATGTTTATAGAAAAGAATTCAAAACAGATAGTTTTGTAAAGATGGAAGATTAGATTATTTTTTTATAGCAATACCAAAACCACATACAAAAAAATATTTTTTACAAACAATTTCTTTAAACAAAAATGCAGCACTACGTCTAAATTCATTCCAGGCTTTTTTAACACCATTATATTCAAGACTATGTATGTCATGAGCAATTAAAATCCCACCAGATGACAATAATTTTGAGTAATTATTAAGATCTTTTTTTACATCTTTGTATTCATGACTTGCATCAACAAAAATTAGATCATATGGGGCAAATTTTTTGATAATTTTTTGATTATCATTATGATAAGAACTACCACAAATTAAAGTGAGGTTTTTTCTTTTTAGATTTGCTAACAAATCAGTAGAACTCATTTCTGCTGTAAAATCATCAATTGCAACAATTTGCTTAAAATTAAAAAATTTATTAAAAATTGTGTTTGCCTTCCCAGAACTATAACCAATTTCAAGGAAATTTTTTAATTTATGATTAGCAGTTTTTTCTTTAGTTTTTAAAAATGAAAGTAGATCACAAAGCTCTTCAGGAACATGCATCAAGTGAGTTCTAGTTCCATCAAACATCCTATATCCACCAAATTCTGCATTTGTTTGATAACGTAGAAATTCAATAAAATCATTTTTTTGTTTTTTCGTTTTGAGATCATTGAAAACGAAATTACTAATTTTCATTTTTAACAAACTTTGTAATTTTATGCCATTTAAAAACAATTACGCAATAAACTAGAAATTCTTCTAAAACAATTAATATCACAAAATTTTTTTGTAGATATTGAATATTCTAGTAATTGTCGCTCATCCTGATGACGAGGTTTTAGGTATGGGAGGAACAATTTTGAAACATGCAAAAAAAGGCGATAATGTTTCAATAGCATATTTGACAACAGGGATTGCATCTAGAAGAAGTACAAATTATAAAACTAATTCAAAATATGAAATTACAAAAAACCAAGAAAATAATGTAAAAAAACAAATTATAGAATTACAAAAAGATGCTAAAAAAGTTTGTAAACTTCTAAAAGTAAAAAAAACAGTATTCTATGATTTTCCAGATAATGAATTAGATACAGTTTCTTTATTAAAAATTATAAAAACAGTAGAAGATTTAATCATGGAAATAAAACCAGAACGTATCTACACATCACATTTTGGAGATCTAAATGTTGATCATAGAATTGTATATGAATCAGTACTAACTGCAATCAGACCTCATGAAATGAAAGTGAAAGAGTTATTGTGTTTTGAATTATTATCATCTACAGAATGGTCTTTTTCATATGATTTCAAACCAAATTATTTTATTGATATAAAAAATGAAATAGAAGATAAAGTAAATGCAATGAAATTATATAAAAATGAAATTAGAAAATATCCACATCCAAGATCAATTGAAAGTATTAAACATGCAGCAGGAAAATGGGGAACAGTTTCAGGATTTATTGCTGCAGAAGCATTTCAATTGATTAGAAAATTTGAGAAATAAATTGTAAAAATATGACAATTAATCAGTATCATAATAAATTAAAAAAAATTAAAAATTTTAAAAATATGGATTTACTCAGTATACAATATCAAGATCATAGCATAGTTTTAAAATTGATTGATAATTCAGAAGAAACAATTACCTTAATCACAAAATGGAGAAAACTGTATAGAAATAATTTTGGAAGTGATTTTGATATAGATGAAAACAAAACAAGAAAATGGATTAATGATGAAGTCTTACTAAATATTGACAAAATTGTATTTATGATATATGTAAATGAACAAAAAATAGGAATAATCAGTACATCTGATTTTCATGAAAAATCTAATTCTGCAATTTTAGACACAATGATGAAAGATCCTGAATTTAAACTCCCTGGATTAATGACAACAGTTGAGAAAGTGTATTTGAAATGGATGTTTGATGAATTAAAATTATCAAAAATCCGGGGATTTTTATTTTCAGATAATGAAAATATGATGAAAATTCATATTAAATGTGGTTGGAAACTAAAAGAAGTAGTTCCAATTGAGCAAAAAAGAACTAATGAAGGAACGAAATGGGAAATTATTAGATCGAAAGAGCCAGAGCATAAGATTAGCAGATATTATAATTTGATAGAATTAACAAAGGATGATTTAATGAAAAACTTTAACGACATAGAATATCAAATTGTTTATGACTAGTATGAAATTAGAAAATAAGGTTGTATTGATAACAGGAGGTAGCAGAGGCATAGGTAAAGCAATTGGGAAATTATTTGTCGAACAAGGTGCAATAGTTATAATTACATCCAAAAATGAAAAAATATTAAAAAAAACTGCAGATGCTATTAGAGCCTCATTTTATGTTAAAGGAGACATAAGAAAGGATAAAGAAGTGAAACTAATTGTGGAAAAAACTGTAAAGAAGTTTAAGAAAATTGATGTTTTAATAAATAATGCAGGTGTTTTGCCAACAATGAAACCATTAGATAAGATTACAGAAAGAGAATGGTTAGAAACAATAGATGTAAATCTTAATGGTGCATTTCGATTAACACGACGAGTAATTCCACATATGAAAAAAGAGGGTGGAGCAATAATCAATATAGCATCTGATGCAGGACTAAAAGCCTTTGAAAATTTTTATGCGGATGGATATTCAGCTGCAAAAGCAGCAATCATACATTTAACAAAGGTGTGGGCTTCAGAATATGCAAAATACAATATACGAGTGAATTGTATTTCAGCAGCAGTTGTAGATACCGATATGACAAAAAAATTTTGGTTGGATTCCAAAAAGAAAATTGAACTGACAGCTAAAGAACACCCATTAGGAAGAATTGGTAAAGGTAAGGATATTGCAAATGCAGCATTATATTTTGCATCAGATGATTCTTCTTGGACAACAGGTGCAATTCTTCCAGTAGATGGAGGAGTATCACTAAAATAATTCTAATTTCTAATTTTTTTAATAAATTGTATTGCTAATTTTTCAAATATATCACGATTATCATCCAAATAAGATTTCATTTTTTGAAGTGGAATTTCAACATCTGCTAAAAGACCAGTAAAATGAAACTGACTATCAAACTCAGAAGATAATTTTAAAAGATTTAATTCAAATGAATTAGATTCAACAAGATTAAGATAATTATTAAGATCATCAATATTTGGTTTCATTTCTAGAGAATTATTGATTAAATTAGATAATTCATTAATTGAGTTCAATTTTTCTACTGAAGAAATTAATGCATAATCAACATCAGCAAAAACAATTGAAGGTTTTTCCATAAATGCGGCTTCTATACCACTTGTACTGCTAATTGTGATTACCAAAGAGGAATTTCTTATAAGAGTATCAGATTTTACATTTGGATGAAATAATTTTACATTTGGAAGATTAATAATTTCTTTATAATCACTTGTTGGACGCCAACCACGTAAAATCATCATAGGATGTTCTTTAATATAAAGTTCGTAACCTTTTGGTAAATTTTTTAGAATATTTTTTATCACTTCAATTTGATTAGTATGAGATGGTGCTGCTAATGATAAAGAACGTTCTTGCTCAATCTGCAATGGAAAATAGATATATGGTTTTTTATTTTTCATTTTTAATATTAAATTTTTATCAATGAATGATTTTCGAATTTTAGTTTTTAGAGTATATGAAATCATTTTTTGAATTACTTTTATTTTTGTTCGACCAAAATATGTAAAATGAGTATCTGGATTGGAGTTTTTTGAAAAAATATAATGTAAAATTGCTTTAAAATACAGAATAATTGAATTTTGAAAATTATCTCTTACAAATTTAGATTGCTCAGTAGAATTATAATTTTGTAGATAATTAGTTAATTCTTGATTATTATGAAAATTAAATTTCTTTTCATAAGCACTGTTTTCAAAACTATCAATTGAATTTGAGATAATATATTTTCCTGCTAAAAATGATGGTCTTATCATTAAAATTTTAATTCCACGATTTTTACATATTTTGAAAAAAATATGATTATGAAGAAGTGTTGTTATACCCATTATCACAAAATCAGGTCTTATTTCATCAAGCATACTTTCAAAAAATTTACATGTTTGTTCAACAATTGATAATTTTTCTTCTTGTGTAAAATCATAAAATAGATTAGATTGTGTAAAAAATCTTTCAGCCGAAATAAGTAATGATAAATTAAGATCATACTTTTCTTCAATATTTTTCAGGTATACGTCATCAGCTTTTGGAAAAGATTTTGAAATATAATCATGATAAAACCAAATTTTGGTGAAATTTATCAATTTTTGGTTTTGAAAGAAAATTTTTTGTTTATCTGTTATATCAAATACACTATAGATATCCAAATTGTATTTTTCATTTAATATTTTTGGTAAGCCTAATCCTGAGAGATCATCATTCATCCAAAAAAGAATTTTTGAATTCATTATCACTAACCAAAATTCTTTAAACTAATACCTTACTATTAAAAAAAATTAATCTTTTTCTATTTCAACAATATCAAGACCAAAACCCATAGTTATTCCAATTAACAATCCTTTACCAGAAATAGATCTATTTTGAAACATTGCCTTATCTAAAACTGTAGGAATACTAACTCCAGTTAAATTTCCATACTCTTGTAAAGTCTCAAATGATTCTTTTATTTGATTATCATTTAGTTTGTAGAGATTTTTGAATCCATCAAGAATTTTTAAACTTCCAGTATGAATCATGACTTTTTTTTGTGTAGCCATAAATTCTTCTGCCACATTATTATCATATTGTTCATTTTCTTTATTTAGTGATTTGAATAAAACTTTCTTTGAATAATCTAGTGAGCGTTGTAAAATATCACTTCCTGCACTTAATTCATGTTCATACATATGACTAGATGAGTTTCCAACTAATCTTACACAAGCTTTTCTATAATCACTATTATCAAAATTTACGGCATGTGTAATTTTTCCAATTTTTACTCCATAATTATCAGAATTAGTTTTTGTCATAACAAACACAGCAACACCATCACCAAATAAAAATGAGAACATAGTTGAAACCCATTTTGATAATTGCTGTTCTCGATCATATTGTTCTGAATTGATTTCTTTTGGATTTTTTACACTCATATTATTTTTTAAATGAGGTAAATACCATCCTGAATTACATCCACTAATTACAAAAAGAATTTTATCATTATCATTATGGATTAAATTTTTTCCTAATTCTAGTAGTTTTGGAAGCGTGGAACATGCCATTCCTTGAATATTGTAATGAGGAAGAAATTTGGATAATCCCATTTTTGTTAGAATAATTGAGGATAATCCAGGACTAAGAAAATCATTATCTTCGAATGCGGCTACAACACAAGTAATATCATTTTTATTTATACCTAAATTTTGTAAACATTTTTCTGCAGTTTTTGTACATAGATCAGAAATTGGTTCACCGTCAGAATTAGACTTTATTCTTTCGCCATCAGATTTAATATAACGTTCAAAAGGCCTGATAAAAAATCTATTTTCTACACCTAATTGAAGGATATTTTCTTTAACCTTATCTGTTAATTTATTTCCTAAAAGATCTATCATTTCTTTTGTAGAATATTTGTATTCAGGATATTCACGTGTTAAACCTGAAATCATGATTTCATAATCATTCATATTCAATATTTACTGAAATCAGGCTTAATTAGCTTTTGATACTTTTAGACTCAAAGAATCAATGATTGTATAGAGAACTATTAATGATAACAGATTTAATTTCAGATGTTTTCGGATGATTATAAAGAACATGATTAAATTATTTGATCCTTCCATAGGCAAAGAAGAAGAATTAGCAATTAAGCATGTCCTAAAAAGTAAAATTTGGGCAAGTGGTGCAGGAATGGGAAAAGTAAGTGAGTTTGAAAATAAATTTAAAAAATATACAAATTCAAAAAATTGTGTTGCAGTAAATAGTGGAACAGCCGCATTGAATTTAGCCTTGTCTTTATATGATATAAAAGATAAAGAAGTAATTTTGCCATCAATGACATTTGTGGCTACTGCAAATGCAATTGTAATGAATGGAGGAAAACCAGTTTTTGTCGATATAAATGAAGATACGTTAAATGTTGATTCAGAACATCTGAAATCAGCAATTACTGACAAAACAAAAATAATCTTACCAGTTCATTTTGGAGGTTTATCATGCAATATGGATGAAATAAAATCATTAGCAAAAAAAAATAATTTAAAAATTATAGAAGATGCAGCACATGCAGCAGGAAGTAAATATAAAAATTCTAAAATAGGTTCACACGGAGATGCTGTCTGTTTTAGTTTTCATCCTGTAAAGAATTTGGCAATGCCAACAGGAGGATTAATTGCAATTAATGAAAAAAATGATAAAAAAATTAGAGAAATATTACTAGCAAGAAGATGGTGTGGAATAACAAATAGAAAAGGTACGGATTATGATGTTAAAGAAATTGGAAATAATTATTATATGAATGAATTTTCTGCTTCCATAGGAATAGTTCAATTAAAAAAATTAGATAAGTTAAATATGATTAGGAAAAAAATTGCAAAAAGATTTTTTTCAGAATTAACAATAGAATCAAGAGCTAGATTTGACAAAGATTGCAATTATCATTTGTATTGGATAATTGTAAAAAATCGTGAAAAATTTAGAAAAAAAATGTTTGAGAATGGAATTGAAACTGGCACTCATTATAAGCCAGTTCATAAAATGTCTAGATATAGATCAAAAATTAAATTAGAAAATACTGAAAGAATTGGAAATAATATAGTTACAATCCCATGTCATCCTAATCTTAATGATTTACAAATTGATAAAATTGTAAAACTAGTCAATAAATATTCTTAAAAATTTCTGTGCATAAATTAATTTTTTAAGGTATTATTTTTAGTGCCATTTGTAAAAAATAATCCAACACCAATTGCAAAGAATACAATTAATGGTACAAATCTATAAGGTAGAATTTCATAAAAATTTGTAAACATTACTAATAATGGACCTGCAAGCATTGTACCAAAAATAAGCATAATTATGGAATCAATTTGTTTGAACGAACTTTTTGCTAAAATGGTTAAACCAACAATTACGGGCAATATTATCAATAATAACAAATAATCATATCTAAGCAGTAAACCAAGAGTAGATATTCCTGGAAAGAATTTGGATGAATCAATTTGAATGACATTTGGATATACTGTATCACCCAAGAAAATTATACCTATAGATAAAATGACAATTACAATATAAGAAATTACAATACCAATTTTTTTCTTAGATGAAATTGGACTTCGGAATGTATAGTATATTGTCATTATAAAATATGGTGCAACAAAGGCTTTTGTGAAGAAAGATAATATATAAAATGCAGGAGAAAAGAACCATTTTTTTTGCACCACATATAATGATAGTAAATAGAACAAAACCCAAAAATTTTCATAAACTGCAACTGTATCAAATCTCAAAAATGTATTACTCTGAAGAAGTACAAGTATGGAAATAATGCCGGCAAATCGTTTCTCAGTGATTTGAACTGTAAAAAGATATGTAAAAAATACAACCAATATTGATGCGAGAAATGGCAAAATTTTGATGTTTTGGAAAAGGTTCAAAGATAATTCGAGTAAAAACATTCTGACATATCGATCATTTTGTTCTTCAACATAGATATTTTCAGATTTACCGTCAGGCCACAAATCTAATGCCTCATCAAGTACTGCATAATCACCCCATTGCTGAGATTCATCGATGAATAATTCAGGTATAGACAGTCCTATGTAAACTGAAAAAATAATTAATAAAATAACTATGGATGGTTTTTTGGAAATTTCAAAAGTGCGTATTTTGTTTATGAAATCAAGAAATGAAATTGGTAGTTTTTTCTTATAATACAAAACACCAAATGAAAACAATGCTGCATTTGACAGTATGATAGGAATTCCGAATATTCCAATTTCATATGGAATAAGAGTTGACGAAAATTTTCCAAAAATAGACAAAAATAGTGATGGCAGTATTACAGAAATAATTGTCAAAAATGTAAAGATGATTGTTGCTATTCCAATTATATTAGAAATTTTTGACATGAATGATTTTAGATGTGGTCTAATTAAATTAAAATAAATAAGAAAAAGAGGTTTTGAGAAAACGTACCTATAAGGCGGCGTCTTCTGCCCAGCCCTTGATGAATACACCGTTCTTGTGAAGTGGAACTGGTTGACCAGCTGTGTAATTCATTGGTCTCATCCAGAAAATGGATTTTGTTGGACAAACTCCAATACATGCACCGTCTGAG
>Ga0114996_10008982_pt1 | contig 11020 bp, 4 predicted proteins | sample ArcticOcean_MG_C_4_FD_87039 | JGI IMG/M metagenome (GOLD analysis project Ga0114996, IMG submission 87039) | Marine microbial communities from western Arctic Ocean - ArcticOcean_MG_CB4_134 | ecosystem: Environmental > Aquatic > Marine > Oceanic | place: Arctic Ocean: Canada Basin | collected... | reverse complement strand
TCCCGAAAGTTTTCGCGAGCGCGTGCACGTGGAGTCCGAGGCGCTGATTTTATTGCAAACTTTTGGTATCAAGTCGGGGTATGAGTGGTACTGGGAAGATTTTGTTGGCAATGCGCGCAATTTCACCAATATCGTGCGCGATCCCGTCGACGATCCAGTGACGGCCCGCTTTGGTTTTTTTGGTTGGACCAACACTACACATCGATTTACTGTGAAGTGGAACGACGAGGAGGTCGGTCAGATTGCTTTCACGGGCACGGGGGCCAGTGTGCGCTCGCTCGTGTCGCCCAACGGTCCCCAAGAAGGATTGAATTTATTGGGTCTGGTACACCGGGACGGCGATTTGACCAAATTGGATTTCTACGAATTGGAGTACAGTCGCCATTTTACTGCCCAACGCGGCGAGCTGTTCTTTGACGTGCCTATTGAAGAGGGCGTTGCCGAGTTGCAATTGAGCGGTTTTACCGAGGAGGCGCCGCGCATTTTTGAATTTTCCACCCAATTGCGCGAAATTGTTGACTTTGTCTATGACTCTGACGCGGGGACGGTGGCCTTTCAAGACTTCGCCGGCAATGTGCCGCGACGTTATGTCGCGGCCAGTTCATCGCGCTGGAAACGGCCGCTGCGCCTAGAAACGACAGAGCCGAACCCGCTGCTCAATCCCGCAAACGACGCCGAATATATAGTTATCACTCACCCGGATTTCCTCTCTGCGGCCGATCGTTTAGTCCAGTGGCGCGGCCTGGATGATCGTTTTGGAACGCCGCTGCGGACTATGATGGTGGACGTGCGGCAGGTATACGACGTTTTCTCCGGCGGTTTGCTCGACCCGGCAGCTATTCGCAATTTTCTTGCATATACGACCGAAAATTGGGCGCAAATGCCGTTTTTTGTGGTGTTGTTGGGCGATGGTTCGTACGATTACAAGAATAACTCGGGAATTAGCACGGGCAATTGGATTCCGCCCTACCAGGACGGCGACAGCACCTATGACGAATGGTACGTGCGCCTCTTGGGCGACGACACATTTCCCGATATGGCCATCGGACGTCTGACAGTGCAAACCGAAGCCGAGGCCCAAATAGTAGTAGACAAATTGGTCGATTATGATCGCGAGCCGGAAATTGGGCCCTGGCAGAGTCGCGTATTGCTGGTAGCCGACGATTTGCTCAATCCCCAGGAAGCCGGCATAGTCGAATCCTACTTTATCAACGACGCAGAGGACCTTGCCAGTAGATTCCTGCCCCAGGGGCTGGACCTGACCAAACATTATATCGCTGAATATCCTCTGGAAGGTCGCACCAAACCGCAGGCGCGCGACGAGTTTATTCGCCTTTTTAACGAGGGGGCGGCCATCCTCACCTATATTGGCCACGGCAATCCGGATGTGCTGGCGCACGAGCAGATGTTTGTCCTGTCGCGCGACCGCGATCTGGTGGCCAACGGTCGGCGTCTGCCGTTTTTCTACACAGCAGCGAGCCAGGTGGGTGTGTTTGACGATCCCGTGCGCACCTCTATGCCAGAAGCTTTGCTAAAGCAACCCGACGGTGGGGTGATTGGCATGATCTCGGCTACGCGGGTCGGTTTCCACCTAACAAATATGATTCTGGCGCGCGCTTTCCATTCCCTAATGTACCGCAGTGAGGAGAGCCACGTGCCCGTTGGCCTGGCGCTTATGGGGGCCAAGCAGCGCATTTCGGTTAATGCGGAAGGTTTGCGCAATACCCAGCGCTATTCGCTTTTCGGCGATCCAGCTCTGCGCCTGACCACGCCGCGTTTACAAGTAGAAATGGATATCGCCGATTCGCTTAAAGCCTTGCAGGAAGTGCAAATTGCCGGCCGGGTGCTCGATGAAGCGGGTGAGTTGATGGAAGCGTTTAATGGCCAGGTGCGGGTACAGGCATTCGATTCCGAGGTCTTTACTAATTTGGAGGGTTTTCCCTACCAGCAAATTGGGGCGCCGATGTTCCGCGGTGTATTTTCGGTACAGGGAGGGCGTTTTGCCGCGGCTTTTCGCGTCCCCAAAGATATCAGTTACGGCGAAAAATTGGGCCGGGTTAGCGCTTATGCCTGGGCAGAGGGGTTGCCCACAGCTTTTGGTGCAGCCGAAAACCTCGTGCTGGCAGGTACGGCCACAGATGTGGTGGTGGATGAGAATGGTCCGAATATATCCATCGGTTTCCGCGATTTGACGGATTTTGTTAGTGGCGGCGAAGTGCCCCCAAACGCCGTGCTGCGCATAGTGATCAGCGACGAGAACGGCATTAATATCACGGGCGAGACCGGACACGAGATCAGGCTAGAAATAGACGAGCAAGTCTTTGCTGTGACCAATTTTTTCCTCAATGTGGATAGTTTTGCGGAAGGGGTGCTCGAATATCCCCTGCCGGCCTTGGAACCAGGAGAGCACGTGGTTCGTCTGAAAGCCTGGGATACGTTTAATAATTCGGCGCGTGCCGAAGTTCGAGTGCAAATTGTAGAAGTAGAAGACCAAGAGCTTAAAAATGTATTATTCCACCCCAATCCGATGCGGGATCGCGGCCATTTCACCTACGAGTTAGACGATGATGTCCGCCAGGTACAGATCAAGATATTCTCGTTGGGTGGAAAATTGATTGCCGAATTGCCGGGCGAGACGCGGGCCGGATTTAACCAGGTAGAATGGGTGCCAAACGAGGACTTGGCCAACGGTGTTTACCTTTACCATGTACACATTGAGGACGACAAAGGCCGGGCGCACGAACGCACCGCTGTCGTCCAGGTGATGAAGTAACTTAGGGGGAGCCTATCGCACAAGCGCGAATGTCGTAGATTAGAAGATGTGGCGGGGACGGGTTTCCCCAAGTAGTCTTTAAGACTGAGGAGGACGTAAATTATGAAAAAGCTTTTAACTCTAACCTTGGCGTCGGCTTATTTGTGCGGCGCTGTCGGCGTGGCCGAAGCCACCCCTGAAAGCCGTGCCGCCGTGCTTTTCCTGCTCATCGAGCCGGGGGCGCGGGCCAGCGGCATGGGCGAGTCCTATGTGGCCATCGCCGATGACGCTACGGCCAGCTATTTCAATCCGGCGGCGCTAGCGGGGCAGACTCAACGCAAACTCAATTTCACCCACACCAAGTGGCTACCGGGCCTGGCTGACGACTTGTCCTACGAGTTTCTAGGTTATGCCCAGCCGGTAGAAGGGTGGGGCAATATCGGTCTCAACTTCTCCTTGTTGAATTTGGGCGAGCAGGTGCGCACCGGTGAGCGCGGCACGGTAGAGGGTACTTTCAGTAGCTACGACTTGGCGCTGTCGGTCGCTTATGGTTCGGCAATTTCCGAAAAGATGTCGGCAGGTATGGGTCTGAAGTTCATTCGCAGTAATCTGGCCGACCAGGGCGCCGGCATCGAACGCGGCAAGGGAGTAGGCAATAGCTTCGCGGCAGATTTGGGCCTGTTATGGAAGGTCACTCCGACGCTCAATTTTGGCGCCGCTCTGCGCAATTTAGGTCCCAAGATCGCCTATATCGACGCCAGTCAGGCCGATCCTCTACCCCAGCACATTGTCTTAGGGGCGTCCTATAAAGTATTGGATTCGGAATATAATGAGGTGCTGCTCTCGTTAGACGTGTACAAGCCGCTCATTGCCGAAGGGTCTTTCGCTTCCAATCTAGTCAAGGCCTGGGCGGACGAGGCACTCAGCGACGAGTTTAAGGAGATGGACCTGCATGCCGGCGGCGAATACAAGTACAGCCTTTCGGCGCGCAAGAATGAGGCGTTTATCGCCCTGCGCGCTGGATACTCTCTAGATCACGACGGTGAGATCAAGACGCCTACTTTCGGCGTGGGCTTGAAGTACAATTTGTTCCAGGTGGACGTGGCCTATATCACGGGCGAAGGTACACCTTTCCAGGACAATACGCGTTTCTCGCTTAACATGGACTTCTAAGCAGCCCAGTAGCCGATACGTAACCACCATTGACTATCCAGCCATCCTTGCGTCTTTCAGCGCTTATTGCACTTATAGTGCTATGTTGCACTTGGAGTGCGGTTCAGGCGGTCCAGACTTGGCGTATTCTTGCGCTCAGGGTGGATTTTCCGGTCGAATCCCCGGACGAACTTTCAACTACAGGTAGCGGCGGATTTGATCTGCGGCCGTTGGTTGAGGCCCTACCCGACTACCGCTTTCCCTACGATACGCCGCCGCACGACCGCGTCTACTTTGAGCAGCATTTAGACGCCCTGGCCCGTTATTACCAGACCGTTTCCAACGGCGAGATCGAAATAGAATACGCCGTTTTCCCCGCAGGATCCAACGACGCCTACACCCTACCACAGCACATGCTCGACTACAGTAACGGCCGCACGACCGCTGAGATTGAGCGCAAATGGGGCCAACTCTTCCGCGATGCCGTGGCTGCGGCTGACAGCAGCGATGAAGACGGGCCGGTTTTTAGCGAATTTAACAGTTTCCTGATTTTTCACGCCGGCGTGGGGCACGAGACTGGCCAATTGAACGATATTCGCTCGGTCTATTTTAGCCCGGCGGATCTGGCGCGTTTCATCGACGAGCCCTTGCTGGTGGACGAGGGGCAATTTGAGCTTAAAGATGGGTGGATCTTGCCCGAGACGCTCAATACGCGCGGGCAAATTGGTCTCAATGGGTTGCTGGCCAAGTTCTTTGGTCATCAGCTAGGGCTGCCGGGTTTGTCCAATTTTGCCGATGGTCTGCCGGCATTGGGCGGCTGGAGTTTGATGGATGTTGGCGCCAATCGATTAGGGTATGTGTTGCAGGACACCTTGCAGCCTACTGTCGGTTTTGTGCCGCCCCATCTCATGGCGTGGAGCAAAGCGCGTTTGGGATGGATTGAGCCGCTAGAGGTAGTGCGCGATACTACAATTGACTTGCTGGCCGCGGATCGGCTGGGCGAATTGCCTCAGGCTGTGCGGCTGCCCATCGATGCGGACGAGTATTTTCTTTTAGAGAACCGCCAGCAGCGCGGCAGTGTCGGTTTGCCGCAGGGGACGGGAGGTTTGTTCCAACAGGAGGACGCGGTGTGGCTGCGCCCGGACCAAATCGATTTTTCACACGGTGATGGAACCGGGGTTTGGCTGGGTGTGGACGAGTACGATGCATTTGTTCCCGGCTCCGGCGTATTGGTCTGGCATGTGGACGACGCTGTGATCGAAGCAAATTTTACCGCCGGGAGCATCAATGACGATCCGGTATTTCCTGGTATTGCCCTGGAAGAAGCCGATGGGTACCGCGATATCGGCCAGCCTATCTTCGATCGCATAAGCGAGATTGAAGGCGCGCCGGCCGATCCTTTCTATGTGGGCGGGCAGACCATATTCGGGGCGCAGACGCGGCCGGACAGCCGCAGCAATAGGGGATTGCACAGCGGCATTCAGGTAGAGGTGCTGTCGCCGCCGGGCGATATCATGCGCGTAGAAATTCGCTTTGCCGGTCGCAAGACGGGTTGGCCACAGCAAGTGGTTGATGGACGAAAATTGCAGGCGTTGGATTTGGACGGTGATGGAGCAGCGGAAATGTTAGTGGAGGCGGCAGATGGCGTGCGCATTGGCCGGGTAGACGCCGGTATGAGTGTCTGGAGCGTAGAAGGGGCCCGACTTTTGGCCAGCGGCGATGCGGACGGAGACGGCCAGGCCGAAATTTTTGTGGCGCGCGGTGCGGAAGTGAGCGCCTGGAGAGAAGGGGAACGGGATCCCTTATGGACGGCCACGGTCGAGCAGATCAAAGCACCCGGACTCTTTACCGACGAACTCGCCGCTAGTTCTGGGCGCGCTATTTTGGCGCTGCTCTCGTCGCAGAGCGTGGTTTTGCTGAATGCGGTCGACGGGCAAATCATGCGGCAAGATGATATTGCGGCCCAGCATCTGGCCGCTGCCGATTGGGACGGTGACGGTGAATTGGAACTGATTGCCGCCGGTATTGAGGGCGTATGGGGGCTGGATACCGAAGGAGTGGAACGCCTGGGGGATGGGGAGATTACTCTACCGCTAAGCGCGGGCGATGTGGACGGTGATGGCAAGATGGAGATAGTTGCGGTGGAAGGAACCCGCCTGCGTTTGCTCGGCGATGAGGGGGGCGGATTTGTCGCGGATTTGGGCGATTCCCTGGCGGCTGCGCCTATTGTCGGCGATGTGGACGGCGATGGTTTTCTAGAAGTGGTGGCCGTCGGTACGGACCAGGTCCACATCTGGCGTCACAACGGCATCCAACAGGTTAATTTCCCCTTGCAATTGGCTCGTTTTACTGGCATCGGTCGCGTCGAACAGGCGCCTATTTTGGCGGATTTGGACGGCGATGGAGAACAGGATATTTTGTTGGGCACGCGTCGGGGGCTATTCGGTATAAGGTCCGATGGCAGGCAATTGCCGGGTTTTCCGCTGCTCACGGTAGGGGCGTTGCGCGCTGCCCCTGTCAGTGCCGATCTGGATGGCGACGGTCTCTTGGACCTGGCTGGTTTGGGGGGTGATCTGCTATACGTCTGGGATGTACAGGCACTTGCACCGCTCTACAATGGCCGGGTAGCCGGGTGGGGCCAAGAAGGCGCTGGGGCGGCAGGGTTGTATACCTACACCGCTCCTCTTAAGACACCGGAGCCCATCGCCAATGTGGGGTTGTTGCCGCAGCAGCAGGTATACTGCTATCCCAACCCGGTAAAAGATGGGGAGCAAGCCCATGTACGTTTTTTTCTCAACCAGCCGGCCCGCGTTGAATTGCAGGTTTTTGATGCACTGGGCCAACGCGTCGAAAAACTGATTGTGGATGAGGGGATGGCGGCACCAGCGGAAAACGAGATTGCTTGGTCGACGGAGATGTATGCCAGCGGTCTGTACCTATGCCGTCTAGAAGCCAAGGGTACTGACGGCGGCGTCGACGTGGCTATTGTTAAAATGGCGGTGAGCCGATGAGTGTATTTGTCGCACTGCTGCTCCTATTTTCGGCGGTCAGCGCCCGAGCCCAGAATCATCCTGAACTGGACTGGGAGGTAGTGGAAACCGAGCATTTCCTTATTTACTACCACCAGGGCCTGGAAGGGGCGGCGGTGCGGGCGGCGGATATTGCTGAAGACGCCTATCAGCCCATTACCCAGCTCTACAGTTACGCGCCGGACGACAAAGTTCGCATTATACTCAAGGATTTTGATGACTACGCCAATGGAGCAGCCTATTATTTTCAGGACGCTATCGAGATCTGGGGCACGGCGCTCGAACATGATTTTGATCTGCGCGGTACCACCGACTGGCTGCGCAATGTCATAACCCACGAATTCACCCACATCATTTCTTTGGGCGCGGCGCGCAAGACCTCGCAGCGTGTCCCCGCTCTCTATCTACAGTATTTCGGTTACCAGCGCGAAGACAATCGGCCCGATGTGTTAGTGGGCTATCCGGATGTATTGGTTTCTTATCCGGTCATGACTACGGTAGTGCCCATGTGGTTTGCCGAGGGCGTCGCCCAATATCAGGCCGAAGGTGCCCGCCACGACCGTTGGGATAGCCACCGCGACATGATTTTGCGCACCGCTGTATTAGATGGGAAGGCACTCTCCTTTGATCACATGGGAGTGTTCGGTAAGAAGGGATTTGGCAACGAATACGTCTACGACCATGGCTACGGCCTGGTTCGCCACATAGGGCAGACGCACGGCGACGAGAAACTGGCCGAGATTGCCCGGGCCGCTTCCTCGTGGTCGGCTTTAACGATTGAGGGGGCGATTGAACAGAGCCTGGGCATGACCACTGAGCAACTCTACGCCGAGTGGCAGACGACCCTGGGACAGCGCTACGAGGCCCAGGTTGTTGCTTTAGGCACCCTGGCAGAGGGCGAAACGGTAGTCGACGTCGGTTTTTCCAATTTGTATCCCAGCCTTTCTCCGGATGGTCAGCGTCTGGCTTATTTGTCGACGCAAGAGCAGCACTACGGCCCGCACCGTCTAGTCGTGCGCCAGGTGGAGAGCGGCGAGGAAGAGGTGGTGGCCGCCGGAGTATCGCCCTCGACGCTAAGCTGGTCGCCCGATGGTCGGCGTTTGCTCTTTGTACGCAAGGACCGGGCCGACAAATACGGCTCGCGGCAGGCCGATATTTACGCCTACGATTTTGATGGGGAAGACAGTGGCCTGCTCTCCGACATCCTTTGGGCTGTGCCCTATACAGTGGGCGGTTTTGCGCCCAAATCGCCGCGCATCGAGCGCTTGAGCAAGGGGCTGCGCGCCCTCTACCCGTCCTGGTCACCTGACGGTAAATGGATTGCCTTTGTGCACAATGCAGGCACCAGCAATAATTTGGGGTTGCTCGAGGTCGAAAGCGGGAAGGTACACTATCTGACGGATTTCGCCGACGGCACCCAGCTCTATACGCCGTCCTGGTCGCCTGATGGCTCTTATCTGGTTGTCTCTATGGCGCGCCAGGCACAGCGCGACATCGTCCTATTACGCGTGCTGTCGGAAGATGACCGGCGCTTGGCCGCGGCCGTGCCCATGATGCCGGCGCAGCGCCAATTGGAGGCGCTGGTGGCGACGCCGGGCACGGATCGAGATCCAGTGTGGAGTAGCGACGGTCGAGAAGTGGTTTTTGCCTCGGATGTGAGCGGCATTTTTAATCTCTATGCCATCAATGTGGAGACACGCCAAGTGCGCCAGTTGACCAATCTGGTAGGCGGAGCGTTCAACCCCACGAGCGGCTCGGATGGGACGGTGTTTTTTACTGCCTACGACGATCAGGGGTACGAAATTCGGCGGGTGGGCGGAGAACAGGTCGCAGCAGCAACCAAGTGGGATGTGGAGCGTTCGAGAACTTATGCCGCTGTGCAAGCGGCACCGCAGTCGTCGTTGGTGGCCAGGCCCTACGGCATCGATTTCCTCAAAACCTCGGTGCTGCCGCGTCTCATGGTCGACGAAGGAGATTTTAAAGTCGGCCTGTACTTGGGTGCCAACGACGTGTTGAGCAAGCAGAATATTTTTGGCGGAGTGGCGCTGGCACCGAGCAACGGCGAGCGCGACATATTTGCCATCTACGAGATCAAGAAGTGGCGTCCTACGGTATTCATTGAATTCTTCCACCAGAAGCGGCATTCGGGCCGGCAGGACAGCACCGCGGCGCGCGATCTGGTGATCACGGGTATGAACTTTAGTCTAAACCAGTTCAACCTTGGTGCCCGAGGCCGTTTGGGCCGCCATAGCGAGGTCAGTGTATCGGCCACATATGATCGCTACGACGCCAGTTTGCAAAGTCGCTTCTTCGACGCTCAGAACGTCATCTGGCGCCAACAAAAACCTTTCGGTTACACTTATTTAAACGGTTTCGATCTAGGATTGACCTATCGCTATAAAAATATAGCGCGGCGCCGGGACCGCGATATAAACCCGCGCGGCGGACGCAATATCTACTTTCGCTACGACCGCATGTTTAATTATTTTATCGAAGGTTTTGACCAGAATAATACGTCCTTTCTAGACGAACAATATTTGGGGTTATTTTACAACCAATTTACTTTGGACTGGCAGGAGCATATTGGACTGCCCGCCAATACCACCCTGGGTCTGCGGTTCTACGGCGGCTGGATTGCCAGCGACGCGGTGGACGACGACGAGTTGGTCAACGATTTTTTTGACTACCATCTCGGCGGCTTGCAATATATGAAGGGGTATACCTTCTACAGTATCGAGGGCCGCAAGGCGAGTATGGTCAATGCCACCTGGCGTTTTCCCATTTTGCCAGATATGCGCAAACGCTTTTCCTATCTCTATTTTGATAAGGTGTACGGGGCGCTGTATGGGGACGTGGGCAAGGCCTGGGACGAAAAATTCGACGACCCCGATCCCATTTTTCAGCGCCAGGGCTTGTTGCGCGATGTGGGCGGACAGTTGCGCTTTGATCTGATTTCGTATTACACTGTGCCGACGCGAGTGCAGTTGGACCTGGCCTACGGTATCGATGAGATCAAAGGCACGAGTCCGTGGAAGTTCTATATGACGGTTTTATTTGGTTATCTGTAGTATCAGAGGAGGAGATACAATGCGTAGTAAAGCGGGTGCCCTATTACTTTGTTCCTTGATAGCCGCTTCGACGGTTATTGCCGAGGAATTGCCCAGTATTTTTGGAATGCAGCGCGACAAACTGCAAGTAAAGCCGTCGCTGCGCCTGGACGGGCGTCCGGAGCCGCTGCAGGCCGCTTCATTGGAGAAGGGGCAAGACAGCCCTACTGCTAAGTCGCCTAGGAAGGCATTTCTGGCCTCAGTACTCTTGCCGGGTGCCGGAGAGTTTTACGCCGGCGCTAAGAAACGGGCAGCCGTCTTTTTTGGTTTGGAAGCCATAACAGTGGGGCTCTATCTAAAATGGAAAGGCGAGGGCGACGACATCGAAAAGGAATTCCGCCAGACAGCCGATGTCCAGTGGGATCCGCTCTCGTACCTGGCTTGGCGCGGCTCGACGATTTCGCGCAATTCTTCCATTACCCACGCCTTGCCTTGCAGTACTTATATCGTAGTAGAGGGCAATCTGGACAATTGCGACGGTTCAGAGGTACAACAATATTATGAGTTGATGGGCAAGTACGACCAATTCGTCTCTGGCTGGGCCGACGTGCAGGATGTCAACGGCAATACGGTGCAGCCGACCCAGGTCGACTCGGTGGAGAACTATCTTTCTGAGACGCGCCTGACCTATGAGGATCGGCGCAACGACAGCAATGTATTGCTCAAGCGCGCCAGTAGTATAGCGGGGTTGATTTTGGTAAACCACGCTATCAGTGCCATCGACGCGGCGCGGACGGCGCGCATCCAAAACGAAGATAAAAGCGCCCGCTTAGAACGGCGCACGCGTTTTCTCTTCACTTTCTATGAGAGTATGGGCGGTCAGGTGCCAATGATGATGGCGTACAAACCTTTCTATTAATTAGAGACTGTTCACTCACGATCTAGCGGTTGACCGTCTGTTTGGGCGTGATTGCCCTCTGAAAACGGCTGGTTTCTCTATATTATTCTGCTACCAACAGGAAATCGATTCTTAGACATAG
>Ga0114996_10008980_pt1 | contig 11020 bp, 10 predicted proteins | sample ArcticOcean_MG_C_4_FD_87039 | JGI IMG/M metagenome (GOLD analysis project Ga0114996, IMG submission 87039) | Marine microbial communities from western Arctic Ocean - ArcticOcean_MG_CB4_134 | ecosystem: Environmental > Aquatic > Marine > Oceanic | place: Arctic Ocean: Canada Basin | collected... | reverse complement strand
TATCTTTAAAAGAAATTCACCATCTGCAAGACAAACACTAGAAATCATGGGATTCACTGTATCTGAAAATAGGGTAAAATTAGAAAATGATATTGAATGGTGAATTAATATCAATTTTTATAAACATTTTAAAAGGAAAATGATTACATGTCTGACTCAACAATAGACGACGCACTTCGATTATTAGAAATTGGAAGAGGAAATCCAGATAGACTAAAACAAATAATTGAATCTTTTGAAACACGAAGTTTGATTTCACTACAAGATAGAAAATATGTAGAGGCATTAGTTGCACAATATCTTACTCCAAGACATAGAGTTAGAATAAAAAAAATTGATCCAATAAAAAAACAACGACCTGACTTTCCAAGAATTAGAAAATCCACAAAACCAGAATTTGATTTTAAAGAAAATTATATAGATTCTGATAAAAAAGATATTGAGAAACCAGATTTGAATGGTTCTCTAAAGAAAATTTGTCCTGAATGCGGTTATGAAAATTCGGTAGGTAATAATTTTTGTAATAGTTGTGGATCTCTATTAACAAAACCAGAATCAAATACACAACAAATTGAAGCATCCAATGAACCAAAAAATGAAAGCACTTTCGAAAAATATGAAAGAGAGTACATTGAAAGACAATATGGGAAAGTAGAGGAATCAGTAAAAGAAACAGGGATTGAAGAAAAGTTTATTGAATATATTGAGGCAAAACCTACTCCAGACAAAAAATCTAATAAAAAATTTCTTGGGATTGGAATAGGCATATTAGCTTTAATTGTCATTGTAGGAGGTGGCGCAGTTATGATTGGCGATGCAGGTTTTTTTACAGCAAAAACAGACCAACGCTTAACATGTGATAATAATCCAGTGCTTATTTTAACAACTAAAATTCCTGGATTCCCAAATCCAGAAAATGACTTGCAATATTATCTAGATCGATACAATAATGAACCAAGCTACAAAGATTGGTTTGATAGGAATTTCCCTGATCAAACTATACAAGAAGTTTTAATTACTCCTACATCTAGACCTGCACCAAATAATATACCAAATTTTCCTGACCCAGAAAATGACTTGCAATATTATCTAGATCGATACAATAATGAACCAAGCTACAAAGATTGGTTTGATAGGAATTTCCCTGATCAAACTATACAGGATGTAATCTGTTAAATTCTCAAAACTAAATTAGCAAAAATTATCAAGTGATGATTTGTGTAGTGGTTGTGCAGCGAATCCTATATGTGTCAAATCTTCCGCAAACTCATCTACAAAACCATGTATAGTATAGACTTTCTCAGCCTCTGATTGTTTTACTAATTTAATCAAATCATTATAATCACAATGATCACTTAATGGTATTGAATAATCTGTTCCTCTAGAAAACCGGAATTTTGTTGAATTTGCCCATCCGCTAAACCCAATTGTCACTGCATTATATTTTGTTTTCATGTTTTGAATGAAATGATTTTTTGCACTCATTGTTGGTGCAATCATAACCCATGGTTTTTTTTCTAAAAGACCGTTTGCCTCTGCTTCAGAATGACCCATTACATCTTTTAGTTCTATGCCAAGCTTTCTATGAAGATCATTCATCTTTTTGATTGAATCGTGATAGTACAATGGTGCCCAGTTTGCAAATAACTGAGATATAGTTTGAGACTTTCCTAGTTCATATCCAAGTAGAATAACAGGCTTTCCTTTTGAATATAATTCTGAAATTATTCCGTTAACATGTTCAATTATTTGTGTAACGCTTGGAAATACAAATTCTGGTAATCCAAATGTACATTCTGTTATCAGGGTTTTACATTTTGGTATCTTGGCAGCCTTAAGAAAACCTCTATCACGTAGACTAATATCGCCAGTATAAAAAATATCATCAAAAAATATTCCTTTCGAGCCTAAAACATGACCACTGTCAATCAATGAAAAATTTTCAAGTGAATCAGTTGAATCAAATTCAAACCCACGAAATTTGGCAATTTCTCTCGTCTCATTTGATGCAAGTATAGTACCTGAGCCATTCTTTGGCAAGTGATCAATATGTGCATGTGATACAAAACTGATACCGTCGTTTTGAACAGCTTTGGGATCAAGATACATCAATCCACTGCTAATTTTGCAAACAATTCCATTTTTTGTTAATCTAATTCTACCCACACATTTCCAAGATTTTTTTTGATTATAAACTGCAAGATTGATTGAATATTAACAAACCTTAGCTTTATTTTAACGAGCGATCAAATGAAACTATTGCAGAATTTAGCAATTTTAATTTCTGGAAGAGGAAGTAACATGGAAGCAATTCTCCAAGCAATAAAAAAACAAAGAATTCCAATTAATCCAGCAATTGTAATATCGAACAAACCTAATGCGAAGGGATTAAAAATTGCACAAAGACTTGGTGTTAAAACATTAGTAATAGAAAGTAAAAATTACAAGGGCCAGAGAACACAATATGATAAGAAAATAATTTCTGCGTTAGAACAAAATGGTGTTACAGCAAAAAATGGTCTTGTTTGTCTTGCCGGATTCATGAGAATAATTAGCCCATATTTTATTAGAAAATACAAAAATAGAATTTTGAATATTCATCCTGCACTGTTGCCAGCCTATCCAGGATTAGATGCACAGAAACAGGCTATACAGAATGGTGCAAAAGTATCAGGATGTACAGTTCATTTTATAGACGAGGGAGTAGATTCTGGTCCAATTATACTTCAGGCAGTTGTTGAAGTAAAAAATAACGACACTGAAAAAACACTATCAAAAAGAATACTTGAGAAAGAACATGTAATATATGCGGAATCGATTAGGCTTCTTGCAAGAAAGAAAATCCGTTTATCAGGACGTCGAGTACGTATACTAAGTTAGGAATCAAGTCCACCAAAAAAATACAACACGATTAGTTTTTTCGTGTTACCAAAAAAATAATGGCCTACATTTTTAGGTACAAAAAATGCCTTGCCTGGTTTTACGGAATAATCATTTTTGTTAATGCGTAAAGATCCATCTCCTTTTAGTATGTAATACATCTCATCTGACTCGTGTGGTTCCTGTGTATCCTCCTCGCCAGGCTCCAAAGATAGAATACCAGCTACTAACGAGTCTTTGTCAAGAAAAGTGTTAAAGTATGAACTTGAACCAGAAATTTGCTTTAGATATACTTCAGTGTCATATTCATACTTCATGTGTTGAATCACTCGTATCAATCTAAAAACATTAGCATAGTATAATTCAATAATAACAAAATCTTAAAATTTTTAATGACTGGGGTAAAAATTGATGGTGTAGAAGTTGCAAAAAGTGTGAAGCAGAGAATTACACATGTTGTTAGTCAGCTAAATTCACAAGGTGTTAAACCATGTCTTGCTACTATTCTTGTTGGTAATAACCAAGCGTCAGAAACCTATGTTAGAAATAAGCATAAGGCGTGTGAAGAAGTTGGAATTATAACGCAAGATCACAAACCATCTGCTGATATCACACATAAAGAATTAACTGAATTAATAGAAAAATTGAACTACGATGAAAATGTTGACGGTATTTTGCTACAGTTACCATTACCATCACATTTGAATGAATTTGATATACTCACTAAAATCGTGCCTGAAAAAGATGTTGACGGACTAACACCACATAATGTTGGATTACTGTCTATGGGAAAAGCTATGTTGAAAGCATGTACACCATCAGGAATAATTGAGATGCTTGATTTCTACAATATCACATTAGAAGGAAGTGAGATAGTCGTAATCAATCGTAGTAATTTAGTTGGTAAACCACTTTATCATTTATTACTACAAAAAAATGCGACAGTAACTACATGCCATTCTAAGACCAAAAACCTAAAAGAAATTTGTCAGAGGGCAGATATCATAATAACTGGTGTTGGTGATAGAGACAAATTCATACTAACATCTGATATGATTAAAACAGATTCAGTGATTATCGATGTTGCAACAACACACCATGATGGAAAGCTCAAAGGAGATACAGATTTTGATGATGTGATTTCTAAAGCATCATACGTGTCACCTGTTCCAGGCGGTGTTGGTCCTATGACAGTTGCAATGCTTTTAAAAAATACAGTAACTGCAGCAGCGTTAAGCAAAGGAATTGAACTCAAATCCTGAAAAAGCAGCATTACGAAAAATGCTACTTGATAAAAGAGATTCTACATCATATGACATGATTCAAATTCTTAGTGAAAAAATTTTTTCACGCTTAAAAAAAATCAAACATTTTTCAGATGCAAAGTCGATTGGTTGTTATTATTCAATTGGAAGTGAAGTTCAAACATTATCGATAATACATGATCTGATAAATTCCGGAACAGATATTTCACTGCCAAAGGTAAATGACGATGCAATGAAATTTAGAATTATCAAAGATTTTGAAAAGCTTGAAAAAGGAAGTTTCGGTATCCTAGAACCTAAAGATGACTGGGTTGAAGAAAAATCATTCGACGTAATTCTAATTCCAGCAATTGGCTTAACAAAAGAAGGCGTAAGATTGGGTTATGGGCATGGATATTATGATAGATTTCTTTCGGATAAATCAATTACTAAAATTGCACTAACATATGATAAACAAATTGTAAAATCAATACCATGCCTGGAATATGATGTAAAAATGGATTGTGTTGTTTCTGAAAAGGAAACTATTTTCACATCATAGTGCAATTAGACCTTTTTTGCCAATATCAGTTCTAAAAAATTTTCCAGTAAAGACAATTTTTTCAGTTGCGCTGTATGCATTTTTTATTGCAGATTCAAGCGTGATACCCAATCCAGTTACACTAAGAACTCTACCACCACTAGTTAGAATTCTACCATTATCATTTTTTGTTCCTGCGTGAAATACATACGCCGTATCTGGAATTTTTTCAAATCCAGAAATTTCATTGCCCATTGAATATGAACCTGGATAGCCTTTAGATGCAATGACAACACATACTGCATACTCGTTTTTCCAAGACATCTCTGGAAGATGAGAAAGTGTTCCTTCAGATGCAGCCTGTAGATATTCCAGCAAGTCAGAATCTAATCTGGCCAAAATTGGTTGGCATTCAGGATCACCCATCCTAACGTTATATTCCAAGACGTATAGTTCGTTATCCTTAATCATTATACCAGCATACAAAAATCCTTTAAAATCAATGCCCTCATTTTTCAGAGATGAAATTGTTTTATTGACAACTTGTTCCTGAATTTTTTTTTCCAGATTAGAATCAACTATTGGTGTTGGTGAATATGCACCCATGCCGCCAGTGTTAGGTCCTTCGTCATTATCAAAAATTCTTTTGTGATCTTGACTTGTTGCCATTGGTATGCCTACTTTACCATCACATAATGCAATGTAAGATGCTTCAATACCATCAATCTTTTCTTCAACTATGATTTTTTTTCCTGCATCACCAAAAGCATTTTCTACCATGATCTTATCAATAGCAGAAAACGCTTCATCCTTTGTACTGCAAACAATAACACCCTTTCCTGCAGCAAGTCCGTCTGCTTTTACAACAATTTGCTTTTCATAGTTTTCTACAAATTCTTTCGCATCTTTTGGATTATCAAATATCTGGAATTCTGCTGTTGGGATATTATTCCTATTCATGAATTGTTTTGCCCAAATTTTACTAGATTCTAACTGTGCCGCATTTTTTGTTGGTCCAAAAATTTTTAGATTTCGTTTATTGAATTCATCTACTATGCCCATTGCCAAAGGTGCCTCAGGCCCAACCACAGTAAAGCATTTTTTTTCTGATGCAAATTCTGCTAACGCATCAATCTGATCGACCTTAATTGGAATATTATTTTGTGTTCCACCATTTCCAGGAGCAGTAAACACAGTATCAATATTTTTAGATTTTAATAATTTCCTTGAAATTGCATGTTCGCGTCCACCTGAACCTACAACTAGAACATTAACCACAAAATTATAATTTATTTGTGATATATATTTCCAAGAATTTTTGATACTCATATTCATATAGAGATATTATGCAAATCGGATAGATGAAACTAGTAGACCAATTTGATATCAAGCAGATTGAGAAAAATGTCAAAGAACATCTGAAAACACAAGATGTGCTTGACCTAATTTCCAAATCTTCTGAAAAAGAAAATGAGATCATGTTCATTGAAGGTCCACCTACTATGAATGGTAAGCCGCATGCTGGACATCTACGTGGCAGAGTTTTCAAGGATTTGTGGTATAGATATAACGTATTACGTGGAAACAATGTGATTTTTAATGCTGGATGGAACACACAAGGCCTACCAGTTGAACTACAAGCTGAAAAAGAACTTGGTATAGAAAAGGGAAGAAAGGAGGATAGAACCGAGGAAGAGATCAAACAACTTGTTTCTGCATGTAAAAAAATCATAGTGAAGTATCATCATGAATGGGTAGAAGCTGACAAAGGTCTTGGAGTTTCTCTAAATCAAAAAGATGCCTACTGGACATACAAAGATGACTTTATTGAGAGAGAATGGAAATTACTCAAGCATGCATATGAAAATGGAGTTTTAACAGAAGGTCATAGAGTTGTTGCTTATTGTCCTAGTTGTCTTACATCACTAAGTCATTCAGAAGTAAATCAAGGATATGGTATGGTTAAAGACCCATCATTATTTTACAAAGTGAAACTTGTAGATGAAGACAAATTTCTCATTGTGTGGACAACTATGCCATTTACACTTGTAACAGATGCAATGGTTGGTACTAATCCAAAAGAAGAGTATGTTGAGATTAAAGTTGAGAATGAAGTCTGGGTTGTAGGAAAAACCAGATTAGAGGAATTTATGCAAGAAATAAAAATAGAAGACTACAAAGTTCTCAGAACAATACTTGGTTCCGAATTTGAAGGAAAAAAATATGTTCACCCACTTTTAGATCAAATTCCAAAACTTGCAGAACTAGCACAAAATGACAATTATCATGTAATTGTGTCTGAAGACTTTGTTGATGCAAATACAGGTAGTGGATTGGTTCACCTATCTCCTGCAAATGCCGAAGATGACTATAACATTGCCAATAAAATAAAGGTCACAATATGTAACCCAATAGATGATGAAGTGATCTTCACCGAAGATGCAGGACAATATTCTGGTCTATTTGTTCGTGATGCTGACGAAAAAATTGTAGATGCAATAAAAGAAAGAAATGCATTAGTAAAAATTGGTAAAATTAAGCACAGTTATCCATCATGCTGGCGTTGTAATCATAACTTAGTTTGGTTAGCAAGAAGAGAGTATTTTTACATGTTAGATAAACTGGGAGATAAAGTAATTAAGGCAGCTGAAGATGTAAATTATTTCTTTGATCAGCCAAAAAATAGATTTTTAGAAATTATTAAAGAAAAACATCCATGGTGTATATCACGTGAAAGGTTTTGGGGATGCCCAATTCCTATCTGGAAATGTGATAAATGTAATCATATAGAGCGGTTATTTTCACGAAAAGAGATTATCAATGCTGCATCAGAACTTCCTGATGGTAATGATTTTGAGCTTCATAGACCTTGGATTGATAATATTGTCATAAAATGCAAAAAGTGTAACGCGCAGATGGCTAGAGAGGAGTTTGTTCTTGATACATGGCATAATAGTGGCTCGGCACCATTGTCATCACTTTCTGATGACGACTATGAAAGAAAAATTCCTGCACCGTTTTTTACTGAAGGTATTGATCAAACACGTGGTTGGGCATATACATTGCTTGTTGAAAATGTAATTTACAATAATAAACCAATATCACCATACAAATCATTTCTATTTCAAGGACATGTGCTTGATGAAAATGGAAATAAAATGAGCAAAAGTAAGGGTAACGTAATTGAGGCATCTTATCTTCTAGAAAAGTATCCTGCAGATTTGATCAGGTTTTATTTTATGTGGAAAGCAAGCCCAATTGAATCACTAAGTTTTAGTACAAAAGAACTAATGTCTAGACCGTTTCAAGTATTAAGCACGTTATACCACCTACATCTATTCTTCAAGCAAAATAGTGAATATGACAAATTTGACATAGATAAATCAACGATACAATGGGCAAGACAAAATAATTTACTGACTGCACCAGATATTTGGATCTTATCAAAATTGCAAGGAATGATCAAAAAAACTACAGATTATAATAATTCTTGTAGATTTCATGAATCAGCAAAAACTATAGAGGATTTTCTTATCAATTCTTTAAGCCAAATTTACATTCCAATTACAAAATCTGAACTTTGGGCAGAAGATGAAACAAAAAAAGATAGGAGGTTCACAATTTATGCAATACTTGCTCAGACATTGAAAACCATTGATATACTAATTCACCCATTGTCACCATTTACAAGCGAATATCTCTATGCAACAAACTTTGCAAATAAACAGAATATCTTATTAGAAAATTGGCCAACTGAAGATGACAATCTCATCAATGCAAAAATTGAAGAATCATTCGACTTGTTGAAGGAGATAGTTTCAATAAGCTCTGCTGCTAGAATGAAAGGAAGGCTAAAACGAAGATGGCCGCTAGAAAGTGCATTAATATGTGTTGGAAAAGGACAAAAAGAAATTCTTGAGTCATTATCAGAGTTATTAAAGACACAAATAAACGTGGAATCATTCCAAATCTCAGAAATTGAAAATACAGGTGGTTTAGAACAGTTTGTTGAACTTCAAAAGATAGGATTTCCTGTTGTACCAAAAATTAAACTGGAAAGAAAAACTATAGGCCCAAAGGCAAAACAATACATGGGAAAACTTGTAGAAGTGTTTTCCAAAATTAGACAAGATGAAATAGTGACTGAATTAGAACAAAAAGGAACATTTACTTTCAAAATTGATCAAAATCAAATTGTTCTAAACAAAGAAGATTTTATTGTGGGCTTTGATGTAAATTCAGAATTCCAGTTCTCAAATAGAGGAAACTTAGTTGTAATAATTTCTGTGAAAAGAAATGATGAGATGATGGCTAGAGGTTTTGTTAAAGATTTAGCTAGAAGATTACAGACCTTAAGGAAAGAACGTGGTTATAATCCAACTGATATTCTAGACAGGGCATCAATTCTGGATCTTGACAGAGAATCACTAGGTCTTATCAGGAATAAAATTGATGAGATTTCATTCCTAGTCAGAGTAAAAAAAGTGGATTTTGAAAAATCATGCAAAGAATACAAAGATGATGATATAGATGGACAGAAAATTCGAATATCCGTTGAATGATTGATAAAACATTGACAATTGATCAAATTACTGAATACCAAATTAGGTTAAATACAAAAATTATCTATTGGTAGTGTGGTTAAGCAGATCAGCCTTGATACGTGGTCAGTTGATCGTATGTATGATCTCTTGAAGAAAGGTACGAATATTATAACACAGACAAATTTACCTATTGTTCTATACAGAGAAACATTAGAAGAGAGTGAAGACACTTATGAAGAGTTGATTTGTACTCTGACGCATGATCATGTTGTAGAGCAAGTAATCATTTATGGTGGCATGATTATAGCTAGCATAAAGGAACAAATGGTTTTTCCAATTAATGAATTTCCTGATAGACTTCTTCGAAAAAGTAAGGATCGTTTCTCTCAAGTAGTTGAATTATTAGAAGAAAATTTCGGCTAGTATCCAACAATTATAAACAATCATTTGCGACTTGTTCCATGCGGCTTTTAGAATATCAAGCAAAGGAATTATTCAAAGAATTTGGAATAAGAATACCAGACAGTATTTCGTCAAAAGACATAGAAAAAGGGAAAAAAGACTCAAAAAAATTAGGATATCCATTTGTGATTAAAGCCCAAGTTCCAGTGGGCGGAAGAGGAAAAGCAGGTGGTATTCAAAAATGTAGCAATGATGATGAATTTGAGATAAAATATCCACAAGTGTTGGAAATGTCAATTAAAGGTGAGAAAACAAGAGCTATACTTCTAGAAAAAATGGCTGACATTGAAAAAGAGCTGTACCTCTCATTATTTTTGAATCGTAGTAAGAGATGTTATACAATAATTGCTTCATCTGAAGGTGGCATAGAAATTGAATCTGTTAAAAATCAGACAATTAAAGATGTTGGTTTGGGTTACGTTGACGACATTATTGCAAAAGAAGTTGCAAATAATATCGGGCTTAAAGACACTCAGGAAATTGAATTTGTTGAAATGCTAAAAAAATTATCAAAACTTACTATAGAAAAAGAAGCAGAGCTAGCAGAAATTAACCCGCTTGCGGTTCTTAAGGATGGTACATTAATGGCTTTAGATGGAAAAGTGATAACTGATGATAATTCAAATTATAGACACGAAGAGCTTGCAAAATATCAAGAAAAATCAGAATTAGAGAAACAAGCTGAGAAAAATGGATTTTCTTTAGTTGAGCTTGATGGTGATATTGCGGTAATTGGTAATGGTGCAGGTCTTGTCATGTCCACATTTGACATGTTATCTGATAACGGTGGAAAACCTGCAACGTTTTTAGATGTAGGTGGTGGTGCAACAACAGAGTCAGTTTATCAAGCACTAATGTTAATTAGTAAAATGGATAATGTTAAAGGAATTTTAGTCAATCTTTATGGTGGAATAGTAAAAACAACGATCGTTGCATCAGCATTTATCAAAGCATATGACGATAAACTGATTGATATTCCTGTCTTTGCAAGATTAATGGGAGCAGAATCTGATAAAGCAAAAGAAATGTTAGCAAACACAAGAACAAAAATATTTGATTCTGTCGAAGGAGCAATAAATTCTGTTGTAATGGAAGTGAGAAAATCTGGTTAACATTTTTGAAATTCTAAAAGGTATAAAGGATAAGGATGGTACCTATAAGAAACAATCTGTTATTGTACAGGGAATAACTGGTAAGTTTGGCTCGGTGCATACAAGATTAATGTTGGAATATGGTACTAACATTGTTGCTGGTGTGACACCTGGAAAGGGTGGTAAACAATTTGATGCTAAAATACCGATTTATGAATCTGTAAAAGATGCTGTAGATGCATCAGACGCTAAGATATC
>Ga0114996_10008979_pt1 | contig 11021 bp, 10 predicted proteins | sample ArcticOcean_MG_C_4_FD_87039 | JGI IMG/M metagenome (GOLD analysis project Ga0114996, IMG submission 87039) | Marine microbial communities from western Arctic Ocean - ArcticOcean_MG_CB4_134 | ecosystem: Environmental > Aquatic > Marine > Oceanic | place: Arctic Ocean: Canada Basin | collected... | reverse complement strand
GCCAACCACACAACTAAGCTTTTTGAAAAGCACGGCATCAAGAACGTTGGCTACTGGACTACGGAATTCGGTGAAAGCAATCACCAACTCACCTACATGTTGGCCTATGAAGACGCCAACAGTCGAATGGAATCTTGGGCGAATTTCCGCGCTGATCCAGAGTGGGACAGAGTTCTTGAGGAATCTCATAAAGATGGCCAGATCGTGAAGAACGTGCAGAATCAATTGTTAGTTCCGACCCCTTACTCCCCAATGCAATAAGCGTTCGCCACCACTAATTGGTTGCCTGATAATCGGTGACCGGTAGTTGAATAAAGTTAATAAAACATGCCAAATATTCAGAAACTTAAAAATCTATCGGGCAAGGCTCACATCGTGGGCGTTGGCGAATCGAACAAGCTTGGGAAGGTTCCCGAGAAATCACCGCTCGCTCATCATTCAGAGGCCGCTATCAATGCGCTGGACGATGCAGGGTTAGAGCTATCTGATGTTGATGCTCTATTCACCGCTGGATGGTCAACGTTGGATGTCGCTGAATATCTAGGCATTCAACCTCGCTACACCGATAGCACATCGGTTGGCGGATCATCCTTCGTTATTCACGTTGCTCACGCACTTGCTGCGATAGCGACTGGGTACTGCGAAGTTGCGCTGATTACGCACGGGCAATCTGGGCGCAGTGATAGGGTTCCTATCCCACGTAATCCAGGTACGCCAATGGCTCAGTATGAGGCGCCGTACGGCATTATTGGCCCTCCCGTTTCGTATGCGATGGCTGCTCGACGATACATGCACCAATATGGTGAAGATCGAACTCGACAGGCGATGGCCGAAATCGCTGTCTCGACTCGCAAATGGGCGAATCTTAACCCAATGGCGTACTTCTACGATAAGCCGGCCACGTTCGAGGATTATCATAATTCTAAGTGGGTAGCCTGGCCGTTCCATCTGCTGGATTGTTGCCTTGTGACCGACGCTGGGGCAGCAATCGTTATTACGACGCCAGAGCGAGCGAGAGACGCCAAGAACGGCAGTGTGAAAATTCTTGGGGCGGGTGAAGGGCACGATCATTCAGGTATTTCTCAAATGCCCGATCTCACACGTGCGTTCGGTAGAAATACAGGACCCCAAGCACTGGAAATGGCAGGTGTATCTCATTCAGATATCGATTTGGCTATGATCTACGATTCGTTTACGTATACCGCTTTGGTCAGCCTTGAAAATCTTGGGTTCTGTGCATCGGGAGAAGGACCTGATTTTGTTGCCTCTCAGCGTACTGCGCCCGGGGGCGACTTCCCGATGAACACTAATGGAGGCGGACTATCGTACACGCACCCTGGCATGTACGGCATCTTCACCGTCGTTGAGGCTGCACGACAATTGCGAGGACAGGCCGGCGAGCGTCAGTTAGAAGATTGCAATTTGGCGGTAGCTCACGGCACAGGCGGGCTTTTATCATCGACCGGAACAGTCGTATTGGGGGTTGATTAGATATGAGCAACGTTACACCAAAACCTCAGCCAGTTCCGCAGCCCGAGTCTGATCGATACTGGGAAGGTCTGCAGAACGAAGAAATCTGGCTTCAGCGATCGAAAGCTACCGGTAAGTACCAGTTTTATCCAAGGAATTTTTCAATCTCTGACCCTGAAACGGGGAGTGATGGAATCGAATGGGTACAAGCATCGGGCAACGCAGAGCTGTTCACATTCGCGATTGTCCACGTCGCACCCCAAATGGGGTTTGTTGGTGATCTGCCCTACATAACTGCCCTAGTTCAACTGGAAGAAGACGTGATCGTGCCTACGAACATTGTCGGAGTTACGCCCGAACCTGAGTCGCTTCATATCGGAATGGCACTGAAAGCAGTGTTTGAACATGACCCCGACGGCCAGACACTGCTCAAGTTCACTCCAGCCTGATATTCGCTGTGTAAACCAATCGGCGTAGTTTCGCGTGCAATGCAGAGTTAGAATTGTTATTTCGTCACACGAATCGTATTTAGTGACGAGTATCGAATCTCGAATCTCGACCATGAAAACAAGAACGTTCACGTTAACATTCGGTCTATACATAGACGACACTCGCTGTGTGCTTCGACGGATCCTAACTAGGGGTGCATAAGCACCCCCGCAAATACTAGCGTTCTTCTTTTTTATTTCTTATTCGAGTCGAGGTCACTCTAAAGATGGTCAATCACTTCCTAAAACTTAGCGATATTGCGCCTGATGAAATTCAGCCGATACTCGATCGCGCAATCGCCCTAAAAGCCGGTACATCGAGCAACGCGCTCGCTGGTAAGTCGGTGGCGATTCTGTTCGAGAAGCCTTCTCTACGTACAAAGCTTTCGTTCTGGGTAGGCGCTGAGAAACTCGGTGGTAATCCCATTCACTTCGCACCAGAAGAAGTTGGTCTTGGAAAACGAGAGCCTATCGCCGACGTTGCTCAGGTAATGTCTCGAATGTCGGACATTGCGGTGATTAGGACATTTGAACAGTCGACTATCGAAGAGTTCGCTAAGAACGCCTCGATACCGGTTATCAATGCACTAACTGACGCTGAACATCCTTGCCAGGCCCTCGCTGACACCCAGACTATTACCGAGCAGTTCGGTACCGTCAAAGGTGCCAACGTAGCGTTTATCGGCGATGGCAACAACGTCGCAGTGAGCCTCGGATACGCTGTTGCAGGACTTGGTGGTCATCTAACAGTCGCATCACCAAACGGTTACACCGTTCCTGATGAAGATCTTGAGGGCGCGAACACTTACGGTGCAACAGCTTGTGGAAGCATGAAGCAGGTTACAAGCCCACAAGAAGCAGTCGCCAACGCCGACATTGTTTACACCGATGTGTGGACGAGCATGGGGCAGGAAGCCGAAACCACCAAGCGATTGGTCGATTTCGACGGTTACCAAGTGAATCCTGCGTTGCTCGACCAAGCTTCAACAAATGTGAATTTTATGCACGACCTACCGGCACACCCCGGCGAAGAGATTTCGCACGGCCTGCTGTACGACTCAAGATCAGTCGTGTTCGATCAGGCAGAAAACCGCCTGTGGGCGCAAGCGGCATTGATGGAAAAGCTTATTCAGTCCTAACGATTACGGTTCGGAAGTTCTTTACGAAGAACGAACGTGTGTTTTTCGCACGTGGAATTATGTGTTGATAGTTTGTTCGATCACGAGCAAGAGAAGAATTAATCCCTTTATGGCACTCCCCGTAGTAGCAATTATCGGCCGACCTAATGTTGGCAAATCGACTCTGTTCAACCGTTTGGCAGGGCGAAGAATCGCGATCGTAAGCGATATTCCCGGAACCACTCGTGATCGAGTATCGATCGACGCCGAGTGGGGGCGACACCGATATCTGGTTGTCGATACTGCCGGTGTTGAAGATCGACCACATGATGATTTGATGTGGGATGACATCAAGGCGCAGGTGGAGATTGCTATCTACCAAGCAGATGCGATTATCTTTGCTGTCGACGTGAATGACGGTGTAACCGACGCTGACCAAGATGCCGCCGACATGGTGCGACGTGCTGGAAAACCTACCGTACTTGCTGCAAATAAGGCAGACACACTTTCGCGAGAGGACATGATCCACGAGTTCTACTCGCTTGGTCTCGGTGAACCCATGCCCATCAGTGCCTACCACGACACTGGTATCGGTGATTTGATGCAACAGGTGTTCGAGCAACTGCCTCCTTTCGAAGACGAACCAATTGGTCAGAACTCAATTCGAGTATCAATCGCTGGACGACCTAATGCTGGTAAGTCAGCATTGTTCAATGCAATCACAGGCGAAAAACGGGCAGTCGTTAGTCCGGTTGCCGGAACGACTCGTGACACGGTTGACTCTCTATATGACTACGAAGGAACTCGAATCACCTTCCTTGATACGGCTGGATTACGGCGAAGAGGCAGTGTTGAATCTGGTATTGAGAAGTACAGCGCCATTCGAACTCTAGGCGCGATCGAGCGATGCTACGTCGCCGTTCTAGTGCTCGACGCCACGGAATTTGTAACTGCGCAGGATCAGCACATCGGTGGGTACATAGACGATGCTTCCCGTGCTGCCGTAGTGGTTGTGAACAAATGGGATCTTGCTGAGGAATTAGGACTTGATAAGGCAGAGGCAGCAGAAGCTGTTCGAAACCGGTTCAAGTTCATTCCAGAAGTGCCGATCGTGTTTACTTCAGCTTTGAAAGGCTGGGGGGTAGAAACACTGTTGCCCACAATTTTGGATGTGTACGCAGAGTTCTCGAAGCAAATGCCTAGGGCCGAAGTTAGCCGAGTGATTTTCGATGCAATGGGCGACAATCCACTACCAGGCATCGGAACCAGACGTCCAAGAATTTATCGCTGTATCCAAAGCCGGACCTCTCCTCCTACGTTCTTGTTCACCGCGCGTAACCCAGAACTAATACACTTCAGCTACCGCAGGTATCTGGAGAACAAACTGCGAGAACAATTTGGATTTATGGGTTCTCCAATGAGATTGGTATTCCAAACTCGAGACGATGAGTGATCCCGCTATCGCAATAGTTATTCTCGTAATCGCCTACTTTATTGGGGCGATTCCGTTCGGAGTGATAATCGGACGAGTTTTTCGCGGCGTCGATATTCGTAGCTACGGTAGTGGCGGTTCGGGTGCCACAAACGTAAATCGAACGCTTGGCCCTGTCGCTGGTGGCGCTGTTTTAGCAGCCGATGTGGGCAAAGGTCTTGTGGTTGCCGCTCTGGCGCGATGGGCAGTTGAAGGCGATGCTTGGCTAATCGCTGCTGCTGGTACAACAGCAGTTATCGGGCACATGTTCCCGGTCTACATCAAGTTTAAAGGCGGTAAAGGTGTAGCGACTGGACTCGGTGCATTGGCGGTTATTTCCCCAATAGCGGCAGTTATCGCACTTAGCGGAGTTGGAATTGCTGCGATCACTAGGTACGTGAGTTTGGGTTCGATTATTGGTAGCGCCCTAAGCCTTGGGATGCTCATCATATTCAGTATTTTCGAACTCACGATTCTCGGTTGGGCACACGATATTTGGTATCTGTTGTTCGCCATTCCCGTTCCTATATTCATCTTTTGGAGTCATCGATCCAACGTCGACCGATTGGCAAAGGGTGATGAATCTAAGCTGGACGGCAAGCCAATCCCGCGCAGGGCGCAACGAACACCGTAAACTGCACTGGTGACACAAATTGGCATCATAGGCACGGGAGCTTGGGCAACCACTCTCGGAATACTTCTGGCACGAGACGGAAAAAAGACCGTTCTATGGTCTCGTACCGAGTCACGTGCTCAAGAACTGACTACAGCGAGAGTGAACGAACGCTCGGTACCGGGCGTTGAGTTCCCTGAGTTGATGACCATCTCGGCCTCGCTAGAAGAAACTCTCGGTAATTCTGATCTCGTAATCATTGCTGTCCCTTCCGTAACCATTCGAGAGAATATTCGGAAAGTTCGTTCTGCTATTCCATCGGAATCCAACATTGTTTGCGCAACTAAGGGAATCGAAATCGCCTCCGGAAAGCGGATGTCGCAAGTGATAGCCGAAGAATTGCCAGGGTTTGATCATTCACAAATTGGCGTTCTTTCTGGCCCCAATCTTGCAAGAGAAATTGCAGCCGGTAACCCTGCAACCGCAACTATAGCGTTCGTATCCGACTCGATTGCCGAACAAGTTCAATCGACGCTAAGTTCCGAATCTTTCCGTGTCTACCGCAGTGAAGATGTCATAGGCGTCGAACTGGGTGGGGCGCTGAAAAATATTATTGCTATAGGAGCTGCTTTCATTGATGGTGCAGGGCTTGGGCCTAACGCAAAGGCTGCTTTTGTGACTCGTGGACTCCATGAGATCACCCGCCTCGGAGTAGCGATGGGTGCTCGGCCAGAAACGTTTGCCGGGCAGAGCGGTATGGGTGATCTGATTGCTACGTGCTACTCGAATCTCAGTCGAAACTATCGACTCGGAACCGGATTGGCATTGGGTAAAGACCTTCCAGCCATTCTCGAAGAGCTGGGCGAAACTGCAGAAGGCGCACCGACTACGCAGGCGGCGGTACGTCTCGCCAAGGATATGAACATCGATATGCCGATCACCGACGCCACACATGCAGTGCTGTTCGAAGGTACGTCGCCAGTCGAGGTTATCCGCAATCTTATGGGGCGATCGCTTCAGCCAGAAGTGCGCTACTAGGTGGTTCTATTTAACCGCCGAGGTCGCCAAGTTCATACAAAATAGCCGACATAACCATTATCGCCGCAGTTTCGCTTCGCAGTACACGACTGCCTAAAGTGACTAACTGTGCGCCCGCTTCACGAATGCTTGTTGCTTCATCGGCACTGAACCCACCTGGAGGTCCGATCAGGGCTGCTAGCTGTTGCGAATCTGTATCGAGCGATTGGAGCACCTGACGCAGTGGCTTTGATTCATCAACCAACTCTTCCCACATGCACAACAGAGGCTGTTCGTTCATGATCGCCTGTATTGCATCCATAAGTGGAGCGGGATCCTCTACGATGGGTATTGTGGCTCTGCCGCTCTGCTCTGAGGCTTCGATGGCGATACGTTGCCAGCGTTCGAGTCGCTTATCGGAAGGCGTACCCGTATTTCCTCCTTGCACACGTTCCGAGATCACTGGAATGAATCGAACAGCACCTATTTCGGTGCATTTCTGAATCGCGAGCTCGATTCTTTCGGGTTTTGCCAATCCGAGCATCATCGTGACTTTGCTAGCTGGCTCTGCAACGGGTCGAACGGCTGATACGAGAGTTGTTGAAACCTCGTTTTTACCGACATGATCTATTTCAACTTCCCACTCAGATCCAGAACCATCGAAAAGCCTGATGTGCTCGCCGGCATCTGCACGCAGAACTGTTTTCAGCTGCCGCGCAATCGACCCGCCTAAGTAGATCGAACGGTCAGTGGCGTCGATGTCGCGGACGTAGAATCGATGCATTGCTATTTCGATCCTGCGGAGCGCTTAATCCGAGTCGATGTCCAGTCTTCGATCATCCTGCTCGACTCGACCTTTCCGCCGACCTTTTTGAATGCTGCAATAACGTCATCAAGCCGTGTATCTAGAACGCCCGAAGTAATTATTACACCATCGTCGGATACTGAATCGATTAATGGCTGTGCGAGTGCGATAAGCACGTTTGCTGCGATATTTGCGCCAACTACGTCGAACCCTCGATCAGGAACATGATCGTGAGGTATCGACCCTGCGAGGATCGTAGATTTATCTGAAAATCCTGCAGCAGTTAGATTCGCATTCGATGAAATAACGGCGTCATCTTCGATGTCGAGTCCAGTTGAGTGGCCTGCACCGAGCGCCAGCGCTGCAATTGATAGAACACCAGAGCCGCAGCCGACATCGAGGAATCGATCACCAGGTTTTATGACTTTTTCGATCTCTTCGAGGCACATAAGCGTTGTTGGGTGATGACCTGTACCGAAAGCTAGACCGGGTTCGAGTTCGATTATAACGTCGGTAGGATTCGCATGAAAAAGGGTAGATCGAGGAACGATCACGAGGTTCGTTCCAACTCTGATTGGCTCGAATTTTTGATTTCGCCATTCATCGTCACTGACTTCGAGTTCTTCGACTTCGGGAAGGTCGACCAAGTGTCGAATTAATCGCACACCAACGTCGATGGCTGTCTTTCGACTTTCTGTTGTGGGATCAAGTGGAAGCCAACCGCGAATCGTTACCCAAGCAGTGGGATCTGGCGATTCGCCTTCGTCAGGATTAAAACCTCCCGGTCGTTCAACGGAAGCCGATCCTTCACCGTGAATATTAAACAGATGTGTGAGCGGTTCGACGTACTCGGGCGGTGCTTTGATGCTGAGCTGAAGCCAACGCATCTGTCCTGCCTCTTTTGTTGGATGAGAGTGCTTAAATCGGTAGGGCTGTAAGGTGGCCGTTACGAGTTGCTGTCTTCGCTGCGGAATGCATCCTTGAAGCGATCAAAGATACGTTGATCCGCACCGGAGTTTTCTTTGACCCGTTCTAGGCCGAACGATTCTGCAAGTTCTTGCAGAAGTTCCGCCTGGTGGTCGCTTAGCTTTTTAGGTGTCATCACCTTTAGTTCAACGAGCTGATCGCCACGTCGACCTGCTGCGCTCATGTGTGGGATGCCTGCGCTTTTGATTCGAGTGACTGCACCCGATTGTGTGCCCGGCTTCACATCGATATCGATGGAACCTTCTAAGGTTTCCACATTGATGATTCCGCCTAAAGCGGCCATCGCCATATTCACTTGTGCAGTCATCAATACGTCGTTGCCGTGACGAGTAAAGACCTTGTCACGTTGCACCCCGATGTGGACATATAAATCGCCGTTTTGAACACCCTTTCCACCGGATTCACCTTCGCCGTGAATCAACAGTTTTACGCCGTGCTCAACACCGGCAGGGATCTTTACTTCGATCTTGCGAGATTGTCGTTCAGTTCCACGACCTGAACACTTCTTGCAGGCGGTTTTTATCTGTCGGCCTTCACCTTGGCACGTTGGACAAGCTGTGACCTGTTGGAATTGGCCAAAGAATGTACGCTGTGTTCGTCGGACTTTACCTTCACCGTGACATGTAGAACATTCAACGATGTCGGTTCCAGGTTCTGCCCGGTTACCGTCGCACCGCTCGCAGCTTTCCATTCGATTGAGTTCGAGTTCTCGAGCGACACCGAATGCGGCATCTCGGAAAGATATGTTTATCTGAAACTCGAGATCGGCTCCGCGGTTGGTAGTCTGACGAGTGGACCCGCCAAAGAACGAATCGAAAATATCTCCGAAACCACCGAAGCCTTCGAAACCGTCAAATCCACTACCTGCTTGACCGTTCATACCCTCGTGACCGAACTGATCGTACTGTGCTTTTCGCTTAGGATCGCTTAGAACCTGATACGCCTCGTTGACCTCTTTGAATCGGTCACTTGCGTCCGCCGACTTGTTGCGGTCGGGGTGGTACTGCAGTGCCTGCTTCCGAAACGCCTTTTTGAGAACTTCGGGAGTGGCATCACGGGCAGCACCGAGAACCTCGTAGTAATCACGTTTACTAGTTGTCATATATAGCGGTCACTGATCCTGGAGCGGAAGTCTTTTTTTATAGTGGAGTTTGAGATCGGCGCGAAGAAACACGGGAACGCATTAATTATAGACCTGAGGTGAGATAAATCCGAATGAGGGCACAAACCCAAATAGGAAAAAAATGGGTATGTGCCGCGACTGGCTATGATGGACGGACTAACGACCGTAGAACATCATAGTCATCTGATCAAGATGATTCGTCATGTATCGAACTGCCGGGATGGCTATTTCGTATTCCATGCGAGTTGGAGCCATTATGCCGATCATTCCCTCGGCAGTAGACGAAGTTCCGTATCGACTAAAGACTATGGAGAAGTTCTTCAGTGCTTCTTCATTGTGCTCATCGCCGATTACAACGCTCGTCACACCGTGAGGATCGCCAGCGCCCGCTAGGGCAGATGTGGCATGTGAATCTTCGATTAGCCAAGTTGCACCTTGTGACATTGCAGGATCGGCAAGCAGTTCCGGCTGTTGAAAAAGTTTTCCTATACCGCTGATCCTTTTTTCATTACGGGAGGATGCGTGGTGTTGCTGGAGAGCAGTCACAGCGGAATCGAAGGCTTGGCGCTCGAATCCTTCACCTATGCGAGCTGAATGGGCGACTAAGTTGTTGGCTGGAACGCCGACAATAGCTTCGCTGAGCTTATTGCGGGTATGTTCGATTTCCGAGTTAGAAACAAATGACTTGAGATTTAGGACCTGTTTGTAAACACTGGCTTCTTGAAGCACAACGATTACGACCACCAACATTTCTTGTAGACGAAGTAATTCAATACTTTTGACTGGTGCTGGTGCTGTTCGAGGAATGGTGGTGAACGCCAAGGTATCCATGAGGCCCGCAAGGATTTCCGATGCCGAGTCGATCCATTCTTCAATATGCGACCGAACAGAACTAAGTTCTTGATCGATTCGTGCTGAAACGCGTGGGTTCAGGCTCGTTTCGGGGTTTAGAGAGGCGACGAACTGTCGATAGCCACTATCGGAGGGGATTCCGCCTGAGGACACGTGCGGTCGGTGAATGAGACCGTCTTCTTCGAGTTCGACCATCTCGTTGCGAATCGTCGCAGGGCTTGCATTCAGCCTAGTCGAACGAGCGACAGTGCTAGAGGCAACAGGGGACGCAGTCTGAACGTGTTCAGAAACGATAAACTTGAGTATTTCTCGTTTTCTAGAGGTCAGAGTCGGCATGCTTATTCCAACTGCAATTTGGGTGAGATATTCTCGCAAGGCGGTGATGTACACCGTTCAGGATAGGTCCCGATGAAGTTAGCATGCAGTTTTCCCGAGCGTCAACGGTAATTCATCGATTGAGAACGTGAATCGACGGTTCATTTGGAAAGTCGATCGGTCGAATCAGTTTCAAAACGATATGAAACTATGAAATCTCTAACTAGAGATGCTTTCGATCGGTTAACGTCTATTTTGTGAACTCGAATCAGCCTGATTACGCGGCGGGGGTATTTACGTCCAGTCGCTAACGATGCAGTTGAGCGACTTCGGATACCAACTCATCTGAGTTGATATTCAGAGAATTCAATTGACGCTTACGCGTGCGCGTAGTTAAATTAGTTATTGAACTGCGTTCATGTTGAGAACTCTCTTAGCTATGATTGCGCATCATCGATCAAATCGAGGAACGTCCGCATGGAAATTCGCTGGTTAGGCAATTCGACTTTCGAGATCAAATCTTCAGTGGGTGTGGTAATTGTCGATCATCAGGGTGATATCCCTGCTGCCTCGGGACTAGAAGACGAAAACACTGTATTTGTTTACAGCAAAGGCGAGCGTCGGAGTCATCCGGAAAGCGATTCGCAAGTGCTCGCGGGCCCAGGCGAGTATGAAATTGGTGGGCTTGCGATACGGGGAGTGGCCACACCGGCGGACGACCCTGCGATTTCGCACGATATCAACACGGTTTACGTAGTTGAT
>Ga0114996_10008978_pt1 | contig 11023 bp, 9 predicted proteins | sample ArcticOcean_MG_C_4_FD_87039 | JGI IMG/M metagenome (GOLD analysis project Ga0114996, IMG submission 87039) | Marine microbial communities from western Arctic Ocean - ArcticOcean_MG_CB4_134 | ecosystem: Environmental > Aquatic > Marine > Oceanic | place: Arctic Ocean: Canada Basin | collected... | reverse complement strand
TCCGAATACATCATTTGCAACTTATGGAGGGCAACGTTGGACAGCGGATTAAATTTTGGAAATTAGCAGACCAAATATGAAAATTGCTGTAATGGGAGCAGGGGCTGTAGGCGGGTTTTTCGGTGCCACACTCGCGAGATCCGGTGAAGATGTGAGCCTAATAACCAGGGGCGATCACCTCATGGCCATTCAAAAGAAAGGCGTGCAAATTCTAAGTGAGAAAGGGAGCTATGTCATCAAAGTTCCCTGCACAGAAAATCCGAAAGAAATCGGGCCGGTTGATCTAATAATTCATTCTGTTAAGACCTATCACAATCCGCAAGCAATCCAACAAATACTTCCTCTAATTAAGAAGGGTACTACCCTGGTTTGTATGCAAAATGGCGTAGATACTTGGCAGAAATTGCAAAACTATGTTCCTTCTGTAACAGTCGTTCCAGCCGCAGTTTATATAGAAGCGAATGTATCTGGGCCAGGAATCATTAGGCAGGAGGGCAATGTGCTTCGCCTTATTCTTGGTGCAACCAAAGATTCTAGCGCCGGCCACATCAAAGCCATCTCTAAAACCTTAACTAAGTCCGGCATTGAGTGTATTATCTCATCAAATATATCTGAGATTTTATGGAATAAATGGTTGTTCATATCAACCCTAGCCGGTGTTACTTGTGCGGCACGTGCCAATCTATCAGACATAATAAAATTCCCGGAATCTACAACGTTACTGAGAAACGTGATGGGAGAAATTGTAAATATTGCAAACCATGAGGGCATCGATCTCGCGACCGATATAATCGAGACTACTATTAAATACATGGAAGAAGAAGCAACTTCTCTCAAGGCTTCAATGTACAGTGACTTGCAGGCAGGTAAACCAATGGAGCTCGACGCGCTCACCGGCACCGTAGTACGTCTCGCAAAAAAGTGGGGCTTGCCAGTCCCAGCCAATCAGGCCATCTATGCAATGTTAAAGCCAATCGCATCGAAACATCAGTTGGCATACCACCAGAAAAGTGAGAAGACTGGGTAGATTTATAAGCCGAGTTCTGTGTCCACTAACGAAGGAGATAGTAACCTCCACATTTAATGAACGGCGACCATCTATCTAGGTCTGTAGTTACCTGCAGACTCAAGCGGCCAACCCAGGGACTATCCGGGCACTTAAGTCCCTCTATTAGGCCTTGCTCCGGATGAGGTTTACCCACTCCTAGCGTCACCGTAGGAGCCGTGAGCTCTTACCTCACGATTTCAACCTTACCTATCACACGAAATGTACAACAGGCGGTGTGTTTCTGTGGCACTATCTATCGAGTTACCCCGCCTGGGTGTTACCCAGCATCTTGCCCAGTGGAGCTCGGACTTTCCTCTGATTCAAGCACAGCTTGGCTCAGCGGTCGCCCAATCTACCCAGTCACGTTCAGTTTAGCATACAACCTGTAATAATTTGCGCACCTAACATTTAAAGACCCGCTTTAAGGTTTACTAGGGACCCATCAAGATCTACTTCAATCGAGGAGATAAGTTTTTTCATAAATGAATGCCAGGGTGACAAACTTTCCTCTGTTCCGTAAAGCAAGGTCTGTAGTCTCCCAATAGTAATCCATCCGTCAGCTGCCTGCTGCAAATATTTCAGATAAAGCCTCTTGTTTATAGACCGTTCAAAACTCTGTTCCTCAGCAGTCGCTATACCTGCCTCTACAAATGTTTGTCCTTTGGCATCGTAAATAAACTGCTTTACCTCTGCTTCTAAACTGCCAGCCCTCCTAGTGTTGTACTGACACTGACTTTGATTAGCACGAGTCTGACAGTGATAATACCTGTAGCTTCCTTTCTTCCTCTCCCCATTTTTGGTTTTCCATGTCTGCCTCCTAGTAGCACCTATCATTCTATTCCCACAAAGCTTGCAATAAGCTAATCCAGAAAGGATGAACTTTTCCAAAACGCCTTTCCTCCTTCGTGGAGTTCTCGATGACATGAGATCTTGCACGGACCTATAATGCTCAGAAGATATAATCGGGGTGTGGTTCGCAGGCAATCTCATCCCAAATCTCTGATAAGTACCTATGTAAACTCGGTTACGAAGCATGCCCCTAATTGTGACAATACTCCAATACCCACCTTTCCGGGTTCGGTGCCCCAAATCGTTCAAATATCTGGCAATCATTCTTAAGCCCTTGCGTTCCAGATACAGGCGAAATACCAACCTAAGTATCTCTGCTTCATGATGAATAATTACGAACTTTCCTTTCCCATCAAATTCATATCCATAAGGCGATCTTCCTAGACCTTCGCCACGCAAAGCCTTTGTTTCCATAGCCCTTCTTATACTTTGCCTCCTGCCAGAACCGTCTCCAGTTTCAGACATAGCCCTAAGCAAAACTTTTAACGGATCAGGTAAGCCGTCAATAGTCGTGGTCACACTTGAACCCAAGTTATTTAATTTCACAACGGCCTCCACCGAGCCCTCCAAGGTGTCTGACAGTTGACAAGGGTCGTTAACGATTACCAAGAATTGTTCCGATTGAAGCTCTATGTATGAGAGAAGGCTAGAAAGGCCCAACCGCTCCTTGGTCGTTTTTTGATCGGTGAACATTTGCCAAATAGTATGTCCGTTCCAATCGGCAAATTCGTTGATCGCGTTCTCTTGCACCTGGGTAGACTCATCTGTTCCTTCTCCAACTTCCGAATCATACCGTATGTAACCTATTGCCCTCATTGTTCAGTTAACAAAAAGGATTCGCCCACAACTAGTACAAGTGTTTATTTCGGCAGCACTTCTAAGCTGCTGCAGCTGCTTAGTCGGTAGAGTCAACAAACAAGCCATGCACCTACCGCCCTTTACCTCTGTAATTCCTAGGCCCTGCTTTACTTTCCGTATCCTCTCATACTGGGTAAGTAGCAGCGCAGATATTGATTTTGCAAGACTTTCGCGCTCTCTTAAGTTTGAGTCTAATAGGCTTTTTACGGAGTCTAGTTCCTTAGTCAACGTAAAATTAGACTCCCTTTGTTCAAGTTGATAATTCGTTAGTGCATCCTGAATTTGGCTTTCTTCTTTATCATTATTTTCAAGCTTTAACATCAAGGACAGCAGCTCTTCTTCTGCAATATTTAGTTCTTGATTAGCATATTCCAATTCCGCGGTGACACTTTCCATTTCCTTAACATTAGTAATTGAACCATCGTAGAGACGCCCCTTCAAATTAGACGATTTCTCCTGAAGCTCATGCACTAATCCGTCTACACCGCTTTGTTTAATCTTGTACTTTTTAGAGTTTTCGCGGTTTATTTCGAGTCCGCTCTGGAGCTGATTCAATTTGCTTTTATCGGCAATGGCTTCTTCGATAGCAATCAAGGAGGATTGTTGACCATCCACTTCCAAGTCGAGTTTCTGAAGTTGATAAAGAGACCTTAAGTTGATCACATATCCTCCGGAATTAACTACTTAAATTAAGGGGTGGGTATAGCGTCAAATACCCGAATAAGTCATCCTTCCCGAAATTATATCACTTAATGATGGTGGGGTTTAATTGCACCCTTCAACGAAGCAATCGGCATGTTACTTGAACTCATCTAGCGGCAAAAGGCGTCACTGCCTGATCAAATCCAAGCTTAAGCCCATTATTAAAGCAAATTGAGTTAGCATAGTAGAAATCACATCCTCAACATTGATCTTGTCACCTAGCAGTTCTTCCATAGACGTAACACCTTTATCTCGAACGCCACAAGGGACTATGTGATCAAACCAAGACAAGTCCGTAGAGATATTCAAAGCAAATCCATGCATAGTCACCCCCCTACTTATCTTCACACCAATTGCCGCAATCTTCTCTTCATCTACCCAAACACCGGTTAAACCATCTAACAACCCACCCTTGATTCCATATTTCTCTAATACACAAATCAATATGGATTCTAAGGTTCTCACATACTTTACGGGACCACTACCCCACTGCCTCAAGTCAATTATCGGATACACTACTAACTGACCTGGTCCGTGAAACGTAGCCTGTCCGCCACGGTCAACTTCCACCACATTAGCCCCTAAAGCTTCCAGGTTTTCCGTAGGTAGCAGTAAATCAACATCGGTTCCTCTACGGCCTAACGTATAGGTAGGTGGGTGCTCCACAAACAGCACGGTATCTGAAATTTCACCACTAATCCTAGATCGGGCTAGATTTGTTTGTAAATTCCAGGCTTCAAGATAGTCCATTCTCCCCAGAAATCGCCAACCGCCACTAACCGTATATTCTAAATTAGTCATTAAAGGAGTCCATTAGTTGAAAATACAATTACACACTTCAATACAACTCCAGTTTACCGAGAAAAACTGCCAGCCATCAAGCTTCAATTATGAAATAGTAACTTCCTTGTTGCGATTCTGTATCAACAGCTTCACATTTAGTTATACTTCCATCACGATTTTCGATAGGATTAAAACAACCCTCACAGCTTGGTTGAATGCGAATAACTAGGGCTAGGAGTGCCAAATAATGACGGAAAAAATATTGATTAGCAGCTGGCTGGATCAAGAAGATGTCGAACGGATTCGCGCAGTTACGAACGAAGTGGAGGTAATGTATTTCCCAGAATTACTGACCCGACCTAGATTTCCCGGAGATCATGGTGCAGAAATGCAAGATGTTCCACTATCAAGAAAAGCTGAGGCCAAATGGTTAGATTTGTTGGGGCGGGCAACTATTCTATTCGACATCGACCGCCGTTATGCAGACCGAATTCCTGATTTGGCACCGAATGTACGTTGGATTCAATCTACCAGTTCAGGCATCGGAAAATCGGTGAATAGTCGTAGCTACCCCAGCAGGATGCCCAACACCAAGATTACTACTGCATCAGGAGTTCATGCTATACCACTTGCGGAATTTGCTGTCATGGCAATGTTGATGCATTCAAGACGAGCTCTTCACATGATTCAGGAACAACGCGAAAGACGATGGGAGCGTTTCAACGGCACCGATTTGTTCAGTCGGACTGTTCTAATTATCGGCCTTGGCTCTGTGGGTTCGGAGATTGCCCGCCTATCAAAATCACTAGGTATGAAAGTATTAGGAATCCGTCGAAGCCCGGAACTATCCGCTGGAACCACATTGGTGGATAGTGTTTACACTTTAGACACTCTTCACGATCTTTTGCCCAAAACAGAATACTTGGTGCTGTCTGCACCAGAGACAGCAGAGACTCAAGGAATCATAGGCGCCGAACAAATCGCCTTACTCAAGAAAGGTGCCGTAATAATAAACGTTGGACGAGGCGCATTGATAGATGAAGCTGCAATGATAGAAGCCCTGCTGGCTGGCCAATTAGGTGGAGCCTACTTGGACGTATTTTCCAAGGAACCGCTTCCAACAAATAATCCTCTCTGGTCTTTACCAAACGTATTAGTTAATGCACATTCAGCCAGCACAAGTGACAAAGAAAATGGTCGAATTGTTGACCTGTTCTGCGAAAATCTTCTCCGATACTTAAATGACGAACCGTTAATGAACGTCCTTGACCCCGTTAAAGGTTACTGAAAACCTCTTTGTCGCATTTACTTGTATCGATTCACTGAAACATAAGTTTAATCATCCGTCTACGATAGTTAAAAATATTGATTAACGTGCGTTTGATCATTAGTTTATGTATCAATTGACCAAATTTCCAACCTGGCATTTTGTAAATAACTCTGTCAGTCATCTTTGAATACCCTGGGGCTGTTCTAATAATTTTGTGTTCGTGCCACCACAACACATAAGGACCTCTAACCTGGTTGTCTGCGAAGGAATTGGGAGGTTCCCAAGATACGATTTCAGATACCCAGGCAAACTTCATAAACCAAAGTCCTATTTCATACTTTATCGAAACTCCGCGGCCCAACTCGTCTCGCATCTCGACAATTTGAAAATTGACCCAAGCCGGCGTTAACAAATCGAGATTAAATGGAGACGAAAAAAACGGAAATACTTTTTCCGGGTCACCGTTGAATTCAACCACAGCCGTTAACATATATTTACCCTTTTTGACTATATTTCGTATTTCCTTTGGGTGTGACATTCCCAGATCTCTTTGGGCAAAAGTCTTAACTGTCACAAATTCATCACTAAGATCCTCATTCAATGCATCGACAACATTAGAGTATCTAAATTTATACCCGAGTCTGTCTAGTTTTGTGGGTAAAACATTGTGACTAGCCCACAAATGACTAGCTCCCTCTCCAAACATCAACCATAAGACGAATTTCGGAATACCAACCTTGAATTTCGCTCCACTTATTCGAGCCACAACTTCGGCGAACTGCCTACCTGTTACAGGCGAAGGAGCAGTACAGTTAACCGCTCCTTCAATACTCGGATTATTAATGCAGTAGCCAATAATCTCCAATACATCTATCAAGTGTATCCATGGCAATGTCTCATTCCCGCTACCAACGTACGGGGAAACACCCATTTGCAAAGGCAAGGCTAATTTTTGCAAAATGCCGCCGTCCAACCCAACAACTATGCCAAGTCGCAAGACACAAACTCTTGTTTTACTGGTTCGTGCTGACGTAGCAGCATTTTCCCAATCTAGACACAAAGTAGATAAATAGTCATGTCCCACTGGCTGTGCCTCGGATATAACTTTTGAGCCAGTATCACCATAATATCCAACTGCGCTGGCGGATATGAATAAGCCAGGAGGAGATTTGCTACGACTTATTGCATCAGACAGTGTTTGAGTTATGCCTGCCCTACTCTCCCTAAATGACTTTTTCCTTGCACTGCTCCACCGGCCATCTATAGACCCACCAGCAAGATTTATGACCGCATCTGTCATTTCCATCTGCTCAGTTAATTGCTGCTGGGACAATCCCCAGTTCAATAGGGCAATACCATCTCCCAATACATTTCTAGCCGAATCAACATCTCTCACTAAAGCGGTGATGCGATGACCCTTGCCTTTTAGAAAAGCAACCAGACCTCTACCTATAAATCCCGTAGCTCCAGCTACCAATATATCCAAACTTAATACACTCCTACACATAACAATAGATGGAAATTATACCGTTTTTCGACCTCAATAATTTGAGTATAAGAAAAGCGAAATCAGTGGCATGAAATCATCCGTCTATGTTAGCCTCATAGAAATACGGAAATACAGCTTTTTTACTGGAAACCAATATGACAACAGTGCCAACTAGCCATTCAGAAGGGAGCCACGGTACCTTTTCACACCGGCCCATAACCTGGGGAACCAATGGGATGGTTGGTGCCGGCACACAACTTACAGCGCAGGCTGGAATGCGCATACTCCAAAAAGGGGGCAACGCATTCGATGCAGCTGCCGCCTCGGCATTGGCAGGAGGAGTAGTGGAGCCTACGGCGCATTACACGCTTGGAGGCGAAATAGCATTAATGTTGTACGATGCCAAATCTCAAAAGGTCGAATCCATAATAGGCCAGGGGTGGGCGCCTAAATCAGCCACAATCGATCTCTATCAAGAAAAATGGGGTGAAATACCTCCTGGAATATTGAGCACTACCGTTCCAGGGGTAGTTTCTGCAGTACTTACAATGCTATCTCGCCACGGAACAATGACATTCGCAGAAGTTGCTGAAAGCGCCATTAAATTAGCCAGCGACGGTTTCCCTGCATACGGCCTATTTGCTAAAACAATAGCAACGCCCGAACGACAGGCTAATTTAAAAAGCAACAGTGATTCTGCCCGAGTCTTCTTGCCAGAAGGGAAGCCCCCTCAAGTAGGAGATATTTTCAAACAGCCAGAATTAGCACAAACCCTACTGTTAATGCAACAAGCAGAAATCAATGCTAAAACCAACGGGGATGATAGAGAAACAGCGATCGAAGCGGCTAGAGATATATTCTATAAAGGCGACATAGCGAAACGAATGGTGGAAGCCATCCAAAAGTTAGGCGGGCTTCACACTTACGAAGATTTCTCCGAATATACCTCGCCACTCGAAGTCCCCATTTCTGTCAATTATCGTGGATACGAAGTCTATACAAATCAAACTTGGACTCAAGGTATTTCGTTACTTCAAACCCTCAATATATTGGAGAGTTATGATATTTCTTCACTCGGGCATAACAGTTCCGAGGCAATACATTTACAAGTTGAGGCACTCAAACTTGCCTTCTCCGACAGAGAAAGATATGCAGGTGACCCAAATTTCATAGATGTACCTTTCGAAGGCCTTCTGTCAAAGGAATATGCAACTCTCAGACGCCAACTACTTAACACCGAAAAAGCACAAGCGAATTATCCTCCTGGGGATCCTAACAAAATGTCAGCGGTTGGCGAAATTCGTCATCCAAATAAGCCAAATCCCTTTTATGAAACGCTTTCTGAATCAGATGGCACAACTTACCTGTCAACCGCCGATTCTGAGGGCAACATGGTGTCCGCTACCCCGAGCACATTTGGGGGATTAGCACAAGGTATGGTACTTGGGGATACTGGAATAGTTATTAACTGTCGAGGCTCATATTTCTGGTTAGACTCTGAAAATGCAAACTCGCTACAACCTAGGAAAAGGCCTCGCACGACACCTTGTGCTTTTATCATATTGAAAAATGGACGCCCCGTCATGACTTTAGGAACTCCGGGGGGAGACAACCAGATTCAGAGTAACTTACAAGTTCTGAACAACATTGTAGATTTTGATCTAGATGTCCAAGAGGCCGTATCAGCTCCAAGGTTCTGCGGGTATAGTTTTCCAAGGTCTCCTTGGCCGCATTCCTGGGATCCAAATCGCCTCGCCCTAGAAAATCGTATTAATGTGGAAGTAGCTAGTAAATTGACTGCTAAAGAACACAATGTACAGATGATCGGACCTTGGGGCATTGTGAATGGATTCACCCCTATTGTCTCGAATGGCGATAATTTCACCGGTGGAGCTGATCCTAGACGAGATGCCGTGATGCTAGGCTGGTAGCCGACATTATATAGACTTCCCGACCATCAAACCAACCAGGGCTGCTCCTATTCCAAGAACTATGCTGGCTCCAAGATTAAGTGCGGCAGTAGACCAATCGCCTTTCTGTAACAATTGAGCAGTTGCCAAACTAAGGGTTGAAAAAGTGGTATAAGAACCAAGAAAGCCCACACCTAAGAACATCCTTGTTTCCGCGGGCCATATATCGTGGTTGGAAAGAACCCCAACTAATAATCCCAGTACCAATGACCCACTTATGTTAGCAAAAAACGTCCCCAACAGGGTAGAGCCAACGTAATATGCGGCAACCTGATCAACTGAGTACCGGGCCATAGCACCTAAAGCACCGCCCACACCTACTAACAATAAGTACTGCAACACACTCCTCTAAAATTATCGCTACAGATCAAAGGCTTAACTGCACATGCGTTTTTGACAAGTACCCAAACATAACTGTTACGCATAGACAAGCCTAGTTTAACCTTCGTAACGAAATCTATGCTTCAATTTCATTCTATTGGAGTTTCTGTTTTGCCGAAATAGTATTAAAGTAAATATGTTAGGAACTTGAGGTAATTAATCAAGGGCACAAACAAATTTACGTAAGGAAGCAAGAAAATTGAGCAAGTTATTCACCCCGATAAAGCTAAGAGGCGAAACCATCAAGAATAGAGTATTTGTTTCGCCAATGTGCCAGTATTCTGCAGACAAATTCGATGGGCATCCCCATGCGTGGCACATGGTTCATCTGGGGAGCAGGGCCGTGGGAGGGGCTGGCTTGGTCATGTTTGAAGCAACGTCTGTGACGCCAGAAGGCAGAATATCACCTTGGGATTTGGGAATATGGTCTGACTCCCATATAGAATCGTTTCGACCTATAGCAGAATTTATCTCGACACAAGGCTCCGTACCCGCTATCCAATTAGCTCACGCAGGTAGAAAGGCATCCCACAAAAGGCCTTGGGACTACGGCAATGTTTTGGCAGAGGAAGATGGCGGATGGAAAGTGGTAGGGCCTAGCCCATTACCATATGACAAAGGTGAGCCCACCCCTATTGAACTTTCAAAAGAGGATATCAGGGAGCTAGTCAAATCGTTTCGTTTAGCTGCGGAAAGATCCGTAGAATCCAAAATTAAGGTTATTGAATTACACTTTGCCCACGGATACCTCGGATGTGAATTCCTGTCTCCATTGTCAAACCAAAGAACCGATATGTATGGGGGTTCTTTTGAAAACAGGACCAGATTTCCTTTGGAAGTAGTAGATGCAGTTAGAGACGCAATGCCTGAGTCAATGCCTTTATTCGTAAGGATATCTAGCACCGAATACGTAGAAGATGGATGGAATGTTGAAGATTCAATTTCCTTCGCAAAAAAACTAAAGGACCACGGGGTTGATCTCATCGATTGTTCCTCAGGAGGAAATTCGCCTGCACAGAAAATTGAACTTTCACCTGGCTACCAGGTTCCTTTCGCCCAAAGGATTCGAATGGAGGCAGATATACCAACTGGTGCAGTCGGCTTGATAACAAACGCGGAGCAGGCTGAGCAAATACTTGTTGAAGGAAAAGCGGACGTCGTATTACTGGCTAGGGAGTTGCTGAGAAACCCTTATTGGCCCTTGTATGCAGAAAAAGAGCTGGGTTCAAATGCAGTGTGGGCATCGCAGTATGCAAGAGCAGCTTAACATTAACTTAAATGGAATGGACTCAATGTGGGTTTGGTAATCCGCGAACCCATTATTTCCCTGCCTGGGATAGTCACTATCGACTTATTGATAGACAAATTATAGAATGACGGCATGCTCAAACAGCCCGTTCGACTTCTGGCTATTGTTGTTGTAACCATCACCTTATTGGCGTGTGGTCAACAAGAATCAGCACCGGCCGCAACTTCGAGCGAGGTATCGAAACCTACCGCCACTTCAACGGCAACACTGGCACCACCGACTGCTACAACAGCCCCTCCTACTCCAACCGCAACACTGACACCACCGACTGCTACAACAGCCCCTCCTACTCCGGCCGCAACACTGACACCACCGACTGCTACAACAGCACCTCCTCCTCCACCCACACCACCAGTGCCTCCTA
>Ga0114996_10008976_pt1 | contig 11024 bp, 10 predicted proteins | sample ArcticOcean_MG_C_4_FD_87039 | JGI IMG/M metagenome (GOLD analysis project Ga0114996, IMG submission 87039) | Marine microbial communities from western Arctic Ocean - ArcticOcean_MG_CB4_134 | ecosystem: Environmental > Aquatic > Marine > Oceanic | place: Arctic Ocean: Canada Basin | collected... | reverse complement strand
TACATCAAGAATCTAATTTATTTTTTGATTGGTATTTACCCTTATTTTTAAATAAAAAAAAAACACTTATTATAAAAAAAAAAGCAAAAAAAATTTTGTCAAAAATTTATAAAAAGTTAAATTTTTCTAACTCTTGCTTTGTCCGTAGAGATTTTCATGCACAAAATTTAATGAAAGTTGGAAGTAAAATAGGTGTAATTGATACCCAAGATGCTGTGTTCGGAAATCCAGCCTATGATTTGGTTTCGTTAATAGACGATGTAAGAATTAAAACATCGCAGAAATTAAAAGATAAAATATACCGCTACTATTTGGAGAAAAATTTAAAAATCTATAGAAATAAATCAAATCAGTTTTTAGAAGATTTTAATATACTGTCAGTTCAAAGAAATCTTAAAATAATAGGTATTTTTTGTAGACTGTTTAAAAGAGATAATAAGCAACAATATTTGAAATTCATACCTTATACATGGAAAATATTAGATATAAGAATGAAATCAGAAACCTTTTCAGAGTTAAAAAAACTTTTAGATAAAAATATTCCTAAAAAATTTAAAAATAAAATAATAAAGAAATGAAAATACCTGTTCTTTTCCCCAAAATTTTTGATCATCCTTTCACTTATAAAAGCGAAATATCCGAACCATTAAATCCAGGAGATTTTGTAAGAGCTTCATTTGGCTCTAAAGAAATTACAGGTGTGGTTTGGCCTTATGAACAAAAAACAGAAAAAAAATTTCAAATAAAAAAAATTAAAAAAAAAATAAATGTTGAAAAACTCAATGATGCTATGATCGAATTCATAACTTGGTTTTCAAAGTATAATCTAGTTCCTTTGGGCATGGCATTAAAGATGTGTTTGTTGAATAAAGATGTTGTTGAAAAAAAACTTGATAAAGAATTTACCAAGTTTGAAATAAAAAAAAATAAAAATAATTTTTTATTGAATAAAGAGCAAAAAAAATCATTAAATTTTATAAGAAATATTGGAAATAAATATAGCGTGACAGTTTTAGAGGGTGTAACTGGCTCAGGAAAAACTTTAGTTTATTTTGAAAGAATTAGAGATTTAATTGATAAGAATTTCCAGGCTTTAATACTGTTACCAGAGATTGCCTTAACAAATCAATTTAGAAGAAGATTTAAAGATTTTTTCGGAACAGAACCTGCTATCTGGCATTCAGGAACTACAAAAAAAAATAAAACAATCGTTTGGAAAGGAATTAGTGAAGGAAAAATAAAAATAATTATAGGAGCTAGATCGTCCCTTTTTTTACCTTTTAAAAACTTGGGAATAATTATCGTTGATGAGGAGCAAGATCCTTCTTATAAGCAAGACGAAGGGGTTTCTTACAATGCAAGAGATATGGCAATTACAAGAGCCTCTATTGAAAATATTCCAATCAACTTAATAACCTCCATACCTTCTGTAGAAACATACAATAATATTATAAGCGCAAAATATCATATAACCAAATTAACAAAAAGATATAACCAAGCATCTTTGCCAAATGTTGAAATTATAAATTTGCACTCAGAAGTTTTGAAACCAGCATCTTGGATAGCAAATAAAACTATAAATAAAGTTAATGATTATTTGCAAAAAGGAGATCAAGTATTATTTTTTTTAAATAGAAGAGGATATGCTCCCTTTGTAGTTTGCAAAAAATGTGGATATAAATTTGAGTGCCCAAACTGTGCAGTAAATTTAAATTTTCATAAAAATAATAATAAACTACTCTGCCATTATTGCGGTTATAAATCTACATTATTTAGAATATGTAAAGATAAAAAAAAATGTGATCTATTATTCTGTGGTCCAGGTGTAGAGAGAATTTTTTTAGAACTAAAAAAAATATACCCTAAAAAAAAAATAGAAATATTTTCCAGTGATACTCTAAGTAAAAATAAGTCTGTTGATTCACTTTTAAAAAGTATAGAAAATAATAAAGTTGATATTTTAGTTGGAACTCAATTACTATCTAAAGGTTTTCATTTCCCAAAATTAAATTGCATAGTTGTTGTTGATGCAGATTTTTCCTCTCATGGATATGATCTTAGATCAGCTGAAAAAAATATTCAACTGTACCATCAATTAGCAGGCAGAGCTGGAAGGGAAGGCAATATATCGACTATTTATTTTCAAACATATACACCAGACGATGAGATTTTATTAAATATATCTAAAAAAGATCCAGAGGCATTTTTAAAAAAAGAACTTTTATTAAGAAAAGAAAAAAAGCTTCCTCCTTTTTATAGATTAATATCTTTAATTATTTCTGGTAAAAGTGAAATCATAATTATGAAGTTTGCATTAAGTATTAAATCAATTCTACCTAAATTAAATGAAGTAAATGTTTTAGGCCCAGTACTTGCTCCGATAACTAAAATAAGAAAAAAATATAGATGTAGAATTTTGATAAGATATCCAAAAAATTTATTTATTCAAAAATATCTGTCCAAAACGCTTAATAAAATTAAGATTTTACCGGGAATAAAACTAGAGGTTGATGTGGATCCGATTAATTTCAGCTAATTTAAGGTTTTAAGACTAATAAGAAGACAAAAAGATACAATAGAAAATGTTGAATTTATTCAAATAATCTCTTACAAAACGAGTCTTTTAGGAGAAAATATTGACTTCAAAATCTGGGTTTTCAAATTCTACATCAAAAAGTTATGCATTAGCACTTTATGAGCTTGCAAAAGAAAGCTCAGAATTAGATACTGTTGAAGCAGGAATAAGAGCATTAAAAAATTTATTAAATGATAGTTCAGATTTTAAGGGAGCAATTCAAAGCCCTGTAATAAAAAAAGAAGAAAAGAGAAATATTATGTTTGCGATAGCGGACCAAAATAGTTTTTCATCTATTTTAAAAAAGTTTTTAGGTTTTTTAAGTGAAAAAAATAGATTATTTTTTTTAAATCAAATTATAGATAGTTTTTTAAATTTTGTATCAAGTGGTAAAGGCGAATTAAAAGCAAAGCTTATATCGTCTAAAGAGCTTACAAACGCTGAATTAGAAAAAATTCAAAGCGAACTTTCAAATGATTTTAAATCTCCAATAAAAATAGAATACAAATATGATCCAAGTTTAATTGGTGGTTTGGTAATTCAAGTTGGAAGCATAATGGTTGATGCTTCTATAAAAACTAAACTGAAGCAACTAGAAAAAAGTATGATTGGTTACTAATATGCAAATTAACCCCTCTGAAGTCACAAAAATTTTAAAAGAGCAAATCAAAAAATTTGGTGAAAAAGCTGAGATATCTGAAGTTGGGCAAGTTCTTTCAGTTGGCGATGGTATTGCTAGAGTTTATGGTTTAGATAATGTTCAAGCTGGAGAAATGGTCGAATTCTCAAAAGGATTAAAGGGAATGGCCTTAAATTTAGAAAAAGATAATGTTGGAGTAGTAATTTTTGGTAATGATAGATCTATTAAAGAAGGGGATGTAGTTAAAAGAACAGGAACAATTGTTGATACTCCGGTTGGTAAAGATTTATTAGGTAGAGTCGTAGATGCTTTGGGTAACCCCATTGATGGCAAAGGTGAGTTAAATAAAAATTTAGACAGAAAAAGAGTAGAAGTAAAAGCTCCAGGAATAATTCCAAGGCAATCAGTGAATCAACCTATGCAAACTGGACTAAAGGCAATTGATAGTTTAATTCCCGTGGGTAGAGGACAAAGAGAATTAATTATTGGCGACAGACAAACTGGAAAAACTGCCGTGGCAATCGATGCAATTATTAATCAAAAAGAAATAAACAAATCAGGCGAAGAAAAAGATAAACTTTACTGCATTTACGTTGCTATAGGACAAAAAAGATCGACAGTAGCTCAAATAGTTAAATCTTTAGAGGATGCGGGTGCTATGGAGTATACAACCATAGTTTCAGCTACAGCATCTGATCCTGCGCCACTTCAGTTTTTGGCGCCTTACACCGGATGTACAATGGGTGAATATTTTAGAGATAACGGTATGCACGCACTTATTGTTTACGATGATTTATCTAAGCAAGCTGTAGCATATAGACAAATGTCACTTTTATTGAGAAGACCTCCTGGTAGAGAAGCTTACCCTGGCGATGTATTTTATTTACATAGTAGACTGCTTGAAAGAGCTGCAAAACTTAATGACGATATGGGTGGGGGATCTTTAACCGCTCTTCCAATTATAGAAACTCAAGCTGGAGATGTCTCAGCTTTTATACCAACTAATGTTATTTCAATAACAGATGGACAAATTTTTCTTGAAACTGATTTATTTAACCAAGGAATAAGACCTGCTGTTAATGTCGGACTTTCAGTTTCACGAGTAGGATCTGCTGCACAAACAAAAGCTATGAAAAAAGTGGCAGGATCAATAAAATTAGAATTAGCTCAATATAGAGAAATGGCTGCTTTTGCTCAGTTTGGTTCAGATCTGGATGAATCAACACAAAAACTTTTAAATAGAGGTTCAAAGCTTACAGAATTATTAAAACAAGACCAATACACCCCAATGACTGTGGCTCAACAAGTTATAGCTGTATATTCAGGTGTAAAAGGCTTTTTAGACGATGTGGATTTATCTAAAATTAAGGATTTAGAAAAAAAGATATATGAAGAAGTTCAAAATCAAAAACCAGAAATTATCGATAGTATAAATAATACTGGAAAATTAGATGATGAAGTTGAAAAAAAATTATTTTTGTTAATAGAGGAATACAAAAAAAAAAATAGCAAATAGAATTTATGCCAAGTTTAGATGATTTAAAAAAGAGAATTTCAAGTGTTAAATCAACACAAAAAATAACTAAAGCTATGAAAATGGTGGCATCTGCCAAATTAAGAAAAGCTCAAGAAAGCGCAGAAAAAGGAAGACCATTTTCTGAAAAAATGAATAATATTATTTTAAACTTAAGTAATTCAATTTCGGATAGAGAAAATGCTTCAAAATTTCTTGTTGGTACAGGAAAAGACAATGTTCATTTATGTGTTGTAATAACAGCTGACAGAGGACTCTGCGGAGGTTTTAATACAAATATCTGTAGAAAAGCTAAAAATTGCTTTGAAAAAATTATCAAACAAGGAAAAACTCTTAAAATTTTTACAGTAGGTTCAAAAGGGCATGATCAACTTAAAAGAACATATGGAAGATATATAATAGAAAAAGTTAATTATAAAGGTTTTAAAAAAATTACTTATCAAGAGGCTGAAGCTGTGGCTAAAAAAATAATAAATTTATTTCAAGATTCTAAATTTGATGTATGTAAAATATTTTATAATAAATTTAAAAATGTCATAACTCAAGAGCCTCAAGAACAACAAATTATTCCAATAGAAAATAAAAAAAAAGAAGAGAAAGTATCAGAAAATTTTTATGAGTTTGAGCCTGAAGAAAATGAAATATTAGATGATTTGCTTCCTCGTAATATTGCAACCCAAATTTTTAAGGCATTTTTAGAGAATGCTGCTAGCGAGCAAGGATCAAGAATGACGGCGATGGATAATGCAACAAGAAACGCTGGTGATTTAGTCGATCAATTGACTGTCACTTACAATAGAAGCAGACAAGCATCAATAACTAAAGAACTCATTGAAATAATATCAGGAGCAGAAAGTTTATAAAATGGATAGTAAATTTGGAAAAATTATCCAAATAATTGGAGCTGTAGTCGATGTTCAGTTTGAAGATCAATTACCAGAAATATTAACTGCTTTGGAATGTGATAACTCTGGTAACAGATTAGTTTTAGAAGTAGCTCAACATTTAGGAGAAAGTTCGGTTAGAACAATTGCGATGGATAGTACAGAAGGTCTTAAAAGAGGAGATAAAGTAACTAACACAGGCTCACCAATTATGATTCCGGTTGGACCAGAAACTTTAGGACGAATTATTAATGTTATTGGTGAACCCATTGATCAAAAGGGAAAGGTATTAACAAAAGAAAGATGGTCAATACACAGAGAGGCTCCTAAATTTACAGACCAGTCTACCGAAACAGAAATTTTAGCTACAGGAATTAAGGTAGTTGACCTGCTCGCTCCTTATTCAAAAGGTGGTAAGATAGGTCTTTTTGGTGGTGCGGGCGTAGGTAAAACTGTAATTATTATGGAATTAATTAATAATATTGCTAAAGCCCATGGAGGTTTTTCCGTTTTTGCTGGTGTTGGTGAAAGAACTAGAGAAGGAAATGATTTATATCACGAAATGATAGAGTCTGGCGTAATTAAGCCAGATGGAAAAGGATCAAAAGCTGCTTTGGTTTATGGACAAATGAACGAACCGCCTGGAGCGAGAGCCAGAGTTGGATTAACCGGGCTAACAGTTGCAGAATATTTTAGAGATAAGGAAGGTCAAGATGTATTGTTTTTCGTTGATAATATATTTAGATTTACTCAGGCAGGCTCCGAAGTATCAGCGCTTCTTGGAAGAATGCCATCTGCTGTTGGTTATCAACCAACGCTAGCTACTGACATGGGAAATTTACAGGAAAGAATTACTACAACAAACAAAGGTTCAATTACTTCAGTTCAGGCAATTTATGTTCCTGCTGATGATTTGACAGACCCTGCGCCCGCAACATCGTTTGCCCACTTAGATGCAACCACAGTGCTATCTAGACAAATTGCTGAGCTAGGTATTTATCCTGCTGTAGATCCTTTGGATTCTACTTCTAGAATATTAGACCCTAGAATAGTGGGTGATGAACATTATAGAGTCGCTAGAGAAGTTCAAAAAATATTACAAACATATAAATCTTTGCAGGATATAATTGCAATTTTAGGAATGGATGAACTTTCAGAAGAAGACAAATTAACAGTTTCCAGAGCAAGAAAAATTCAAAAGTTTTTATCTCAACCTTTTTTTGTTGCAGAAATTTTTACTGGAACACCAGGTAAGCTAGTAGATTTAGAATCTACTATTAAAGGTTTTGATGCAATATGCAAAGGGGAATATGATCATCTACCAGAGGCAGCATTTTATATGGTAGGAACCATTGAGGAAGTAATTGAAAAAGCAGAAAAAATGGCAAAAGAAGCCGCAGCTTAATGGAAGAAAATTTTCAAATAGAAATAATTGGTCCAGAAAAAATTATTTTTTCTGATAATGTCAAATCTGTTATTCTTCCATCGTATGAAGGCAATATGAGTATATTAAAAAATCATATTTCACTAATAACTTTTTTAAGACCAGGTATTATAAAAGTAGAGAATCACAATAGTAGTTTAGAAGAATTTTTTGTTCAAGATGGAACTGTTGAATTTTTTGAAGATAAGCTAGTAGTTCTTTCATCTTCCACAATAAGCTTAAAAGATTTAACTAAAAGCTTCATAGATAATTTGAATAATGATACTGAAAACAAGCTTTTACAAAAAGATATAACAGATCGCGATCGCTACTTATTAAATCACAAACTTGATACGCTTAAAGAAATAAGGATTTAATTTGTCTCTAAATCTGTAAGCTCTGTAAATATTTTTTTATATATTTTGACTTTAAAATCAACGGCTAATTTTGGTAAATCAGATTTTTCTATCCATTGCCACTCTAAAAATTCAGCATTTTCAGTATTTATATTAATTTCTTTATCATCACCAAGAAATTTCATGATAAACCATTTTTGCTTTTGGCCTCTATATTTTCCATTCCAGATTTTCCCTAATAAATTCTTAGGTAAATCATATTCTAACCAATAATTTAATTCTTTAATAACTCTAATATTTTTTATTCCAGTTTCTTCGAATAATTCTCTTTTTGCTGCTTGTAAATGCTTCTCATTTTTATCTATTCCGCCTTGGGGCATCTGCCAAAAATCTTTTGGATTATCAATTCTTTTACCGACAAAAATTTTATTTTCTTTATTAAGGAGTGCTATACCCACACCTAACCTTAGTGGTAAATTTATAATACTTTTCATTAGTAATTAGCCGGTAAAAAGTTCTACAGCGTAGTTTAATTGATTATCTGAATCAGTGTTTATTACAAATTCTTCATCAGTTTCTTCGATTTTTATATCAGGAGAAACTCCTATACCTGAGATTGATTTTCCTGAAGGTAAATAATATTTAGATATTGTTAGTCTTATGGCTCCATTATTCTTTAACGGGATTATAGATTGAACCGAACCTTTGCCGTAGGTTGTTTCTCCGAGAAGAATTGCTCTTTTTTGATCCTGTAGGGCCCCGGCTACAATTTCTGAAGCAGAAGCTGAGCCTTTATTAATTAATACAATCATTGGTTTACCATTAATTACATCACCTTTTTTTGCAAAAAATCTTCTATTTTCTCTCTGCCTTCTTCCTTTAGTAGATACTATTTCTCCATCTTCAAGAAAGTAATCTGTTATTTTAATCGCTTGAGTTAATAGGCCGCCAGGGTTATTTCTTAAATCAAGTATATAACCTTTTAGTCTAGAATTTTTTTTCAATTTAAAAATTTCTTTTTTTAATTGGGCGCTGCTATTTTCATTAAAAGCTCTTAATCTAAGATAGCCCACTTCATTTTTAATTAATTTTGATCGAACCGATTTAATTTCAATTATTTCCCTGACTATTTCAAAATTTTTTGCCTTTTTAAATCCTTTTCTAAGTATAGTGACTTCAATTGGAGATCCAACCGGACCTCGCATTAAGTTGACAGCCTCCATGAGTGTCTTCCCTTGAACTTGTTCGCCATTAATTCTAACTATAAAATCACCTGATTTTACGCCCGCTCTTGACGCCGGTGTGTCATCTATAGGGGTAATTACTTTAACAAGCCCAGCCTCCATACTTACCTCTATTCCCAAACCACCAAACTCCCCTTTAGTTTCAGTTTGCATATCATTAAAAATTTTTGGATTCATGTAAGCAGAGTAAGGATCTAACGATTGTAAAATTCCATTAATAGCAGAATCCATAACTTCAGCTTGATCAACTTCATCTACGTATTCATCTTGGATTTTTTCTAGAACTTCACTCAAAAGATCTATCTTATTGTATAAATTTTCTAAATTTTGTCCATTAACTACTTTAGAGGTGTTTAAAAATAGAGTTAAAAAAATTAAAATAAACTTTAAATTAAAAAATGTTTTCATATCATTAAGCTTTCTTTTGGAATTAGTTCTGACCACATTCTTTCTAAATCGTAAAATTTTCTTTTTTCAGGATGAAAAATGTGAATAATAATATCAGCAGCATCTATAAGCTTCCATTCATTACTACTTCGTCCTTCTATTCGGCAATTAGTAACACCTTTTTTCTTTAATTTATCTAGTAAAATTTCTGACAAAGCCTGTATATGTCTCGATGAGTTGCCACTTGCTATAATCATAAAATCTGCAATTGACGTTTTATTCTTAAGATTTATAGAAATAACTTTTTCTGCTTTATTGTCATTTAAAATTTTCTCAATATCATTTTTTAATTCGTATATTTTTTTTAAATGCATTTTTTATTATGTTATCAAAATTTTCTAATTAATGAAGAAGAAATATTCATTTTCTTATTATTTACGTAAAACCAATCATCTTTTTTAAGTTTTTTCGCTGCCACTGAATTTATAGCCCTTTTTAAAAAATCTTCCCTTGCAAAAACAACAATTTTTGCTAATTCCGGAATCTTTTTCCATTTCTTCCACTTGTGAAACTTAATTAAATTATCTGCACCAATTAAAAAGAAAATTTGATTTTCTTTATTTTTTTTTTTAATAAATTTAAGCAAATCATATGTTTTTTCGTATTTTTTTTTATTGAAATATTTTATCGAAATTTTTTTATAAGTTTTTGTTATTTTTTTTGATAAATTAATTCTTATTTTAGCGTTTAGCTCAGGTTTTTTTTTAAAAGGATTATTTTTTGCAATTACCCAAATTAAACTATTAAGCTTTAGTTTTTTTATAGCAATTTTTGAAATATGTAGATGGCCTATATGAGGAGGATCAAATGTTCCCCCTAAAATACCAATCTTTTTGTAATTTTTATTCAAAAACTATTTCCTTACTTGTCCCTTACCTTCTAAAATGTACTTATAAGTAGTGAGTTGATCAAGCCCTACAGGACCGCGGGGAGGAAGTCTTCCTGTAGAAATGCCTACTTCTGCACCAAAACCAAATTCTCCACCATCTGCAAATTGTGTTGAAGCATTATGAACGGCTATAGAGCTTTTTATACCTGAAACGAATTTTTTTGCCGTATTTTTATTTTTACTTATTATGGAGTCAGTATGAGAGGTTCCATATTGATTAATATGATCAATAGCATCATTTACACCATTTACACTTTTTACTGCAATTATATTAGAAAGATATTCTTTGCCCCAACTTTTTTCTGATGCAGTCATTATATCACCAGAAAAATTTTTCTTTATTGATTTATCTCCTATGATTTTACATCCTGAATTTACTAGCTCATTTAATATAGGTTCACAAAAAGTTTTAAGACAAGCTTTGTCAATTAATAATGTTTCAGCTGCGCCACATATACTTACATTTCTCATTTTTGAATTTTTGACTACTTTTATTGCCATATTCAAATCTGCTTCTCGATCAATATATATATGACACACCCCTTCAAGATGTCCAATAAATGGAATTTTAGTTTTTTTTTGTACTTTTTTAACTAAGCTCTTTCCACCTCTAGGAATAACCACATCAATATATTTTTGCATTTTTGATAAAAGATAATCCACATTGTTTCTATTTTTATTTTTTATAAATTGAACGCAGTTCTCATCACAGTTTTTATCTCTAAGAGCTTTTTTAAATAAATTAGATATAATTTTATTAGAGAAATATGCGTCAGATCCTCCTCGAAGAATTACTGAATTTCCGCTTTTAAAACATAGTGCGGAAACATCAGAAGTAACATTAGGTCGACTTTCATAGATTACTCCTATTACACCTATTGGTATAGATACTTTTTTTATAACTAATCCATTAGGTCGTTTCCAATAAGAAAGAGTTTTTTTTAAAGGGTTACCAAATCTAATTACATTGGTAATTGATTTTCTCATTTTTTCTATTTCATTGAGATCTATTTTTAATCTAGAAATTTTGCT
>Ga0114996_10008974_pt1 | contig 11026 bp, 12 predicted proteins | sample ArcticOcean_MG_C_4_FD_87039 | JGI IMG/M metagenome (GOLD analysis project Ga0114996, IMG submission 87039) | Marine microbial communities from western Arctic Ocean - ArcticOcean_MG_CB4_134 | ecosystem: Environmental > Aquatic > Marine > Oceanic | place: Arctic Ocean: Canada Basin | collected... | reverse complement strand
TGATGGTGCTACGATCTTAATTCAAAATCCAGAGAAATATTCGAATGCTTATGATATATCTGTTCAGGAATACAATGAAAAGAAGATACCTTTTATAATAAAGAGACCTTATGGAAATAACTTTGAATATTGGAAATTAAATGATTTATTATAAAAAAAAAAATATATATTATAATATAAATGAATTTCCCTAATAATTTAATTAATTGGATAAAGACGCAATGTAATAATGATGAAACTTGTGTTATGATTGTTTTTGTTATTATTGGTGTTTTGTTATGTTATTTGTTTAGTAATCAGATTAGCGGATATATTAATTATGCTTCTTTTGATGGATCAGATGAATTATCCGATAGGGGTGTCGAAGTTGTTGAAAAACAACAAATTAGAAATGAACAACCCATTGGGATTGAATTAAGAAAGAGAAAAATTGAACCGACACCTTCAACAGAAAGACAACTTAAGGTTATGGGGTCGAAGCCAGGTGTAATGCATCCTTCTTTACCTTCTCAGAAACCAGGTCTCAGTGTTCAGGATTCAATGATGTTTAAACCTTTCGACGAAATATGGAATCCCGGATTCATGCCTTTAGACATGGTTTTTAAAGATATTAAGAAACAACCACCTGTAGGACCTATGGGACCCATGGGTCCTGATAGACCTATGAAATCTGGAGGACATCTACCTATGGTTCAGGGTGTCGCACCTACTCAAGGTCAAGGTCAAGGTCAAGGACAAGGACAAGGACAAGGACAAGAACAAGGTCAAGGTCAAGGTCAAGGTCAAGGGCAAGGTCAAGGTCAAGGTCAAGAGGGTCAGCAAGGACAAGGTTCAGACCAGAATTCTCAATCTGACCAAGACGGCCAGCAAGGTGAACAAGGCGAGCAAGGTGAACAAGGTCAGCAACAAGACAATGGGCAAGGTCAGCAACAAAATGGTGGAGAACAAGGAGGTCAACAGGGAGAGCAAGAATCTCAAGACCAGAATGGGAATAACCAGAATGGCCAGAACCAACAGCAACAAGGCCAAACTCAGAATGGACAGCAAGGGCAACAAGGCCAACAGTCTGACCAGCAACAATCTCAACAGTTAGAGAATCAGAATCAAAATGGGGATAATGATAACGATGGAGATGGTATTCCTGATGATTTAGATAATGACGATGATAATGATTGTATTCCTGACATTATAGATGATTCTCCTAACGACCATGATAACGATGGGATTGATGATTCTGATGATAACGATGATGATGGAGATGGTTTAGATGACTCTATTGAAGTCACAGATGGAAATCCTGTAACTGATATTTATGACCACGACAATGATAATATCATGGATTGTGCAGATTACGATATAGACAATGATGGTATCGCTAATTGGGCTGATGATATGCCTCGCGACCATGACAACGATGGCTTAAACGATGCTGTTGATGACGATGATGATAATGATAACATTTTAGATGTGGATGAGATATACGGGCCTTTTGGAACTTACCGATATGACCATGATAATGATGGTATATGGGATATGTCTGATACAGATGATGATAACGATGGTTTGAGTGATTGGTTTGAGCAGAACGATGGTATTGATGCGACAGGTCAATTTGACCACGATAACGATGGAATCCCCGACCATTTGGATGATGATGATGATGGTGACGGCATCCCTGATGAATTAGAAAATCAAACTTAATATAGTTTGGCTCTCTATTCAGGTTACTGTAAGGGGGGTTGGTGGTGAGTTTAGGACTGTTTAATTGGCTGTCAGATTTAGAATCTTCTCCATATCCTGCTTTAGAATCTTCTCCATATCCTGCCATTTTCGATGACTTGTGGGCGGCAGATGGTGGCGATGGCCCGCCATCGCTTACACCAAGATGTCTTGTGGATGTGATGCACTCATACGACCGTTCAGTAGGGGAAAACAGAATAGGCATGATGGAATTTATAGGAGGGCCATCTTACGAAAGCATAGTCGAGAGTTTCGGAGAGGAAGAATGGGGCGAATTAGAGGAATATCAGAATGGTTCTTTGATGCACATGATTTTGAATGAGCCTGTTTTAATTATGTTCCAATCCCCCGATACAGTTTTGCCTTTAACATCAGAGGACTCTGAATTGAATTTCTATCATTGGGAGAGTTATGGTTGGTGGATTTGCATAAATCAAGAGTGGAACGCTCAACTTGCTAAAATTTTAGAACGGAACAGCCCTGATGCGATGAAAGAATTTGCTGATTGTCGAGTGGGAAGATGACTAAGGGGCATGACGGTAGGAGAATTAAAAGGACTGTTGAAAGAGGCTGGAAAATCAGTATCAGGAAAAAAGGAAGATTTAGTCAAGCGGTTGATAGACAATAATCCCCCGCTCCCAAGCCAATAATCTAATATAGTTTAACACCTTATTCTTAGTATGACTTATGTAGTTACTTCCGCTTGTGTTGACCACAAGTATCAAGATTGTGTAGCCGTCTGCCCTGTGGATGCGTTCAGAGAAATGGAAAATTACTTAGTGATTGACCCTGACGATTGCATTGATTGTGGAGCCTGTATTCCTGAGTGTCCTGTCGAGGCTATCTTCACAGAGGAAGATGTTCCTGAGAGTGAAATCGAATGGATAGAGCGTAATGAAATTGAGTCAGCCGATGCTCCTTTAGCCACAGGTGATTCGCCTGTATTGGCTTCCGAGTAACCAAACCTTGAAGTAGTGTATCTTGTTACTATAATTAGGAGGAAAAGTCAATGGCCACATTAAAAGTTGAAAATGGATTATCTGAAGATGTTGTAAAAACATTGTCGGCACATAAAAATGAGCCTCAATGGATGTTAGATATTCGTCTTAAAGCCTTCAATCATTTTATCAATAGACCTATGCCTAATTGGGGAAATACAGAATTATTAAACGCCATTGATTTTGAAGATATATGTTATTTCAATGTAGTGAGTGAAAATGAAGAAAATTGGGATGATGTTCCTGATAAAATTAAAGATACTTTTGATAAATTAGGAATTCCTGAAGCCGAACAAAAATGGTTGGGAGGTGTAACTGCACAATACGATAGTGAATCTGTGTATCATTCTATTAGAGAAGATTTAGAAAAATTGGGTGTGATATTTATGGACATGGATTCTGGGTTGAGAGAACATCCTGAAATAGTGAAAAAGTATTTCGGAAAGATTATCCCATATTCTGATAACAAATTTTCAGCCCTAAATACGGCATTCTGGTCTGGCGGGTCATTCATCTATATTCCAAAGGGCGTTAAAGTGGATATTCCTGTTCAAGCATATTTTTTCATCAATAGTGAAAATATGGGTCAATTTGAAAGAACCTTAATTATTGCAGATGAGGGGTCTTCGGTGCATTACATCGAAGGATGTTCAGCCCCTTCATACACTACTCAGAGCCTACATTCCGCCGTTGTTGAATTAGTAGCACATAAAGATGCTCACATAAGATACACAACAATTCAGAATTGGTCAGATAATGTATATAATTTGGTAACTAAAAGGGCCATCGCTTATGACAATGCTTGTGTGGAGTGGGTGGATGGAAACATTGGTTCTGCATTGACTATGAAATATCCGTCTGTAATTCTCAAAGGCGATGGCGCACACGCAGAAATCATTTCTGTTGCTTATGCTAAGGATAAACAACATCAAGATACGGGTGCAAAAATCATACATTTGGCATCTAATACCACATCTAATATTTTATCAAAAAGTGTATCAAAAGATGGTGGAAGAACTTCTTATCGAGGATTAGTAAAGGTGTCTAAAAAAGCCCTTAATTGTAAAGCCAATGTGGTTTGTGATGCTTTACTATTTGATGAAGAATCAAGGTCAGACACCTACCCTACTATGGAAGTCAGCAATTCAAGTTGCGTCACAGAACACGAAGCATCTGTTTCTAAAGTGTCTGATGAACAATTATTTTATCTGATGAGTAGGGGACATACTGAAGGAGAATCAAAGTCATTAATTATAAATGGATTTTTTGAACCGTTTAGTAAAGAATTACCTATGGAATATGCTGTTGAATTGAATAAATTGCTTGAATTGGAAATGACAGGTTCTATTGGATGATTTAATCCCAAAGTTTAAGATATAGTGAGGTTACCTTCAATTGGAGTTGGTGAATATGGATAGATTCGATATGTTGTTCAATCACGACGATGTGAATAAAAACTACCTCGCCCGAAACCCAAACCTAACACCCGAACAAATAGACTTGCTCTCCACCGAAAATGTGAATAAAAACAACCTCGCCCAATACCCAAAACTAACAGACGAACAGTTTAACCTGTTGTTCAATGACTTTCAGAGGGTGAATAAAGACTACCTCGCCAAAAACTCAAACATAACAACTGAACAAATAGACTTGCTTTACTCCACCGAAGATGTGAATAAAAACCGCGTCGCCCAATACTCAAAACTAACAGACGAACAGTTTAACCTGTTGTTCAATGACTTTCAGAGGGTGAATAAAGACTACCTCGCCTCCAACCCAAACTTAACAACCGAACAAATAGACTTGCTTTACTCCACCGAAGATGTGGATAAATACTACCTCGCCCAATACTCAAAACTAACAGACGAACAGTTTAACCGATTCTTCAATGACAAAGATGTGAATAAAGACTACCTCGCCAAAAACTCAAACATAACAACTGAACAAATAGACTTGCTTTACTCCACCGAAGATGTGGATAAATACTACCTCGCCCAATACTCAAAACTAACAGACGAGCAATTCACTCGTTTCTTTGACGATGAAGGTGTGGATAATGACTACCTCGCCCGAAACTCACACCTAACAACCGAACAAATAGACTTGATTTACTCCACCGAAGGTGTGGATAAAGACTACCTCACCCAATACTCAAAACTAACAGACGAACAGTTTAACCGATTCTTCAATGACAAAGATGTGAATAAAGACTTCCTCGCCAGAAACTTCTCTATCAATCCATTACACCTTAAAAAATGGCAAGCAGGGATTTTCAATTGGAGTTGGTGAAATGAGTCAAGAAGATTTTCGTGCGCCGTTTATGGATATTTCTAATTACGGAGAAAAGTTAATTCAGGCTAAAACGATGTATCACGGTCAGGCTTGGAGTCAAGACGGTTACAATGATGTTCCTCACAGCGAGTATTGGACTACTTCTTTTGACCATGCGTTAGGTCATGCTGTTTTTGGCCCTGATATGATTGGAGATTCTAAAGCCGTTGAATGTGAAGTATGTGGAGGTTTAGGATATTACTTTCCTGATGATGCTACTACATTAGGGCGCAATTGTGAGTATTGTATTGAAGGATGGTTCTTACCAGAGAGTTATACAGATTCTTATATTCCATTAGGAAAACCTGTTGTGTGGGTATTGGATGTGTCCGACAACTATGTTCCGTTCATTTACGATGGGGAAAATGAAGTAGGAATTTCATATATTTTCAATGCTCAGAATCAATCTGCCCCGTTAAATTGGTATTCAGTTTCAGATAATAGAATTAGAACTACTCTCCACAAATGGATTTCTGAGGACAAGATTCCAGAGATTGTATTAGAAGATACTTCCGCAGGATATGTCTCTGACGAGTCCGTGATGTGGAAAAGAGTATTACAAGCATTAGGCCAATTATCACAATAATACCAAACCCTTAAATGGTGGAAGCCGCCACATAGGATTGGTAACAATGTTTCCGAGTAGCCCTGAACTGCAAAAAATGATAGAACTGATAGAAGCACAAGATTATGCTTCTGTTGAAGATTACACCTATGAATTACTTGACTCTGTTTCAGAAGAAAATTTGATTGTGGATGTTTGGATTGCAGATAGTCGAAGAATGGTAATTCGTTTTGGATTGTCTATTCTTTATTGTGACCCTATAAGCATTACTAATCCTAATGAAATAATGGGATGGTTGCACCGTGCTTCTGATTTTGTTGAGTTCTTGCTTTGTGTCGAAACCAATTATGGTCTGGAAGGGTGGGCAAATATCTTTAATTCTCTTGCAGAGAAGCATTACATAGATACTGTTTTGGAGTTTAATCTCATGGAATTCTTTAACGATATGTTGTTAACTCCTACTCCTCATGTTCCTAAAGATATGACTTTAGATGATTTTTTGAAGAATGACAATATGTTTGCCGTAGTGGATATTCCTGATTTAGAACAAGCATGGACAGATATGGTCAAATCGGGCGAGATGTTTAGTAAGGACTTTGAAAACGATTGGGAATGAAGAAAGAGTTAAATAGTGTGAGTCCCTATAAGTAATCATGTGGGATGATGACTTCTTCCGAAATTTTTACCGAAACCGCCGAGGGCAAAGGACTCCTTTTGATATGTTCAATGTGAATAAGTCCTATACTTTTGATATTGAGAAATTCTTTTCTATTCCTCCTGAAAGTTCTCCTAAGTTCACTTCCACCAAGTATATCACCATAACTGTAAGTGAAGGTGATAATGATGGGATTGACAAGGCTATCGCCCTTCTTGAGAGTATGAAGTCTAAGGGAACCGACCCTGCGGAAGTCGCTAAGTCGGATGCAGAGGAAGGAGATGAAAATTTTGATGTTGAATTTAAGAAAGATAATCTTTGAGTGTGACTTAAATGGTTCTTTATCGTGATACCGCATGGCGAGATGTAATTAGACCTCTTTACGGATTGGTTTGTCTTCAACCTATTGTTTTAATTTGGTTCTATTTTCATGATGCTGCTAATTGGTGGAATAATTATCTTAACATAGGATGGCCTCTGAATATATTGGGAACTATTTGGTTGATTCCTTGTTACGCTTTCTATGAAAAAGTTATCTTTCCTCACCCTGAATTGATTTCTCCTAAAAACGAAGGCTTATTGTAGTCCTTCCGTCACTTTGAAGTAGTGATAATCATGCCAGACTTGTCTCCTGATTTAGCCAATCGAAATTGGGCTATCGTTTCCGTAGGAAAGGATGAGAGTAAATCGTTAGGCAAATTGTTTTCTTTTGATACCTCTCAGCAATTTGATAAGTTCCTAAAAGGAGCCTCCGAGATTCAGTCTAATTTGAACCATCACGGCGAGATTGATATATATCAAGATGCTGAGAGGATTCGTTTTCGGACAGGAACTCACGATGGAATGATTGCCCCATCTCAAGTTGTCACCGATAAAGATTTAAGATTGGCTCGGCAGATAGAAACTTTTTACACAAACTTGATTAAATCAGGAATTCCGAAAAATGCTTTGTTTTTAGACTTTGACGGAACTGTTAGAGGTGTTGTCGAAGACCCTGCCAGAGCCAAGAAAGGTGGATTTCGCGCCCCATATCGTCCTGAAGAAGTGGATGTCTTTTCTCAAGTATCAGAAATTTTGGAACTATGGGATGAGGATGATTACTTTTTAATGGGTGCGACCAATCAATCTGGGGTGGGTCGCGGGGATTTGACTGAGGATGATGCTATCGAGTGTATTAACGAAACTGTTAATCAAATTGGAATTGGTTTTCCTGTGTTTTATTCCACCGCTAAGAAAACCGCAGATTACAAACCTGCTATCGGAATGGGATTAGATGCAATTGAGAAATACGGCCCGTTTGATTTAGAAAACTCTATTATGGTGGGAGACAATCACCGACAAGGTGATGAGAATTTCGCTAAGAACTTGGGTATTCAATTTGTTCACGCTAATGATTTCTTTCACTTAACATCCGAACAACAAGGTCGCCCGAACCCTTTTGCCGCCGAGCCAGATTTCTCCTCCGAAATGGAGTGGTTTGGTAATGCTCAACAGAACATCAAGGAGTATGTTGAGAATTACTTAAAGTTGAGTAAAAAATTAGGAGTAGGAGAGATGGGAGAGGACTATTTTGCATGGTTGAAGGTAAAGGGGCAGGAGTTTAATGTTGAGAAAAACAAATACTTCACCTGCACTTCTTCTCATCAGGCTGAGAAAAACCAATGCTATTATAATTCTTTAAGATACACTTGGGAAAATCCTGACGCTGAATACTACGAAGGGTGGGTAGTTTCAAGTCAGTTGGGACTTCCTATTCGTCATGCGTGGTTAGTCGTGGATGGAAATGTATATGACCCCACACATGAATTCTTGCGTAAAGAGGGAGAAATCAATATTACTACTGATTACGCCTATTGGGGTGTGGAGATTCCACAGATGTTCATCCGTGAGAGAATTGCAGCCACAGGTTTAAGCGGCCCATATCTTTTCGATTACTTTTTTTACAATTCTAATTACTTCAAAGGAACGGATGAGAACAAGTATTCAGGTTTAATGGAGAACTTTTTATCAGAAGATATATGAAAGTTATGGGGTGATTAAATGGGAGGTTGGGGTGAGTATAAGAATAATTCTATTCCTACTAATCGAACTAATGAGGAGACAGAGGCTCGCAGATTACACTATCTTTGTCAGGACAGAGAAATAAATCTGAGTAAAACCAGAATTTTCCCCCTCACCTTTAGAGGTGAGGCTTCAGAGGAATTTTGGGTAATGTGGAAAAAGTATATGTGGGGGGATAAAGGCATTAGGTTCGACACCGAGTTTCCCACTATGGAAGAATGGAGAAAGTTCAAAGTATCGGACTTAAAAAAAATCTGTAAAGACCTCGGCATTCCACAATCGGGAAAGAAAAATGAGATTTACAATCGGATTTTCCATCAACTTATGGGTAACTTAATGGATAACTCTTATTTACCCTTAACACAATTAATGGAACTCCTGCCTGTCTTTTCTGTGTCCACCTTGAATCTATCTTCAACTGTGGAAGAAAGAAAAAAGGATAGGTCGCTCTGTCTTGATGAAAAGATGTTGAAGAAATTCTCAGGACATTTATATTTCACTCCTGAGACTTTTAACTTAATGATTCGTCAATTCTCAGCCATCCACGCCGTCGGGTATAAAAGTGAAAAGGGCTTGACGAGGCAGTTAGTTCAAATTATAAATATTTTATTGTGCAATCCTCAATTTGACTTAAAGATAGTTGACATTCCTAATAATTGGGCAAAATTGAATCAGGTATGTAGGCAAGCGTATGAAGGTTCTATGTCATCGTATAGTTATGAAATCGAGGACGAGTCACCCCAGAACCCCCTGCAAACAATGTTCCTCCGTAATCAGACTCTCTCTTTGGCCGATGTAAATTACCTACTCAAAGACTCACAAGAACTCCAAAAGTATTCAACAGATGAGGAAATTACTCTTCTTAAGTCTTTATGTCAAAATCCCTGTGTCCCTGATGATTTTATGTCACTCATAACTGACTCAATAGTAATTTTATCAAGGGGACAGGATAACGGGTGGAAATATATGGCCAGAAATCCTAATTTGGGCGATAGTTTTATCATGGAACATTGGGATAAGATTAATTCAGAAGAAGTTTTACTAACTCTGTTGACACATAACCAATTTTTACCTCCTTACCTTATTAACTACCTTTTAGGATTACCTATTAATGATTCATCCAGACTAAAAAAAGGGGGTGGGCGGTTTGAGGGCTTTGCGTTGGCAGAGGGGAGAAATATTATGAGTAAGTTGATGACACAGTATCATTTCCCTGAAGAACTCTATTCTTCTTTTAAGACGGGCAAGACCTCAGAGGCCGACTTCATAATCAATTCTTGGAGGGGGCGAGAGTTTGAGGGGTTAGCCGCTATTAATTTAGCAGCCAATCCTAATGTAAAGATTTTAGCCTATGCTCTTAAGAACTATCCTATATTTACTGATGGGAGTAATCCTCGTTATCTAATGGCCAAAAATCCAAACACAGATATTACTTTGATAAAAACCTACTATGATAAGTTCGATACTGATGATGTCGCTCAAAATATTGCCTTACCTATGTCCTTTATCGAAGATAAATCGGATGAGTTTTTCAAGTTTTATTCTGACTACTTGTTACCCAATATAGCCATTTTTCCATATACCTTTAATGAGTGGCAATCAGGTCTTTTCAATTGGAAGTTCTGACTGTTCTGACCTGCGAGGAACGAATGCTTAAAGCATTAGTGTCCCACCAAAGGGTAGGTGATTTGTGTGAATGATTTGTTTATGAAAAAGAAGATGACTGAGTATATTGAGAATTTCGCTTTTTTCCGTGATACCTTTATTCGTTTAACAGGGGTGGAAAAGGAGGAAACTATTATGGAGCATTACTTAAATTTTGAGGTTGAGGTTTGCGCTTGCGAGTTGTGCCGAGCAGATGAGCCACATATTGATATTGATGCTCCTGACGAAGATACTGTGCCTGATTGGGATTGAGATGCTTATCAATAAATACAACATTGTTTCGCAAGGTGCGAATGGGCTTGAGATTTCCATTGACTCTGATTTGTGGACTTTGTTGAATGAGAAACACAGTAAAGAGGAGATAAAAGAACTTATCTCTGATACTATTGAGCAATACGAGGTTCCTTTGCCTTACATTCACATAACTGAATCTGAGATGTTGGCGGATTTTGAGAAGTTGAAGGATTTAGATTCACAGTCTTTGATTAAAACAGGGGAATTTTTCACTCGCTATCCTGTGAAGGCTGAACATAGTTCGCACTACATAAATATGTCTTCGATAGGAGGCAAATCATCCAATTACTTTCATCAAGAATCTCGCTTTCTATGTGATTCTATCAACGCACCAAGTCCACACCGTTCTTGGACTATTAAGAGATTTAGAATGACTTTGCTTAATGCCTTATGGACACTTAAATTTACTCATGTGGACATGAAAGTTTTGCGGTCTTGCATACACTTGAGAAAGTATATTGCCGCACAGTTCCGACCTTCTGCGGCTAAAGCCGTATATGATTATTTTAAGCCTAAAGATGTTTTAGATTTCTCATCTGGGTGGGGAGATAGGTTGGTCGCTTTTTGTGCTTCTGAGCATACTGAAAGTTATGTTGGGATTGACCCTAATGAAAGATTGTTTCCTGCTTATCAAAAACAAATTGAAACTTACGGAGGGGGTAAATCTATTACTATGATACCTGCTTGTGCTGAAGATATTATTTCCGACTCTGATTC
>Ga0114996_10008973_pt1 | contig 11026 bp, 8 predicted proteins | sample ArcticOcean_MG_C_4_FD_87039 | JGI IMG/M metagenome (GOLD analysis project Ga0114996, IMG submission 87039) | Marine microbial communities from western Arctic Ocean - ArcticOcean_MG_CB4_134 | ecosystem: Environmental > Aquatic > Marine > Oceanic | place: Arctic Ocean: Canada Basin | collected... | reverse complement strand
GGGGGAGCCCTTCGAGATTGCGACTTGTGAACACCGGCGGCAAATCGATCCCTTCGTCCGGCTGCCACCTGAGATCGTCGAGTGTCCGCGACCTCAGCTCGCGATCGACCTGGGCCATCCAGTCGTCATGGCTGGGGACCTCAAACTCGTCCAGACGCAGCGCCTTGTCGGTGTTAATACGGTGCACGCGACGATGTTTATACCCGGAGGGATACCCAACGCATCTCGATCACCATTCAATAGCACGGATCCGCTGGATCGAAGGGTCTGCCGGTGCTCGGCGTGTCGGGAGTGCCGCGCATCGGCGAAACGATCATCATCGAAGCCAGCAACACGACGGCCACGACCGGGGCGCTCTTCTTGGGTGCGTCCAGGACTATGTGGAGCGGGGCACCGCTCCCGTTCAACCTGACAGCGATCGGGTTCCCGGGTTGTTTCATCAACTCGTCGTGGGACCTCGCGGTGATCATGAACCCCGTCGCGCCAGTCAAGCTGACGATTCCCGTCGACACGAGCCTCGGCGGAGCGGTCGTGTTCGCGCAGTGGGCTTTGGCGGGCGATCCATCAGCGGGTTCCCTGGTCACGACCGCGGCCGTGCAGCTCACAGTTGCGGGCCTGTAGGCGACCGGTAGGATCTTCCCTGCCGTCTTCTACCTCCTGCTCGATCGCAACTCGATTTGTCCAACCCTGCCTCTCGGTTTGCCCCCGGCCAACGCTGGAACAGCGTGACGGAGCCCGAACTCGGCCTCGGGCGCGTTGAATCCGTCGAAGGCCGCGAAATCGTGATCGCCTACCCGGCTCGCGATGTCGTGCGGCGTTACGAGATCGAGAGCGCCCCGCTCGTCCGCGCCCGCCTGTCCGAAGGACAGCTCGCGCGCCGAGCAGGCGGCGGGGGCTTTTGCATCGAGGAAGTCGCCGAACGGGACAACCTCCTGCACTATCGCGGCGAAGGACAAGAACTGGTCGAGACGGACCTCGATGCCCACCTCGACGTCGCGACGCCCGAGAACCGTCTGCGCAACGGACAGATCGACGATCATCGACTGTTCGATCTACGACGCGAGGCCCTGGCAATCCGCAACCGGATGTTGGCGTCGCCGGCACGTGGATTCCTCGGCGGTCGCATCCGCCTCTTCGACCACCAGTTGTCGATCGCCCGTGACGTGTGCGATCGCCACCGCATCCGGGTTCTGCTCGCCGACGAGGTCGGTCTGGGAAAGACGATCGAGGCGCTGCTGATCCTCCACCGACTGCTGCTCACCGGTCGCGTTGAACGCGCGCTCGTCTTCGTTCCGCCCGTCCTCGTGCACCAGTGGTTGGCAGAAGCGTACCTGCGGTTCAATCTGGTGCTGAGAGTCGTCGGTCGCGACGCGCCCGAGTTCATGAGTGACGATGACGAGACCGAGGATCTGCCCTCGGAGTTGCTCGCCAGCCAGCTGCTCGTGTGTCCGCACGGCGTCGGTGTCGAGAGTGCGTCATCCCTCCTCGATTCGGACTGGGGAATCCTGATCGTTGATGAAGCGCATTACCTCGTGCCGGGTTCGGCTGACTTCGACCTCGTCGAGTCACTCGCCGCCCGCGTCGAGCACGTGGTCATCCTGAGTGCGACCCCCGACCACGACGGCGAGGCCGCACACTTTCGGCGCCTGGCCTTGCTCGACCCGGCGCGATTCCACGATGCGGCAGCGCATCGCGAGGAATCCGCTCACTACGGCGTGTTGGCGGATACCGCGGAGCGGCTAGTCCGCGGCGATCCGCTGGACGAAGGTGACGTCGTTTTGTTGCGTGAGCGATTGGCCTCGCCCGACTTCGACGCGCTGCTAGAGGCGTCGGCAACCGATCACGCGGCACAGCAGGTGTTGTTGCGGCGGCTCCTAGATCTGCACGGGCTCGGTCGCGTCATGTTTCGCAACGTGCGAGCGCGAATTCCCGGGTTCCCCCGCCGCGTGCCGTGTCCGGTGGAGCTCGAAGGTGGGGACCAGGAGCAGATGCGCCACGAGTTCCTGAGTGACTTTGGCCGGGAAGCGCCGACGCCGATATCGAACGCCGCGAAGGATCCGCGCATGGTCTGGTTGCGCGGGTTCTTGAGAGCGAACGCACACGAGCGAATGCTCGTGCTGTGTTCAAGTCGTGCCAAGGTCGAGGCATTTGCCGCGGTACTCGGCACCAAGAGGAAACCCGTAGCGCGATTCCACGAGGAGATGAGCTCGATCGAGCGCGACCGCCAGGCGGCGTGGTTCCTCGCCTCGGATGGACCGCAAGTCTTGATTAGTTCGTCGATCGGCGCGATCGGTCGCAACTTCCAGGTCGCGCGCAACCTCGTGTTGCTCGATCTCCCCGTATCAGCCGACAGGCTCGAGCAGCGCATCGGTCGCGTCGACCGGATCGGTCAGGGCGACGAAGTGCGAATCTACGCGCCGGTGCTGCGAGGATCGCCGCAGGCAGGCCTGCGGCGGTGGTACGCCGATGCACTCCACGTGTTCGACCGGCCCTGGCACGGCTCGCCCGTGATCGAGCGCGAGTTCGGTGCGGAGCTCTTCGACGCGTTACTGGCGGCGGATGACGCCGGCATCGATGACGTGATCGATCGAGGTCGGCGCCGCAACGAACAGATTGTCACCGAACTCGAAGGCGGTCGCGACCGTCTGCTCGAACTCACGTCCGTCGACATCGACGCCGCGTGGGAACTGAGCGAAGCCATCACGCACGCGGAAGAGAATGACGAGCTCGAGAGGTTCATGGTTCACGCTTTTGAGCGCGGAGGTCTCGACGTCGAAGTGATCGGCAACCGCAGCTACTCCTTGGTCGCCGGACTCGACTATCACCGACCGTTCCCCGGTCTGGTCGGCGACGCGATGGGAGTGACGTTTGACCGGGCGATCGGGCTCGAGCATCCGGAGCGCGCTCTGCTGACGTGGGATCATCCTATGGTGCGCGACACGGTGGACACGCTGCTCGCCCACGAGACCGGCAACGCCAGCATCGCCACGCTGCGGGGTCGGGGTGACCCCCCGGGTCTGTTGCTCGAGGCGCTCTACGTCGCCGAGCCGACGCTGCCGAAGGAGCTTCGTGCGGATCGCTTCTTTCCCCCGACGCCGATCCGCGTCGTGGTCGACTCGGCGGCGTGCGAGTTCTCACTCGACGCGGAGAAAGCCCAGGCGTTCCTCGCGGCGACCGACAGCGCGTTGCTCGAGCACCCTCAGGTCAGCGCGCTGTTGCCCATACTGCAAGCTCGTGCCCGTGAACTTGCGACAGAGAGGGGTCCGGCGATCGCTACCGCTGCTCGTGAGAGCATGCGCCGCGAGCTCGAGCCGGCGGTTGTCCGGCTCGCGGATCTGGCCACCGCGAATCCGTCGATCGCCCCCGCGGAGCTCGAAGTTGCCCGCGCCGAGTTGGCGACGCTCGACGAGGGATTGATGCGCGTGCGTGTCAGGCTCGATGGACTTCGCTTGATCGTTGTGCGTCCCTGAGGTTGCCGCCTAGGCCTCGCTCTCGCGGCGCAGCTGCCGGATCTGCTTGGCGACCTCTCGATCCTTGAACGGGTCGTAGTCGAAGTCTTCGTTCAGCTGGAACAGGCGCCGCGTGACCTCCCAGACGAGCTCGTCGCGCTGCTTGCCCGTAGGATCGAAGCGATGGTGAAGCACGCCGACGAGGGCGACTTCGCTTCCGATCGGGCTTCCTTCTCTCACGGCTTCGAGGAATGCCTCGGCACACGTCCTCCAGTGTGCCTGCGCGTTGTCGTCCCTGAGGATGTTCCAAAGCGCCGGGCAGACGCCCTCCCACCCGATCGATTCGATAGCCTCGCGTATCGAGTCGGCGCCGCCGCCCGCGCCGAGCGCCGGTCGCAGCTGCAGGGTCGCCCGTATCGAGGTGGCGCATCGGGTCGCGTAGTCCGTGTGGTCGACGTGCGGCGCGCAGGCGGCGTAGTTCTGGTATGAGGTCAGCGCGGCCTCCAGCCGACCGGATTTCTCCATTGACTGTGCGTGACGAAGATGTGCGAAGCCCAGTCGTGGTTCTTTGGCGAGAACCTCTTCGATGTCGAACTCTCCTTCGCCGAAGAGCAGTTCTTCGCAGATGACCTCGACGATGTGGTCGTAGAACTCGATGACGAAGTGCGAGTGTCCCTCGAGGTGTCTCGGTCTGAATTTTGCGAGCCAGCGCGAGTTCTCGATGCGCCACGGGGAGAACCCTTCGAGTTCGGGTGCCTCGATGTCGGTTCCACCCTCGGGGACACGGTCGGGAACATCGTCCGGCGCGGTATGCCAGTAGGTGTGTACTTCTTCCGGGACGGTTGTGATCACCTGCAGTCCGTGAAACAGCACCCAGGCCGTCATACCCGGGCCGTCGGAGACCTGCGCGCCGCACACTCCGCCAGGCGGCGGGTCGATCCCCTCATTGGATTCCGGGAGCAGCAGATCGCCGTCGTGGATCCACCAGGCGACGCACGGACCACGGCCCTCGAGTCCGAATGGCTCCGGCGCGGGGACGGGGTGTAGTGGGTGTTTCCTCATGTCGCGTAGGGAGCGTAGAATACGGACCGATGAGTTGGTTGCGAGCCGAGACAGAGGACGAGGCGATCGCCGCGATCCTCGACGTGTACGAGATCCGGGGCCACGATCGTTACGACGAGGTCGTGACGCAGGTCGAGCACGCGCTGCAGTCGGCGGTCCTGGCTGATCGAGAAGGAGCGTCCCAGTCCCTCATCGCGGCAGCGTTGCTGCACGACATAGGTCACCTCGCGGCAGCGGAGAAGGACGCTAACGAAACGGACCTTCGACATGAGCGGACCGGTTCCACTGCTCTGGGCCGGTGGTTCGCGCCGGGCGTCACCGATCCGATTCGTCTGCACGTGCAGGCGAAGCGCTACCTCTGCGCCGTCGAGGATGGGTACCGTGGGTGTCTGTCCCCGGCGTCGATAGAGAGTCTTCGTTTGCAAGGTTCTGCGATGAGTTCTGCGGAGCGCGTGGACTTCGAGTCGGAGCCGTACGCGGAGGACGCGATCCGACTGCGGCGGTGGGATGATCTGGCGAAGGTGCCGGGGGCGGTGACGCCGGAGTTCGGCTCCTTCGAACCCCTCCTGCGTGCACTCATGGATACCGGATCGGTGTCTGGCTGATCCGTATCCCGCTCAGCAGGAGTGGATTACGGCACTTCGACGGACGGCGTCACGCCATGGCCCCGATAGATAGGTAACCAATTAGTCACCTGTGAACAGCGAGCAGTTCGGCCTCGTCTTCGCCACGTTGGCCCGCGCCTCGCCATGCGCTCGCCCTGCCGCTCTGGTATCACCTCACGTGTATCGCTGTTCTCGTGCCTGGCTGTTTCGCGGGCGCGAAGATTGCTCAGCGGGACTGAGGTGAGCGCGGCGTCGGTCGCCGAACGCGTCAGCGTCGCCCGAGTTCGATCACGGGCCCCTCGGCCTGGATCTCCCGGTGCAATTCGATCATCCGTTTCTTGAGTTTTACGAACCGTTCGGGTTGCTCCGCGGAGAGATCGTGGGATTCCGACGGGTCCTTCGTCAAATCGTACATCGTGAACCCATCGAGTCTCGCTTCCTTGATGAACTTCATTTTCGACCAGCCCTTCGGCGGTTTCGCGTCCGCGATCGAGCCCGCGTTCGCCTGGGGGGACATGTGGGCGAGCATCTTGTAGTCACCGTCGCGCATCGCCACCTGTTTTCCGCCGCGGGCGTGGAACAACCACCACATCATTGCTCGCTTCCGCGTGACTTGTTCACCGGACACGATGCCTGGCATCACGTTCGCGCCGTCGAGAGTTCGGTCGGCGGGGATCTTCGCGCCCGCGACTGCGCAGAACGAAGGCAGGTAGTCGGTTCCGTTCACCGGCACGGAGCTCGTCGTACCTGCCCGCACCTTGCCCGGCCAGCGGATGATGCCGGGCACGTGGATCCCGCCGTCGTGCATGTGGCCTTTCGCGCCTCGCAGGTGGCCGGGCGATCCGAACGCCGTCGCCGTTCGGTGTTCGGGACCGTTGTCCGACGTGAACACGACGATGGTGTTCTCGGTCAGATTCAGCTCGTCGAGCTTCGTCAAGAGTCGACCGATGTGGTGGTCGAGCATCGACACGCAGCCGAAGTACTTGTGCCTCTGCTTGTCCTTCGCTTTGTTGCGCTTGACCTGTGCGCCGCCGAACTTCAGCTTCTTCGCGGCGCCGTCGGTCGAGTCCTTGCGGTAGAGGTCGTAGAACTCCTCGGCGGCGACGACCGGAGTGTGCGGCTCGCTGAACCAGAGGAACGCGCAAAACGGCTTCGACTTGTCGCGCTTGCCGAGCCACGTGATCGTTTCGTTCACTACCAGCTCGGACATCCACCCCTTGAGCTTTGGGAGCACTTTTCCGTTTCGCACGAACCCGCTGGGGTCTTGACCGAAATTCCTCTCGTGTGCGAACCAGTGGTCGAAGCCGTGCTCGCCGGGCCCCGGTTGAGTCGGGTCGCGGAACCTACCCGAGCAGTGCCACTTCCCTGCGAACATCGTCTGGTAGCCCGCCGTACGCAGCAATTCGGGGATCGTGTGCTCGCTCGCCGGGATGTGCATCTCCTTGAATCTCACGAAGTCGTACATGCCGACGCGGTACGGGCTGCGTCCCGTCAGGATTCCCGCGCGCGCCGGCGAGCAGTTCGGGCTCGCGGCGTAGCATTCGAGCAGCCGGACACCTTGCGACGCCAGCCTGTCGAGGTTCGGCGTCTTGTTGACCGGGCTTTTGTAGCACCCGAGGTCGCCGTAGCCCAAGTCGTCGGCCAACAGGAACAGGATGTTCGGTTGCGGACGCTCCTGTCCCGTGAGAACGTCGCTGGAGAACGGGACAAGGCAGACGAACGAGACGAGCAGGGCGTGAGTGTTCACGCCGCCGACTCTACCCTTCACGGTCGAGCGGTGTTGTGGCTCGTGCGCGGAATCCCGTAAGGTTCCATACCCGATTCGACGTCCGATCCGTGCCCAAGCCGCTCACCACATACCTCCGCCTCTACCGTGAAGCATTCGTCGGTCTGCCCAGGGTGACCTGGGTGATCGCGTTTGTCGGACTCGTCAATCGGGCGGGGACGATGGTGGTCCCGTTCTTGACGCTCTACTTCAAGGCATCGCTCGGCTTCTCCGCGGGCGAAGCAGGCATGCTGTTCGGAACGTGGGGCGTCGGCGCGCTCGTCGGCGCGTACGTCGGTGGGTGGGCGAGTGATCGGTTCGGCGCCGTGCGCGTTCAGGTCGTGACTCTCATCTTGTGCGGACTTGGCTTCTTCTGGCTCGGGCAGTGCGAATCCTGGCATGCGCTGGGTGTCGCGTTGTTCGCGACGGGAGTGGTGTTTTCTGCGTTTCGCCCGGCGAATGCCTCGACCCTGGCCGCGACGTGCCCGCCGAGCAAACGCAGCCAGGCGTTTGCACTGCCTCGATTGGCCATCAACCTCGGCATGGCGATCGGGCCCGCGAGCGGCGGATTCCTGGCGAGGATCGACTACTCGTGGTTGTTCGGTGTGGACGGGTCGGTTTGCATCCTCTCGGGCTTGCTCCTCGCGGTGCTGCTGCGTGGCGTGAACGTGGCGCCGGTGCACGACGAGCCGGACACCGGTCAGGATGGGTCACCGTGGAGGGACCGGCCCTTTCTCGGGCTGCTGCTGGTCACGCTGGCTTCGTCGTTCATCATGTTCCAGTGGTTCGCCACGGGTTCGATCTTCTTCCACGACGTCTACGGGATGGAGCCCGACGAGATCGGTCTCTTGCTCGGATTGAACCCTGTGCTGATCGTCGCATTCGAAATGGTGCTCGTGCAGAGTCTGCGGAATCGCGCACCTTTGCCGTGGATTGCCCTCGGCGTAGGAATGCTCGGGTTGAGTTGCCTGATGCTGCCCGTCGGCGCGACGTTCGCCTGGGCGATTCTGGCCGTGGTCATCTGGACGTTCGGCGAGATGTTCGAATCGCCGCTCACCGGTGCGTTCGTCGCCAACCGCGCGGGTCCAGAGCACCGCGGTCGGTACATGGGTGCGCTCAACATCGCATTCGCGAGCTCCGCGATCCTGGCGCCGGTCGCCGGCTTGCAGGTCTACGAGGTGTTCGGGCCGACGACGATGTGGGTGTGCTCCGGCTGCGTCGGCCTCGTCGCGGCGTGTTTCGCGTTGATCCTCGCGCGACGCGTGGCGACCTCCTGAGTGCGAATGGACCCCGGTGATGAAACTCGCCGCGGAGATGTTGCGGGCGAAGCCTCCGGTCTGGGATCGAACCGGCAGTATCGACCACTACTACTGGTACTACGCGACGAACGCGATGTACCGCATGGGGGGCAGGAACTGGAAGGAATGGTCCAGGCACCTCACTGCCGCGGTCGTCAGGCCTCAACGAAGCGACGGTGCGTATCGGTCCGCCGGGGGCTCCGGTAGTCGTCAAAGGAGGTAGATGTCCGATCTGTCTCGTGCGGTTCAATCCAACGCGCGGAGGGCAGGGGATCAAAGCGCGCGGCTGACGATCCAGAGAATCAGGGTGCTGAAGATCGCGGCGAGTGCCGCGTCGACGGCGCCGGAGCGGCGATAGACCCCGTAGGCGACCGCGCCGATCAGTAGAACGCCGCCGATCTTGGCCATTCGCCAAAGAGGATCGTGCGAGCCCTGGATCTCGGTTGCTTTGCCGCAATCAGGGCAGTTCGTGATACCTCCCGCCAGATCACCAGCCACTTCGAATCTGTGCCCACAGTGGTCACATTGGGCGACGTCTGTCATTTTTGGCGACCTTCGATGGCGGCGATCAGCGCCGCGATACCGAAGATCAGTCGGCGGTCCAACCCGCATTCGCGAGGGATGCTGACTTGGAGCCGATAGACGAACGGATTGAAGTGTTGCCGAAAAACCACGGGCTTCGTTTCGCCTTGAGCCCTGAGGTTGAACCTCTGTGGAATCAGGTTGCTCAGCAACCGTCGCATCAGCGCCAGAATCGTGCTGTCTTCTTGCAGTTGCGCGATCGGTTGGTTTTGAGCGTCGAGAAGCATCCAGGAGTCCCGCACGATCGACGAGAATCCCTTCCGTCTCGCGGCGCCGACTTTGACGCCGTTCTCCACGTCAACGATGTCGTATGCCGCGGCGAAGTCAATGACCTGACGCGCCTGGATCGAGAGGAGCTCGGTTTGCATGCTCTCGTCCGAGTAGATCCGGATGTCCTCCTTGAGCTTGAACGCCTTTTGCTTGGTGAACGCCACGACCTGGTCGCCGTCGTAGGTGTGGAAGCTGCCACCGAAGATCTTGAGGACCTTGCGGCGGATGAGGTAGGTGTCGAGTTCGAAGAGATTGTTGGCCATCACCGCGAGAGCTTGCGTGCGCGCCCCCGTGGGATCAAGCGAGAATCACCGCGTTACATAGGGTTCTTGGGCATCACTTGAGCTTGTGCACCTGCCGCAGCGCTGTCCGTATGCGGTCGGCGAGTGCATCACGGATGCGGTCGATCCCCTTCGCGTTGGGGTGGAACTCCTGGTTGTGACACTGCTCCCAATCGTCAGCCACGCGTGGCGTGATGTCGATGGGGTCGATGCCGTCTGGGTAACTCGCGATGTGTGTCGCCATCGCTTTGGCTGGGTCCTTGCAACCTCGGTAGATCTCCGGGCCGGGGGCGATGCCGACGATCATCTTGGCGCCGTCGGCTTCGACCTGGCGCTTCAGGTCCGAGAGGATTACCGACTCCACGGCGTTGAGTCCGGGAAGGCCGACGCGATTGATCTGCCGCCAATCGAAGTCGGGAAGCAACCGACGACCGGTCGCGGAGTATCTGCGAGGGAACTCGTGGGTCAAGAAACGGAACGCGGCGAGCGGCCCCGTGACCCGGTCGGCTTCCCAGACCCGGTACAGAGCCTGGTTCGACTCAGCTGTCGTCACGAACTCGATCGGAAGCCCTTTCATCTCGAGCTTGCCGTCACGAAGTATGAACCACGGCTTTCGAAGTCCCCGATACAGCGGGAGGCTGTCGTCGACGCCTGGTCGGACCATGAACATCACGAGAACTACGTCTGGTTTGAGTGGTCTCGCCAGGACCGAGTAGCTCAGTGCGATCTGGTCCTTCGCGAACCCAGCCCAACTCGCATTGAAGACCTGCGCCTCGGGGAGCACGGCGCGAAGCCGCGGCGTGAGACTGTGTTCGTACCTGCTGCCCCATCCCACGGGGTAGGAGTCGCCGATGATGACGACACGTGGTCGATTGGGAGCGGTCTCTTGTTCGATGTCACGGAACCCGTGCGAGTTGAGCTTCACCTCGACGACCTCCTTGGCGAAATCGAGCTTCGACACAAAGTTGCGCGAGGGTGCCCAACCAAGCTGAGCGTGTGGTCGTTGCAGACCTCGCAGTTCGGTCGGGTTGACCCACATGATCTCGCGCGCCGGAAACTTCATCCAAGACACGAGTTCGAGGGTGGCGAGCGCGAGGACGGCCACCTGCAGGCCGGCCCCGAGTCCGGCGAACGGTGGCTCCAGCGTCTTTTGCTGATCCGGACGAAGCCCGGCGAGCACCGTGCTGATGGCGAACGCGGTGGCCGCAACGAATAGACCGACCCAGAACAGCGATGGTCCGAATCCTCCCATTCGCGTGCCCATCAAGTACCCGAATACGCAGACGCACGCGGAGACGGACCCGACCCACACGTGGATGCGGACCAGTCCGAGTCTCGGCGCGTGGTCGTCTGGTTGTGGTACGGGAGGGGTCATCGTTGAGAAGAGGTAGCGGAAGGGCTCGCCGAGTCTCGTGTCATGGTCGGCGAGAGCGTTTACCATGCTGTAGAGCATGAATGCCTGGATGACGCGGCGGGCGGAAGTCGGCCACGAGAGCAACGCATCGTCCCTGCCGGTTGCGAACTCGAGGGCGTCCAGGACGAACAGCACCGCGTAGATCCTCAACGCGATGAATAGCGACGACAACGTGGTCTCGGTGGCGATCGGATTGGTGAACAGGTCGCGGATCATGCGACCGCTCTGTTCGATGGGGGAGACCAGAGCGTCTTTGTTGTAGCCGGGGCGAAACAGGAGCTCGCTGAACACGATCAGGCT
>Ga0114996_10008970_pt1 | contig 11028 bp, 11 predicted proteins | sample ArcticOcean_MG_C_4_FD_87039 | JGI IMG/M metagenome (GOLD analysis project Ga0114996, IMG submission 87039) | Marine microbial communities from western Arctic Ocean - ArcticOcean_MG_CB4_134 | ecosystem: Environmental > Aquatic > Marine > Oceanic | place: Arctic Ocean: Canada Basin | collected... | reverse complement strand
TTAGAGACGATCACTAATGGTATATATTATAATTGCCATTTTGGTAATATTAATTTCATCAGTATTTATATATTTTAAACCAAAAGAAACAAAGACAAAGAACATTTTTAATGCTGAATATTATCGTGGTCTAAATTATTTATTAAACAATGAAGAAGACAAAGCTTTTAAAATCTTTACAGCTTTAATGGATGTTGATAGTTCTACAATTGAAACTCATCTTGCTCTTGGTGGTCTCTATAGAAAAAGAGGGGAGTTTGATAAAGCAATTTTAATTCATCAAAATTTACTATCTAGACCAACTCTTGAATCAGAATTAAAAAACCAATCATTATATGAGTTAGCCAAAGATTTTTATTCTGCAGGACTGTATGATAGAGCAGAAAAGATTTTCAAAAATTTATCAGAAATAAAAGTATACAGACAATCATCGCTAGAGTATTTACTCAGGATATTTGAGCAAACAAAAGATTGGAACAAAGCAATAGATTTTATTAAATCAATTGATTCAAAAAATATTAATAATATAAAAATGGAAAACCTTTTGGCCCAGTATTATTGCGAAGTTTCATATGATTATATGAAAGAAAGTCAATTTGAAAAAGCTATTGCTATTTCTAAAAAAGCACTAAAAATTAATAATGGATGTATTAGAGCAAATTTACAGTTAGCTGATTATTATGCCAAAAGTGATATAAATTTTTCAATCCAATATTATAATGCAGTTATTAATCAGAACCATATATTTGCAACATATGTAGTTGACAAAATACTTGATCTAGGAAAAAATATAAATAATAGTGTGGCACTATCAAGTTCAATGATATCACTTTCTGCTAATTCTAAATTATCATTTATCCCCAATATTTATCTTTTTCTTCATTATAAAAAAGATAATATGGGCGCTAAAAATTATATTGATTCATTTGATTTGAATAATTCTAAAAATAGCTTTCTAATTTCTCATACACTCGCAACTATACTTCCTCAAGATGAAAAATCACATGTTATAAATAATATCTCTAATTCTTATAAAAAAATATTTACAAATAGCCTTCATTTTATTTGTAATAATTGTGGCTATAAATCATATATCTTGAATTGGCTTTGCCCAAGCTGTAATTCATGGGAGTGTATTGCTCCTAGGTCAGCAATTGATATAATAGAAGATGGTAGAATAAATGAGTCAAACTAACGATATAAAAAAAATTATAATTGCACTTGATTATGATGATGAGGCAAAGGTGCTGGCCCTCTGTAATCAACTTGACCCTAATTTATGTAGATTAAAAATTGGCAAACAATTATTTACTAAGTTTGGACCCAGTATTATTGAAAATTTACATCAAAAAAAATTTGAAATCTTCTTAGATTTAAAATTCCATGATATTCCAATAACTATTTATAAAGCTTGTTTGGAAGCATATAAACTTGGGATATGGATGTTAAATGTACACTTATTGGGTGGACAAAAAATGTTAGAATCTGCAAAGCAAGCAAGAGATGAGATTAACAAAGATGCTAAGTTAATAGGTGTCAGCATTCTCACTAGCCATGATCAGAAAAGTTTGAATAATATTGGAATAGAAAACAAAGAAGGCATTATTAAAAAATTAACTACTTTGGCTGCACAAGCAAATATTGATGGTATTGTTTGTTCCCCCGGAGACATCAAATATACCAAAGGTATATCAACCAAATTATCGTATGTAACACCAGGAATAAGACTTGATAGTAATAAACAAGACCATTCAGTTACTTACACTCCTTCAGAAGCAATAAAGCTTGGCTCTAGTTATTTAGTAATAGGCAGACCTATTACAGAATCTAATTCTCCAATGGTTGTTATTGAAAACATTCTTTCATCATTATGATTTTTTGATTAATGATAGATAATCATTTTTATTACTAAATTTTGCGCCATATATTTGAATTATTTTAGAGGCACAATAATTAGCAAAATTCATAGATTCAAGAAAATTATTATTTTTTATTCTATGCATAAAAGCACCTAAAAATATATCCCCAGCTCCAGTAAAATCTTTTGATGATACTTTCTGTCCTTCAACTTTTAACAGATTCTTTCCATCAAAACATATAGCGCCATTTTTGCCTAAAGTAATAATATATGTATCTGACATTTCTCGTAGGAATTTATGTACATCCTCAAGCGAATCTGTTTCTGAAAAATTTTTAGCTTCTTGTTCATTACAAAACACCATATTTGCTTTGCTTTTAAATAGTTGTAATAAATTTTGTCTAAAGAATGAGACTATATTCGGGTCTGATAATGTTAGGATAGTTTTGGTGTTATTCCCTCTTGCTTGTTCAAGAGCATATTTACTTACTTCTAGTGTTTGTTCAGAGCTTACAAGATAACCCTCAATTAAAAGATACTCTGATGATATGAGTGCGTTTAAATCAATGTCTTTAATTTCTAATAAGCTTGATGACCCTAAAAATGTATTCATTGTTCTTTCATTATCTGGTGTTATCAATACAAGGCATTCTCCGCTTTGATTCTCATCAGTCTGTTCTACAAATGTATTTATCCCTGATTCAATAAGGCAATCTATAAAATCATTACCTGTTTTATCATTAGAAACTTTTCCCGAAAAACATGCTTTACTACCAAACTGGGACATAGCATATACAGAGTTTGCAACAGAACCACCTGGCACAACTTTTTCTGGCGGTCTTATATTTTTAAGAAAGCTATGAATATTAAAGTGTTTTTCATACTCATTTAATAACATACATCCTTTTTCTAATTCTAACTCTTTAAGAATTTTGTCATTAACTTTATATTCATAGTCTAATAATGCATTGCCTATTCCATATATTTTATATTTATTCATTTTTATATATTCCTTAAGTATTTAAAATTTTAGCGAAGGAGGGAGTCGAACCCTCGCACACTTACATGCAAGGGATTTGAATCCTCCATGTATACCGTTCCATCACTCGAGCAGAAAATTTATTCTAACAGTTTGAGTTTAGATTGTTTAGATTTTTTAGTTTCAATCAATATATATGTATATTTTTTCTATAAACTCTTCGCCAAAATAAGTTGTGTTTGTGGTTTATATTGCTAATATTTAATAATGAATAAAATTTTTTCAATAGTTTTACTTGGTTTATTTGTAACAGGTTGTTCTGGTTCCTCGTGTGACACAGACATTTATAGTGAGCAGTGGAGTGACTGTACAGGAGAACAAGTGATAGGATCTACTGGAACCTATGATGGTGAATGGAAGCATGGAATGCGCAATGGACAGGGAATTATGAGTTTTAGTAATCAAACTGAATACGACGGTGAATGGTTAAATGATGAAATGCACGGACAAGGAACTTATACTTTTAAAAGTGGTGATGAATACATCGGTCAAATGAAAGATAGTATGTTCCACGGACAAGGAACTTATACTTTTGAAAGTGGTTCTGAATATGTCGGTGAATGGAAAGATGATAATAAAACTGGAAGAGGCACTTACACTTATAGCAATGGTGATGAATACATCGGTCAATTTAAAAATAATAAATTTAACGGAATAGGCGTTTATACTTTTGACAACGGAACTGAAAAAAAAGGTCTTTGGGAAAATGATAAATTAGTAGGTAAATATGTCGGTGAATGGAAAGATGGGATGTTCACCGGGCAAGGAACTCTAACTTTTGAAAATAGTGATGAATACGTCGGTGAATGGTCAGGTGGTAAATTCCATGGACAAGGTATTATAACTTATTACATTCTTAGGGGCAGGGGCAGCGGCGGTACTGACAAATACGTCGGTGAATTTAAAGGGCAAATACAGTCGAGAACAGATGGTGTAAGACATGGACAAGGTACTTACACTTATAGCTATGGCGATAAATACGTCGGCGAATGGTTAAATGATTCAGTACATCAAGGAACTATGACTTACAAAAATGGTATGAAATACACCGGTAAATGGGGAGTTAGAGACGGAGGTATATTCAACGGACAAGGAACTCTAACTTTTCCTCCTAATGGATCAGCTGGAAAAACAAAAGCATTAAAATTCGTCGGTAAATTTTACGATGGTCAATTTGAACAAGGAACTATAACTTACAAAAATGGTGATAAATATGTCGGTGAAGTGGTCGGTGGAATGTCCAACCAAACCCATTGGGGAAAAGGTGATATGTTTTTTGCTAACGGTATGAAATACACCGGTGAATGGTATGAGGGTAATTTTAACAGTAAAGGTGTTTTAACTTTTCAAGATGGAAAAAGATGTGGAGATTTTTGGAAACGAGGAGATTTTCAGGGTAAAGTTCATGAAGAGCAGCTGCCAGATGGTGGCACCTGGTCCACTCTAATATGCCGGGCTTGTGATACCATGTATCAAAGTACAGCTAAAAATGATTACCGCCGCCTCTCTAGTTCTCTATGCTGGTCTAAGTATAATGAGGAACGATATGAAGAAACCTTAAAAGAGATGCAAGAGAACCAAGAGGAATAATCCTTACAATAGTTTTAATTAGTTGTGCTTTTCTTTCTGTTTTTGCTCGAGTGGTGGAATGGTATACACGGAGGATTCAAAATCCTCTGTCGCAAGACATGTGGGTTCGACTCCCACCTCGAGTAGAGATTAGTTTAAGTTAATACGAAGAATAAAAAAATTATCGATAATAGAGGTTAGAAATGTCAAAAATATACGCTATAGATTTATTTTCTGGGGCAGGAGGTTTATCTTATGGTTTAAGTCAGAATAATATAAATATTGTGCTGGCAAATGAAATTGAGAAAGATTTTGCTAATACATTTAGCCATAATCATCCAAATACTAAAATGATCAATGATGATATTCATAATATTGATTTCAAAAAAGAATTAAAGAAAACGGGGGTAAATAGCATAGATATTTTATGTGGAGGACCACCATGCCAAGGTTTTAGTACTGTAGGAAAGAAAAATAAAATAGATAAAAGAAATTCACTTTTTTGGGAATTTTTAAGAGCAATAAATGAAGTTGGACCAAAAGCAGTAATTTTTGAAAATGTTTCTGGTTTTAAGAAATTATATAATGGAGAAGCGTATCATGCTCTTATTTATGAATTAGAGTCCTTAGGATATAAGATTTATAATGATGTTTTAAATGCTGCAGATTATGGATTGCCTCAGACAAGGCATAGAACCATTATTATTGCTATCGCAAGTGATAAAAGGTTTTTGTTTCCTAAAATTACCCATGGCAAGGAAGATAACTTATTTGAAACCAGGTATTTGACATTAATGGATGCTATTTCTGATTTACCAAAACTAAAATCAGGTGAATCTCATAATGAATATTTAACAGCACCACAAAATAATTATCAGAGAATAATGAGGTTAAATAATGATACGCTCACTGAACATAATGCTGCAAACTATGGAGATAAAATGAAAAAAATACTTGGAATTATTCCTAAGAATGGGTCAGTTAAGGATTTGCCAGAAGAACTTAGGCCAAAAAATTACTTTAATAATGTTTATGCAAGACTAGATAGTAATAAATCATCACCCACAATAACAAGAAATTTTGGAACACCTTCATCAACAAGATGTATACATCCATTTCAAAATAGAGCACTTTCAACAAGAGAGGGAGCAAGGTTACAGAGTTTTCCAGATAATTTTATTTTCAATGGAAGTAAAACTAGTAAAAATTTACAGATAGGTAACGCTGTCCCACCTATATTAGGATATGTACTAGGAAAGGAAATTATTAAATCAATTTCTTAGATATCGCTACCAGTTCTTCAATAACTTTATCTGATGGTTTTATGAATTCTGTTATTTTCTTTATACTATAAAAATTTTTTTACTTAAATCATAAATTAGCTTTTACCTTGGCTCTGTTTAATAAATAATAACTATCGTGAGTGACTTTATTTTTTATTTAGCAATACTGTTGATTACAGTTTTGGGAATTTTATATTTTCTTAAACAATTGAAAATATCTAAAGAGATTGCATTACAAGATACTACTTTAGATAACTTAGAAGAAAAATTAAAAAAGCATAAGTTAATTGGAGGAAGACATAAAAGAACTAATAAAAAAAATCCCCCAATAGTTTAATTAGCTATTCTTTTCTTTTGCATTCTTAGCAAGTTTGGCCATCTCTGGGGTATATGCCTCACCTTGCCAAAGCATATCATAAACAATTTCTTCGTTTCCATTTTCACACACATCAATTACTTTTTTAAATAGTGGTTGAAAACTATCACTTTTATGAGAATTTTCATGATCATCATATGATTTCCAGAAAGTAATGATTAATGCTTCACGATTTTTAAGGTCAGAATTTAAAGCTTGACCAATAGTGCTTCCTTCATTTGATATTTGACCGCTATTAAGAACGACCATTCCACCAATAAAACCTGTATCAGAATGATAGGTTTTAACATTTTCACACATTTCAGCAACTCTCATCTGCAAGTCATCGATAGTAAATTGTTTTTTTAAAATTACTCGATTTATAGTAACCACGCCGTCATAAGGAAAATTATTAATTAAAGCCATACATAATTAAAACAAATATTGCTAAAAAAAGCAATATAAGTATTTACTAATATACTATCTTATTGACATAAAATCTTTTCAATATAGAATTCTGCATTGAGTATGAATATCCGTAAACTATCAGAATTTAACTATAATCTTCCAGCTAATCATATAGCATCCAAACCATTGGGTGTTAGATCAGACTCAAAATTAATGCATTATAGACTAAGCAATCAAATTCATTCAGATAATAAATTTTCTGACATATCTAAAATCTTAAAAAAAGGAGATTTGTTGATAATGAATAATACTAAAGTTATACCAGCAAGAATGTATTTAAAAAAAGAAACAGGTGGAAAAATAGAAATTCTATTTGACACATTGCTTAAAAAAAATAATTTTAAAGCAATTTTTTCAGCTTCAAGACCTCCAAAAATAGGTTCAAAATTATATTTTAATAAAGAAGAATATTTTGAGGTAGATGAAATACAGAAAAATTATTTAATTTTAAAAAATAACTCCAAAAAATCAATATTCAAGATATTTGAAAATTTGGGCGAGATACCTCTACCAAAATACATTAAAAGACCTCCGTCAGATGTAGATGGCAACAAATATCAAACAGTTTATGCCGAACATGATGGATCAGTTGCTGCGCCAACTGCTGGGTTGCATTTTACTAAAGAAATAATTCATGAATTATTAGAAAATGGAATTAAAATCAAATTCTTAACTTTACATATAACATATAACACTTTTAAGCCAATTTTTTATGATGATTATACAAAACATGATATAGGAAAAGAATATTGTAATATCGATAAGTCAGTATTTGAAGAAATAGCAATTGCAAAAAAAAATGGAAAAAGAATAATAGCTGTAGGAACAACTGTAGCGAGATCTTTGGAATTTTGTTTTCTTAATAAAATAAATAACTCTTATGAGGGATATGTTGATCTATTTATTTACCCTGGTCATGAATTTAAGGTAATAAATGCTTTATTAACAAATTTTCATTTACCTAAGTCTAGTTTGCTTCTATTAGCATGTGCTTTTGCAGGAACAAAAAATATTCTTAGTTCGTATCAACATGCTATTGCAAATAAATATAGATTTTATAGTTATGGTGATAGTATGTTTTTAGATAATATATGATAAATTTTAATGTTACCCATGAATCTGATGAAGCAAGAGTTGGAAAACTCAAGCTAAAACATGGAATGATAGATACACCTTCATTTATGACTATAGGAACTTATGGTTCTGTAAAATCACTAACAAATCAGGAACTAATAGATTCAGGCGTCCAAATAATTTTATGTAATGCATATCACTTAATGTTGAGACCTGATCGAAGCATTATTAAAAAATCTGGAGGTTTGCATAAATTTATTAATTGGGATAAGCCAATACTAACTGATTCTGGCGGTTATCAAGTCTTTAGTTTATCCAATCACACTAAAGTTTCTAGGAAAGGTGTTGAATTTAAATCACCAATAAATGGAGATAAAATATTTCTATCTCCACAAAAGTCTATAGAGACACAGTTAGACTTAGGAAGTGACATAATGATGGTTTTTGATGAATGCACGCCATACCCTAGTTCAAAATATGATACAGAAAAGTCCATGGAATTATCATTATATTGGGCAGAATTATCTAATCAAACCAATAACAATGCTGCTCCATTATTTGGAATAGTTCAAGGAGGTATGTATAAAGATTTAAGAGAAATTTCACTAAAAGAATTAATGAAAAATAATTTTGATGGTTATGCTCTAGGTGGCTTGTCTGTTGGTGAACCAAAAAATATTAGAAATGAAATAATAGAACATATGGCGCCAAAATTGCCGAAAGAAAAACCAAGATATTTGATGGGTGTTGGCAAGCCGCTGGATATACTCTATGCTGTTGAAAAAGGTATAGATATGTTTGATTGTGTTATACCCACAAGAAATGCTAGAAATGGTCAGTTATTTACTAAACATGGTGTTTTGAACATCAGAAACCAGAAATATATTTCTGATTTAGAGAGAATTGACTCATCTTGCGGCTGTTTTACTTGTAAAAATTATAGCAGAGCTTATATTCGTCATTTAGATAAATGTAATGATATATTAGCAGCAAGACTTATGACAATACATAATGTATACTTTTACCAGGAATTTATGGAAAATATAAGAGAAGCTATTAAACAAAATAAGCTTAATAAACTCATAAATAACATAGAAACAATTTATCTAAATATCTGAGGTTAGCGTGGACTTTATTAACACAGCTTTTGCAGCATCAGAAGGTACCCAAGAACCTTCTGCTCTCGGGTTTCTTCTGCCAATATTTATTTTAGTTTTAATGTACTTCATATTAATACGACCGCAGTCAAAGAAGATAAAAGAACACAAAGAAATGATAAGCGAGTTAAAGGTTGGAGATGAAATTTCAACATCTGGCGGCATATATGGAAAAGTTTTAAAAGTTGGGGAATCTTATATTAAATTAAAGATTTCAGAAAATGTTGATATTAAAATACAAAAAACATCCGTAGGTAAAATTCTGCCCAAAAATTCCTTGGAATCAATTAAGTAGAATGAATGCCTATCCACCTTGGAAATACATAATCGTTGTTACTGTACTAGTTGCATCTTTTGTATACTCACTACCAAATTTTTACAACTCATATCCAGCTATTGAAATAAAATCTAATGTTGACGCCTTAAATGAAAATAATATTTCTAAATACTTAGAAATTATTAATATTAAGAATATTAAAACTCAAAAAAATTTTATAAAAGATAATAAACTATTTTTATTATTTGGTGATACCGAAGAACAACTTAAAGCTTATACAGAATTCAACTCTTCAAACAATGATGCATCTTATACACTTTCAAGTTTTTCAGATACACCCAAATGGATGGAAAGTATTGGTGCCTATCCAATGTTTTTAGGTTTAGATTTAAAAGGTGGTGTACATTTTTTACTACAAGTCGACCATGAAAATATAATCACAAATATGCTACGGGAAATGCAATCAGATGTAAAAAAAATATTAATTAAAAACAAGTATCGTTATAACCTGATTTATCAATCAGAAGGTAAAATAACTGTTGAATTTGATAAGAGTAAACCTATTGATGAGATCATTGCTACAATCAATGAAAATTTTGGTAATTTAGTTATTAATAAAAAGACTACTGATGATAAAGTTAATTTGTTGATTTCTCCATCAAAAAATTTAATAGACCTTGATGTAAAAAGTGCGCTTGCAAAAAATTTAACAATACTCAGATCACGTGTAAATGAATTAGGTGTGGCACAACCAATTCTACAAAAACAAGGAAAAGATAGAATTATAGTTCAATTACCTGGTTTGCAAGACTCTACTAGAGCAAAAAGTATATTAGGGTCTACCGCAACTCTTGAGTTTAGACTTACAAAGGGTACACCTCAAGATTGGTTTGACTCAAAATTATCTGGAAGACCAACAATTAATTCAGCCACTCTATATCAACAGAGAAGAGGCGACCCTGTTTTATTATCAAGAAAAGTAATTGTTGCAGGCGACGATATTAAAGATGCTAATACTGGATTTGATTCTACTTCTAATACACCGGCCGTATTTGTCAATTTAAGTGATTATGGTGCATCTAAAATGCTTGATGTTACATCTAGGAATACCGGAAATAAAATGGCTGTGATATTTGTGGAACAAAATAAAAAAGAGGTTATTAATGTTGCAACAATTAGAGAGGCTTTTGGAAAAAGATTCCAAATAACTGGTTTAAACTTAGATGAAGCAAAAGATCTCGCTATTCTTTTGCGATCAGGTGCACTTAGCGCTCCAATGCAAATTATTGAAGAAAGGACTATTGGTCCAAGCCTGGGAGAATATAATATTTTAGCAGGTAAAAATTCTATGTATTTTGGTCTCTTTCTTGTTGGATTATTTATGTTTTTTTATTATAGACTTTTTGGGTTAATAGCAAACATAGCATTAATAGCAAACATAGTTATTATTATTGCAGTACTTTCTTTATTTCAAGCAACATTAACTTTATCAGGAATTGCTGGAATTGTTTTAACAGTAGGCATGGCAGTTGATTCTAATGTATTGATTTTTGAACGGATCCGGGAAGAAATGCTTAATGGTAATTCACCTAATGCAAGTATATACGCAGGGTATCAAAAAGCATTTTCAACAATATCTGATGCAAATATAACCACGCTTATTGCAGCTATTGCATTATTAACAATAGGGACTGGAGCTGTCAAAGGATTTGCGGTTACATTAGTTATTGGTATTTTATCATCCATGTTTACTTCAATTGTTGGGACCAGAGCCTTGGTGAGTATAATCTATGAAAGAAAAGAAACAAAAAAAATATCTATATAATGTTTAAGCTTATTAATAAAAATAGTAAATATAATTTTCTAGGAATGAAGAAAATAGCATTATTATTTTCTTCGTTTTTGATTATTGTTAGCCTTTTGAGTTTTGCATCTAAAGGCTTAAATT
>Ga0114996_10008967_pt1 | contig 11030 bp, 8 predicted proteins | sample ArcticOcean_MG_C_4_FD_87039 | JGI IMG/M metagenome (GOLD analysis project Ga0114996, IMG submission 87039) | Marine microbial communities from western Arctic Ocean - ArcticOcean_MG_CB4_134 | ecosystem: Environmental > Aquatic > Marine > Oceanic | place: Arctic Ocean: Canada Basin | collected... | reverse complement strand
TTCCAACGGTAGTAGTCGGCCCAACCACCCCTGAACCCGGCAAACTCGTCGAATCCTCGGGCATTTGGATGAAAACGAGGATCAAGCGCCCCGTTGTGCCACTTGCCGATCATCCCGGTCGCATACCCGGCAGCCTTGAACGAATCGGCGATTGTGACCTCGTCCAGCGCGATTCGGTCGTTGCCAAGAACTTCTTGCGGCGTGATTGCCCCGGTACGAATCGGATACCGACCCGTCAGCAGCGCAGCACGAGAAGGCGAACATACCGCCGACCCGGCGTAGTGCTGAGTTAGCCGAATTCCCTGCGAGGCCAGTTCGTCTAGTGCAGGAGTGTGAACTCTGCCTTCCGAATACAAACCAAAATCGCCGTACCCCATATCGTCGGCGACCATCAGAACAATGTTTGGACGGCTCAAAGTGGTGTCTCACATCCCAGCAACTAGCGAAGTTCGGTCAAATCAGCCAAATAAGTACGTACAGAACGCAATGTAGCAACATTCCTTCCGCAACATACCGTGCTCCGCTACGTTCTGGCTGGGGATGCCAATTTGGTCGCAAGCGGGTATCGTGGTCGCCATATCTGAGATCACACGAGATAGGGGCACGAAACACATGGCGATGGAAACAAAACGACTTGGCAAAACCGACCTCGAAGTTGGTCGACTTGGAATAGGCCTGTCCGAAGTTGGCTTCAACCTCGAACTGACCGACGTCGATCAGGTTCGTGATGTCATCAACCAGGCCCTCGACAGCGGTGTGAACTTCCTCGACACGGCAGCCTGCTACGGCATCAGTGAAGAACTACTTGGGATCGTCGCCTCTGAGCGGCGCGACGAGTACGTTCTTGCCACCAAAGCTGGTCACTTCCTTCCTCGAAACGAAGGCGAAGACTGGACGTACGATCTCATTATCGAGTCGATCGATCGTTCGCTTGAATTGATGAAGACTGACCACGTCGATCTCGTGCAGCTTCATTCGTGCGCAGTCGAAGTACTCGAACGAGGTGATGTGATCCGTGCGCTTCAGGACGCAAGAGCAGCCGGTAAAACACGATTCATCGGCTACAGCGGAGATAACGAAAACGCCAAGTGGGCGGTCACCAGTGGGCTGTTTGACACTCTCCAGACGAGCTTCAATCTCGTAGATCAGAACGCCCGTACAAACCTCTTTGCTGATGTAGAAGAACGTGACATGGGGCTCATCATCAAGCGTCCGATCGGCAACGCCGTTTGGGGAGCCGCTGCTGATCCTAAGCCGTACAACCACCTATCGGACTACACCGAGGAGTACTTCCGACGCGCCGGTGTGATGGGTGAGGAAGGTCCGCTCGCCGACGATCCGGACGACCGTATCCGGCTAGCCCTCGGATTCACATTCGCCCATCCAGAGGTCGACGTTACGATCGTTGGTACCCAGCGACCCCATCACATGCAATCCAATCTCGAGATGGTCTCGAACCCGATGGGCATTACTGACGCCACAGTCTCCGACCTTCACGCACGGTGGCAAAAATTGTCATCCGGTTGGGAGCAACGGGGCTAGCCCAGACGGCTCGTCACTGCCTACAATGGTTAGCTGTTCGCAACGCCCCAAGCAACTTGGGGAGTCACCTTTTTGGGGGAGTGGCGAAATGGCAGACGCGCATGCCTTAGGAGCATGTGCCTTAATCGGCGTGTGGGTTCGAATCCCACCTTCCCCACCAGCATTTTTTGGCCAATTACGAAAATTGAACGTAAACGGAGCGGTGATGCATTCCATGAAGCTGAACTACGCGATCAGGAGCACTGTTTCGCTTTCGGCAGTACAAGCAATTGCGATTCTGCTTGCTGCGGTAACTATGTTTTCGATAATTGCATGTTCAAATGAACCACCCGAACGTTCCTCTTTGAGCATTCCCGTTGAAACCGGTCAGCCTGCCACTACAGTTATTTACTGGATCACGCCGGATATTGGCGACACAGTCGAGCTGCTGAGCGCAGAAGCAATCGGTCTTTCTGAAGTATCTGACGTGCGGTTCTTGCTGAGCCGGCCAATTGATAAGCCCAACGGTGGCACGGTTTGGGGAGAGAGCTACGAAAGTCTTTCGGGAGCGTTGATTACTGGCGAACTCGATACCAGAGGCATCGAGCGTAGTTTTGGGATTGGGGCGGAAATTCGACCAAATCAAGCAGGGCGGTTCGTGCTTGATGACATTCGTCTTCGGTATCGAGTCAATGGTGGCAGAACCAAGGTTCACTCCGGAGTTGATGTTGAGTTCGTCGTATGTGCCGATTCCCCAATTCCAGAGACATGCGACTCTGATCTCTAGAGGAATCCAAAAATCCTGTTTTTAACCAGATCGATCCTCGTCGGTCGATTAAAAACGCCCGCATATGGACTTTCCGCTCGACCCACCGGGTGACGCCAAGTTGAGTTCTTGATATCGTCCGATGCCGCGAGACAGATTTCGCAACAGATATCGAACCGACGTTAGTAAATGGAGCAAACATGCCAAAAATCCTCGTAACTCGACGAACCTTCCCTGAAGCAGCAGAAGCTCTGCGTGCCAGTGGCGCAGAAGTGGTGATTTGGGACGACGCTGACTCACCGTCGAAAGAGGAATTTCTCAAAGCCGTTGCCGATATTGACGGACTCTACGCCCACATCACCAATCAGGTTGATGGCGAAATTATGGACGCTGCTCCTAATCTCAAGGTGATCGCCGAGTTTGGTGTTGGCTACGACAACATCAACGTAGCCGACGCAAATGAACGTGGCATAGCGGTTTGCAACACCCCGGGGATTCTTTCGGAGAGCACAGCCGACGAGGCGTTCGCTCTGCTCGCAGCGATGGCGCGGCGAACCCACGATCTCCCGGGGATAGTCAAGCGAGGCGAGTGGGGCGACTTCGATCCCCTTGGATATCTCGCAACCGACATCCACCACAAAACGCTGGGAATTGTCGGCATGGGCAGCATCGGATCCGAGATGGCAAAGCGAGCCGCAGGATTCAACATGAACGTGCTCTATTACAACCGAAACAAGCGCGATGAGGAGTTCGGAGCGACGTACGTCGGATCACTTGAAGAGCTGCTTGAACGATCTGACTACGTATCACTTCACAATCCACTGACGCCAGAAACCACGAACATGATGAGCACCGATCAGTTCAAGCTCATGAAGAAATCGGCAATTCTCATCAACACAACTCGTGGACCCGTTGTCGATCAAGACGCCCTGTACGAAGCGCTGAAGTCTGGCGAAATAGCCGGAGCTGCCCTCGATGTGACAGTGCCTGAGCCGATGCCGGCTGACCACCCGCTGCTCACCCTCGACAACTGCCTCATCATGCCCCACGTCGCCAGCGCAACTGGCGACACTCGTATGAAGATGGCAATGATGTGCGTAGAAAACGTCCTCGCAGGCCTCGCAGGCGACTGGCCTCCATACTGCGTGAACCAGTCCGAAATCGCAGGCAAAGCTCGTTTGAGGAGCTAGCAACGGTTCTCCCTCCCAGACTGGGAGGGAGTTAGAGGGTGGGCCCGTCCGTCCGTCCGTCCCACAGAGCAACCATCGTCTCAATCGTCATCCTGAACTAGATTCAGGATGACGATTGTGGAAATTATCGCTCGCTTAAGCCAGCCCGTTGAGCTGTGACGACGAAACGCCTCAAACTCGTGCGTTTTGCACGCTTTCGAGATACTGAACCTAGTTCAGCATGACGGTTGTTCGGGGTGACAATTAGGCTCGACCACAACAAACAACGCCCTCACCCACACCCCAACCCTCTCCCACGCTGGGAGAGGGAGTAAATCCCTAGTCGTCGAAGAATCCGGCGTCTTCCTCGCGCATGTACTGCTTGGTTTCGCCCACACGGAAGCTGATTCCCAGACCCGGGGTGTCGGGAACCGTGATGTGGCTATCGGTGACCTTGAAATCTTCGATTCCTTCGAGAATGTCCCACCACCACTCCGGGTTACCATCTGGCAGTTCAAAGGCGATGAAGTTATCGGGCAGCGTTGCACATACTTGAGTAAGGGCGGCGACACCGATCAATCCGTCGGCAGTTCCGTGCGGAGCCATCTGAATGTTGTGAAGATCGGCGAACTCGCAAATCCACTTAAGCTCGGAAATACCACCAACATCGAACGGGTCGGGACCCACCACATCAACGGCATGTTGTTCGATCAGGTCTTTGAAGCCGTGTCGAAGATAAACCTGCTCGCCGGTGTGTATCGGTGTCGAGGTGTACGGAGTCACCTGCAGGAAGTAGTCGGGGTGCACGTACGGCGTGTAGTCACCCGTAATCGTGTCCTCCATCCACATCAGGTGATACGGCTCGAGTGCCTTCGCCAGGCGAAGTGTGTCCGACGCAGTTAAGCCGGGGCCACAGTCGAGTGCAAGGCCAACTTCGTCGCCTAAAACTTCCTTCATCGCAATCACAGCGTCAACAGTGATATTGAAACCCTTCTCGGTCAGGACACCTCGGTTGCCGTACTTGCCATCACTTACGTACTCGCCGTAGTAGAAATCAGGCATGTGCTTGAGCATCGGCGATCCGTGGAAGGCGATTCCTTGTTTGATGATCGAAAAATTCTGCGGCAACGCCTTCATCCACTTCATGGCGGCCGCGAAATCTTCTGGCTGGTAACCGTCAAAATCCGGTCGGTAGTTGCCGTTGTAGACCTGCACCTTGTCGCGAATCTTGCCACCCAACAACTTATGAACTGGAGCGCCAAGTGCCTTGCCAGCAATGTCCCAAAGAGCCACTTCAATAGCACTCACGCCAGAACCCCACGGCTTGAACCCGCCGGTGCGCCTGATCCTCAGAAGCACACGCTCGACGTCGGTCGGATCGAGCCCGACGATCATGTCTTTGTAGTACTCGATCTGTGGCCCGAAGTATGGCTGGTTTCGTGATTGCTCAGCCCCACCGATTCCGTCGATTCCCTCATCTGTGGTGATCCGAATAACCGGATGGTTACCTATAACGGCGTACTTGACGTCAGTGATTTTCATTTCGTCTCCAGGAATGTCGCATAGCTACGTAATTTCGTCTGAAAAAATTCTACGCTCGAACTTGAGCTACTTGTATTGAAATCCCGACTCCTCCGGAGAGATCTTTTGCGAGGTGGAAGAGGGTGTTCACCGACGGCACTATTGAAACCAACAATCTCCAATTGTCGTGCTGAATATATTTCAGTATGTTTCGTCGAAGCGCCCACCCTGTGCGATCGTCTCTCGAATCCCAACTCACTCAATCCGCCCCACCGAAGATCCCTCCGCAGGAGTCGGGATATCGTACGGTCTGCGGCAATCGGTATTACCATGCGTGACCAGAAATTCCCATAATTAGCCCGACGGAGACGAAATGCGCGTAGCAACATGGCGTGGTGGTAGCGAAATAACGATCGATGAAGTTCCAGATCCCAAGCCGGGACCGGGTCAACTCGTGCTGAAAGTCCATTCGTCAGGAATCTGCGGAACAGATATTCACAAGACCCAGGGCTTGTTCCCCGGCACACCGCCCGAAGTGCTCGGACACGAATTCGTGGGACCTGTTGTCGAGATCGGCAAGGGCGTCGAGGGATCAATGATGGGCAAGATGATCGGCTGCACGCTCAACGCCGGCTGTGGCGAGTGTCAGGGCTGCCTCACATGGTCGGCCATGCACTGCGAACGAGAAACTCGACTTGCGGGTGGCTTCGCCGAGTACGTGTTGATCGACCAGCGGCAGGCACACATCGTTCCAGAAGGACTCGATCCTGAAACCGCATCTATGACAGAGCCGCTTGCTTGCGTAATTTCAACACTCAACATGCTTGGCGACATCGAAGAAGGCTGCGACGCGCTAGTAGTCGGCGGCGGTCTGCTCGGCTTGCTTACTGTTGGAGTGCTGAACGACCGCGGGGTAGGGCGAATCATTCTTTCCGAACCCAACCCGATGCGACTCGCTATGGGCAAGCAGTTTGGCGCCAGCATCCTGAACGATCCCACCAAAGACGATCTTTCGGAACTGGTGAAAGAAACCACCGGTGGCTACGGCGTCAAAATCGGTGCCGAGGCGGTTGGTGTGCCACAGCTGGTAGCAAACGTTTCGAAGCTGATCCGCCCTCGCGGCAATCTTGTGCTCGTTGGTGTCAGTCCACAGGGCTCGTCGCTTCCGGTCGATCTCTACGATCTGCATTACAAAGAGATCACCGTAAGCGGCGCATTCGGGGCCGGCGACGCGTTTGGTGAAGCCCTCAAAACGCTACCGCGCGTGAACCTCGAAGGCGTGGTAAGCGGCCGATATCCGCTCGAACAGACTGCCGAGGCGATGCAGGTATCTGCCAGCGGCGGCGGTGTGAAGTACATGATCGCCCCAAACGACTAGGCCGTTATCGCTCCTTCGAAAATTTCGAGCGATTCTCCTCCCGTTTGATAGTCGCCAATTAGAAACCCGCCTCCCGAACCGGCCAGTGCAGCTTCCTTCGGACAAACTACCCGCCGTGTGCAATACTCTGCTCCGAATATTCGTGAATGACATTCTGAACACTCGCCCGCAATGCCGGGCACAGATATCCACTCATACGAGGCACTCAATGCGGCTCATGGCAACGAAAATATCAGCGATTCATATCGCTCTTCTGATGGTATTCATAGCGATTGCAGCCTGTGGTTCCGAATCGGCAATCCCACCAAAGCTGATCTCCGCTGCCTAGGGTGGAGCGGTCTCTTCCGGCGATGGTTCCGTCTTGATAGAAGTACCAGCCGGTGCGCTATCTCAAGACACCGAGATAACGATCTCACTCGAAAACGTTAATGATCCTGAACCGGGTGACCTTCCCGAACTGGCCTCATACGTATTCGAACCAGACGGAACGACGTTTTCGAAGCCGGTTAAGGTGACACTGATACTGCCATTGTCATTGCTTGATTCTGGATTCAGGCTTGTTCACGCGGAAAGCCCGGGTTCCGATGGGGAGGAAGCACCGTTAACGACCCCTTTGAATATCGACTCAGCAGTTATCAATCCAGATGGCGAGACCGTAACGGTGACAACCACTATTCCCAGTTTCAGTCGGATTAAGGTGTACCGATCAGGCTTCTTTGATCTGAAATTGACTGCTCCCTTGCGGGCAGTCGAAGGTGTTCCTTTTGACGTTCAGGCTGAGACCGTCCAAAAAACAACAGAGCCACAGATCGTACGTCGCCAGGTGATCGGCTCTGGAGATGATGCGGTGGTCCAAACCATCACGCTCCAGCCCAGCCAACAATGGAGCTTATTCGGGTCGTTCATAGGAAAGACCAACGTTTCACCCAAATTTATTTCGCAAGCGCCATCTGAAACTGAGGTTATCGCCGGGACCTACACCGCAGGCGGGTGGTTCACATGCACCAAAGCTGACACTAATTTCGAGATCGAATATTTGTCATTGGTCGACGTAGAAGAAACCTGGCGATTCGCCTACAGTCCCGCTACTTGGGTGAGATATGACGAGAAGGAAATTACGAGACTGTCTGTCATTAAGAAGGTATCCGGAGAATGCCTCGCCCCCGAAGTCGCTTCCTCCACACCCGCAGGCGCAGCTCCGACTTCGAGTGCTGATCGTGCCGAACGACTCGGCGAGATACTCTTCTCCACCCCAAGCGCTCCGGATGTCGGGGAACAAAGCCCTGACGGTACTTCAGCGTCGACAGAGCTCGCCAATGGAATGACAGTTGAGGCCAGAATTGAGCGATGGACCAGTACTCAAATATCGACCATTAGACGAATCTGGCTCGGCAGTGTCGATTTGCTCAGATACACCCTCCATTTCACGATTTCCGGTCAGACGCCAACCGACGAACGAATGTCTGTCGAGTACCAGGTGTTCTCGGTACAGCCGAGCGGTCTGGTCGAATGGTCGGAAGTCTTTCAGGAGTCCGTCGGTTACGACGTCGGTGACCTTCAACGACCGGTAAAGCTCGCCTCGGCAGGGGAGTATGTGGTCAAAGGCACAGTTGGTGACGAAGCATTCGAAATAGCTGTCGAGGTGGATGAACCCCCAATCCGATACGGGATCCTCGCTCCACCGGGCACATGGACCGGTCAAACCCCGCTGAGCGATGAAGACGCCACTGAATTGGCTCACTTCAGCGGCGATTGGGAAGGATTATTTCTCGAACAATGGAAGCAAGGGGTTGCGGACGGTGGGCCGGTCGATATTTTGAAAACCCAGAGCGACATTAGTCTGGAGAGAACGGACCTATTCATCCATCCCATCGATACCGGTGTGTCCCAGCATGCCTATGACGGAAGCCTCGTGGATTACGAGATGGTTGTACCAAAAGCCTACTATGAGGGCACGCTCACTTATTACCTCCCAGCGTTCAGCTACGAGGATGGAAACTGTGCCAACGAAACAGTCACGTACGACCTACTCGGCTCTGTTGAATACGCACCGCACGAGGGCCCATGGAGCGCTCCGTTGGTGCTCGATGGACTTCTCTCAGGAACTCTCCCGGAACTTACAGATGAACTCCCGACAACTGTACAAATTTTCGCAATAGAGGCCTCTTCAATCGATCATGAAAGAATGAGCGTGGATGGCAGCGCTATTCGCATAATTGGCCCGTTGTATGAGCATGCAGCGCTTGGTTTCCAAATCGTGTTCGGAGATATCGAACCGAACCCATCCTCCACTATCAACGACGAATCAACCTGCACATCATCGGTTTCGAACATTTCGATATGGGCATCCAAATAAAATCGAAATACCGCTTTTTACTCGCGTGTCAATGAACAAATCAGGTAGCGCACGGTTCAATCCGGCGGTACTCTGCGTGCGCTCGCAATATTTGGCTGGTACAAGTAAGCGCACCTCAGGCGCTGCTGCAAAGGTAATTCATGGCAAAACTCTCGGGTGGCGAAGCTCTCATCAAATCAATGGTTCGTGAGGGAGTCGAAGTCGTCTTCGGCCTGCCCGGAGTCCAGATGTACGGCATTGTCGCCGCACTACGTGATGAACCAAGCATCAAGTTCGTCGTAACGAGAAACGAAACAGCCACCTCCTACATGGCCGACGGGTATGCACGAACAACGGGCAAGCCCGGTGTCGTTCTGGTCGTTCCCGGACCCGGCGTCTACAACGCCGGTGGAGGTCTTTCCACGGCATTTTCTCGATCATCCCCAGTCGTGTTCATCGCCGGTCAAATCCCGCGATCGACGATTGGTAAGAACCTCGGCGGTCTCCATGAGGTCAATGACCAAAAAGAAATCACGAACCCGGTAACCAAGTGGCAAACGCAGGTTCTTAGACCACAAGATGTTCCCGAAAATATTCACGAAGCATTCAGACAGGCGCAGTCCGATCGACCGTCCCCGGTCCACTTCGAACTTCCTCCTGAAACCATGGTCGAGCGTGAAGAGGTCGAACTTCTAGAGCCAGCGAAAATCGTTCGCAAAGTCCCTGATAATTCAGTGATAGAGCAGGCGGCGAAAGAAATTGCCGCTGCCCGAAAACCGGTTATCTACGCAGGTGGTGGAATTGCTCGTTCCGACGCTGAAGCCGAACTCGTTGCGTTTGCCGAAGCGCACAACATTGCCGTCATCACGTCTGCAGGTGGTAAGGGCACAATTTCAGAACGGCACCCGCTCGCTCTAGGTGCCTCGTTAGGACCTGGCGGACAATTGAAGAATTACATCGAAGACGCCGACATGATTATCGGAATCGGCACTCGATTCTCGATGAGAACACAAGCTGGCGGGGAAGCACGCTTGGTGCACGTCGATGCCGACCCGGAGATGATCGGGCATGTTCACGCCAACAGCCTTGGTGTTGTCGGAGATGTGAAGGCAACACTTCCCGTGCTGAGCGCGGCTATTGTCGAAGCTGGCGGTGGTAAATGGCACTCGCCCGCCGACGAAGTGGCGACTATTCGGACCAACCTCGCTGACACCGAAGACGAGCAGAACCGACCGCAGGAAGACTATCTTCAGGCACTCCAGCGCGGCGCTCCAGATGACGCTGTGATGATCTTCGGTATGACTCAGCTCGGGTACTACTCACGACCCCGCTGGATCACCGAAAACCCGAAGACATACATCGATTCCGGCTACTCAGGGAATCTTGGATTCGCTTTCCCAACTGCGCTTGGCGCAAAGGTCGGTAACCCCGACAAAGCTGTCATTTGTGTATCGGGTGACGGTGGATTTATGTACAACTCGTCGGAGATTTCTACGGCCGTGAAGTACGGAATCAACCTCGTAACGGTCATATATAACGACGGTCACTACGGAAACGTAGCTCGTGACCTCGATGACGACTTCGGAGGGGCGTACGAAACCGATTTCGTGAACCCCGACTTCGTGAAGCTGGCTGAGGCGTACGGCGCTGTTGGCATGCGAGCGAAAGATCCGCTCGATGTCGAGAACCTGATTCCTCAGGCGCTCGCCATGAACAAGCCGGTCTTCATCGACGTCCCAGTCTCCCGCGTCCCCCGACCCAAGCAATGGTCAGCACGTGCAGCATGGACGACACCACAGGATGGTCTGATCGAGGATTAGGCTTCGGCGCGTATCTCAGACTCTTAGAGCGAGGCACTGTTCACCCCCGTCATCCTGAACTTGATTCAGGATCTCGTGTATCGAACCACGCCTCCGCCAAATCATCCCAGTCAGGATTCTCTTCATCCACAAGAGCCAACTTCCAATCCCGCCGCCAGTTCTTGATCTGTTTCTCGCGTGCGATGGCGAAGCGAACGTCACCGGCTTCTTCGAACCAGACATGCCTGTCCACGTTGTATTTGGATGTGAAGTCCGAACCGTCAGCGAACCTGTGCTGCCAGACGCGACTTTCTAGACGAGACGTTACACCGATGTACAACGTCCGACTCCGGTTCGCGAGAATATAGACGTATGAGCTCTGTGGATTCCGCATCGACGATCTTTCGAGATCCTGAATCAAGTTCAGGATGACGGTGGGCTACGATGTTGCAACTGTAGGTCATTCATGGATCGATCATGAAATCGAATGTCATACCGCCCAAATTGAACTCTTAAACGGGAGAACTTTGGGTAGCACACC
>Ga0114996_10008964_pt1 | contig 11032 bp, 5 predicted proteins | sample ArcticOcean_MG_C_4_FD_87039 | JGI IMG/M metagenome (GOLD analysis project Ga0114996, IMG submission 87039) | Marine microbial communities from western Arctic Ocean - ArcticOcean_MG_CB4_134 | ecosystem: Environmental > Aquatic > Marine > Oceanic | place: Arctic Ocean: Canada Basin | collected... | reverse complement strand
CTGGCCGTCGACGCCCAGTTCGTCCGTGATCGCTTGCCACTGCGAGGCGGCCTTCTGCAGGGCCGCGTGTGGGGTTTGCCGGCCGGCAACAACTTCTTCGACCGCGATGTCCAGCGCTTCCATATAACGGTCGCTGCCCGGTAGACGCACGATCGTCAGATAACGTTTGCGCCGCAACGAGGTGCGAACCGTCCGCGCGTACTGAGATGCCGCGGTTCGATCAAGCCGTGGATCGACCCAGCGCCGGGCGGCAGAGATCTGAGTATGCCGAAAGAGCGTCGTCGCGCTGCTGTGTGTGCTGGGAATGGAGGCCGACCGGTCTTGCTGATCGCCGCTTGAGAGCCATGCCAGCAACCTCGCGCCGGCCTGCGGATGTTTGCTCGACTTGACGACCGAACCGAGTCGACCGGAGGTGGCCAGGAGTGTGGCCCGAAGATCGTCGGGCGTATTGCGGGAGAGCCATTTCTGGTCGCCCACGTCGTAGACATCGCGTGAACCGGGGAGTTCAGCGAAGCCGCAGTCGGCGCGACTCGGTGCGAGACGTTCTGGGGGCCTGTTGTCGGCAGTACTGGGCCAACCGATTGCCATTGCGCATCGCCCGTCGAGGAGCGCCTGAAATGCGCCTTGGGGAGTGATCGGATCACCTTTCGCCTTATTGACGGCGGCGGTTGCAGCCAGTTCTCTCAGTGCGCGAACAAATGGCGGCCCATCGATCAACGGCCGCATGGTCTTCAGGCGAAACAGCGTGGAGTAGTTATCGCGCGTCTTGGCATAGGCGGCCGCGCGGGCGAGCAACATCGTTGCTCGCCAGCGATCGGCAAGCGGTTCGAGCGTTGGGGACCAGTCCGGCCGATCTGCTGGTGGCTTGTCGGACAATTTGCTGACCAGTTGCTGATACTCTTGCCAAGTCTCTGGCGGCTGGAGTCCTCGCTCGGTGAACAGATCCTTGCGATACATCAACACCAACACAGGCGACCCGAGCGGCACGGCATAGGTCGTCTCGGTTTCTTCTCCCCACACCGACACAGACCGCTGCACCAACGGGAATACATCGCCCGCGTCATAGCCGAAGGAATCTAACGCCGCTTTGTTGATTGGCATTAGGCTTCCGCGCTCGGCCAGTTCGCCCAGCAGTGCCGAGCGATAGATCACGACGTCTCCATCGATCGATTCCGACGCCAACAGCTTTTCGGCGGTCGTTTGCTGAACAACCAGTTGCCCGTCGGTCTGGGCGTTCCACTCGCCGCGCATCCAACCGATCGCCTCTGCCAGCGGCGGGTCATCGACCACCAGCACACGAAGCGACACGCCTGAGAGCGACGAGGGTGCGTCGTCGTCGCTGGTCTCCGGCGTGGCGCAACCGCAGATCGCGACGGTGACCGCAAGCAGCATCCAAGCGAATGCTCGCCATTGTGTCACATGAAAAAGTGCCGGCGGACCAAGTTTCCAAGAGAATTGTCTCAAAGCGGTTGAACCGTATTCCTGACAAGGTTGTTATTTCGTTACCATTTGCTTCGCCCAAATGGTAGGCACGCCACCCACGATCGGTCAATTCGCCCCAGTTGCCGGGACCGCGCGGCGGCGGGTAAAATCCTCCTTTACTCCTTTGTCCACACGCACGCAGACCGTAATATTCGCACGCAACGCACCCTCCAATGAAGGAACGATGAAGCATGGGCGTTTTTCTCGGCATCGATATCGGCACTTCCGGCACCAAGACCCTGGCGATCAACCACCGCGGCAAGATTCTTGCCGACGCGGTCGCCGAGTACCCTGCCTATGCTCCCAAGCCGCTTTGGAGTGAGCAAGATCCCGAGGATTGGTGGAAGGCGACCGTCAAGACCGTTCGTGCCGTGGTGAAGAAGGCCAAGCTGAAGGCCTCTGACGTCAAAGCGATCGGGCTGTCGGGACAGATGCATGGCTCGGTGTTTCTCGACAAAAATAACAAGGTCGTGCGAAGGGCCTTGCTCTGGAATGACCAGCGGACTGTGGCCGAGTGCGAAGAAATCGAACGTCGGGCCGGCGGACGCAAGAAGCTGATCAACATGGTCGCCAATCCGGCGCTGACCGGGTTCACTGCGCCCAAGATTCTCTGGTTGCGGAACAACGAGCCGAAGAACTTTGACAAGACCCGCAAGGTACTTTTGCCCAAGGACGACATTCGTCGGCGTTTGACCGGCGAGTTTGCGACCGAGGTGAGCGACGCCAGCGGCATGCTGCTGTTGGACGTCAAGCGGCGCAAGTGGTCGACGCAACTGCTCTCGAAGCTAGAGCTGGATCGTGATCTGTTTGCGAAAGTGTACGAATCGGAGGATGTCACCGGCAACTTGACCCGTGACGTGGCCAAGATGTTGGGGCTGTCGACCGATTGTGTCGTTGTGGGCGGGGCCGGTGACTGTGCGGCCGGTGCGGTGGGCAACGGGATCGTTAGCCGCGGCGTGTTGAGCACATCGATCGGCACCTCGGGCGTGATGTTCGTTCATAGCGACGACGTGAAGATCGATCCGCTGGGGCGAATTCACACGTTCTGTCACGCTGTGCGAGGCAAGTGGCACATGATGGGTGTGAATCTTTCCTCGGGTGGCAGCCTGCAATGGTTTCGCAACACGCTCTGCCAGGAGGTCTTCGCGGCGGCCAAGAAAGCCAAGGTCGATCCGTACGATCTGCTGACCAAAGAAGCCGCCGCAGTGCCGGCCGGCAGCGAAGGATTGTTCTTTCTGCCGTACCTTTCCGGCGAACGAACGCCTCATGCCGACCCGGATGCCCGCGGCTGCTTTGTCGGGCTCACGCTGGCGCATGGTCGAGGGCATATGTTGCGATCGATCATGGAAGGCGTGACCTATTCGATGCGTGATAGCCTCGAGATAATCCAAGGGCTCGACGTGCCTGTGCGCCAGATTCGCGCCTCGGGCGGCGGCTCGCGAAGTCCGTTCTGGCGACAGATTCAAGCCGATGTATTCGGCAAGAAGGTCGTCACGATCAACACCGAAGAGGGCGCGGCCTACGGCGTGGCGCTGTTGGCGGCAGTCGGTGCAGGAGCGTTCAAGAACATTCAAGAGGCGTGCAAGTCGACGATTCGCGTGGTCAAAGAGACCTCGGCTGATGCGAAGACGAAGCGAACCTACAACAGAGGCTTTCCGGTCTATCAAGGATTGTACCCGTCGCTGAAAGACGACTTCAAACGGATCGCGGCGCTGGGTTAATCTGAGAATCAATCAAGTACCGAATATAACTGAGGCCAATCATGACGTATCTCATTCGTGTCGCCTTCTGTCTGTTTGTTTGCATCGTGGCCTCGTCACTGCGAGCCGCGGACCGACCGAACATCATTTTCTTTCTCTCGGACGACCATCGTTCGGACATGCTCGGATGCGCCGGCCACCCGATTCTCAAGACGCCCGCGATTGATGCGCTCGCCAAACAGGGTGTGCGGTTCGAGAACATGTTCGTGACCACGTCGATCTGTGCCGCAACCCGGGCGACGCTCTTCACCGGGCTCTATGAGCGGAGCCATCGGTTTACCTTTGGCACACCGCCGATCAGTGAGTCACATGCGGCGGCCAGTTACCCGAGCGTGCTTCGCAAGGCCGGCTATCGCACCGGGTTTGTCGGCAAGTTTGGCGTCTCGATAGGCGGAAAGCAGCGGCAGGCGATGTTCGACTACTTTAAGCCTCTGGGGAGAAGCCCCTATTTCAAACGACAGCGCGACGGATCGAAGCGGCATGTCTCTCAGATCGCTGGCGACCACGCGATTACGTTTCTCAAGGGGCAAACGAAAGACAAACCGTTCTGTCTGTCGGTCAGTTTCAACGCCCCGCACGCCGAAGATGGCGACAAGAAAAATCACTATCCCTGGCCCAAGGCGGTCGACGGGCTCTACGACGATATCACCGTGCCCGCCCCGAAGCTATCCGCCAAGAGCATCTTTGATAGCCAGCCGGAATTCTTGCGCAAGTCGATGAATCGGGCCCGATATTTCTGGCGCTGGGACACGCCCGCCAAATACCAGAAGAACATCCGGGCCTATTATCGGATGATCAGCGGCGTCGATCATGTGATCGGGCGCGTGGTGAAGCAGCTTGCTGATCAAGGGCTCGCTGAAAACACGGTGGTGATCTTCACCGGCGACAATGGCTATTACGCGGCGTCACGCGGATTCGCCGGCAAGTGGTCTCACTATGAAGAGTCGCTGAGGGTGCCGCTGGTGATCTTCGACCCCCGGCTGCCGAAGGCCCAGCGAGGAAAAATCGAGAGCCGGATGGTGCTGAACGTCGATGTGGCCCCCACGATCGTGTCCTTGGCGGGCGAGAAGATACCTGCCGTCTATCAGGGCAACAGTCTTGTGCCCTTGGTGCAGGGAAAATCGCCAGAGACATGGCGGACCGACTTTTTCTGCGAGCATCTGTTCCGTAACTCGACGATCCCCAAGTGGGAAGGCGTTCGTGATCAACGGTGGGTCTACGCCCGGTATTTCGAACAGAAGCCGGTCTTTGAGTTCCTGCACGACCTGAAGACCGATCCCGATCAACTCAAGAACCTCGCCACAGACGCTGCTAGTGCCGAGACGCTGGCGCGCATGCGAAAGCGTTGCGACGAACTCCGCGACAGCTACGGCGGCGTATTCAACGACGAGAATTTCCCCCGTCGCGGGCAGAAACGGAAGAAGAAATAGCCCACGGTGACAGACTCGTTTTACGACTAGCTCACCGGCAGCAGTTCTCGAATCGGGTCGCCAAACGGCAAGATCGGCATCGGGCGACCCGTGTGATCGTCGAAAGTCTTGTTGTAGTCGACGCCCAGGTGACGATAGACCGTGGCCCACAGGTCGTTGGGCGTCAGCGGACGTTCCCTCGGCTCTTCTCCCTTGGAGTTGGTCGAGCCGACGACTTGGCCGGTTCGCATGCCGCCACCGCTCAGCAGCATGCTCATCGCTCGTGGCCAGTGGTCCCTGCCCGGCTGTTCGATCTGGGTTTGCGATCCTTTTCGGTTGCTGATTCGCGGCGTGCGGCCGAACTCGCCCGTGACAACCAGCAACACCTTTTTGTCCAAGCCGCGTGCGTGTAGGTCTTCGACCAATGCGGTGATTACCTGATCGTAAAGCGGAAGCCGAATGCGAGCGTCGTTGAACAGATGGCAGTTCACCGCATGGCTATCCCAATTGTAAGTTCCGTACTTGGGCATCTTGATGCCGGAGGCGTAGGGGTTCTCCATCACGACGGTCACCCAACTGACGCCCGCTTCGACCAGTCGCCGCGCCATCAGCGCCCGCTGGCCCCACTCGTGACGTCCGTAACGGTCGCGGAGTTGTTCGGATTCTTTCGACAGATCAAACGCCTTGCGGGCCTGTGGCGACGTGATCATCGACAGCGCCTTGCGGTTGAATTCATCCATGCCGCCGATCGCACCACGGTGATCAAGATCCCGCCGCAGCCGGTCCATCCCCCTCAGCAGTGAGACCCGGTCGTCTAAACGCCCGTGGTTCACCCCGCCCACGATTGACAGGTTCTTGACGACGAAGTCCTTCGCATTTGGATCGGCCGAAATGGTAAACGGATGTGTCGACGCCCCGAGATAAGCCGAACCGAAACTGAAGGTGTCGACGTTGTTGACCCGGCCGTTTCCCGTGACGATGTAATTCGTCAGTCCGCTGGGGTTGGGCTTGTTCTCTAAGACCTTTGACGCCATCGAACCGACACACGGCGCGTCGTTCACGAAACCGGTTGGTTCGGCCGGCTTGCGGCCGGTCAAGAATCGTTTGTGGCCGCCGCCGTGATCACTAAAGGTGTGGTGCACCGATCGGACCAGGGTATATTTGTCGGCACAGCGGGCATGCATCGGTAGCAACTCGCACACGTCGATGCCCAGAACGTTCGATTTTGTCGGCCTGAATTCTCCACGGTAGTCGAGCGGAGCGTCGGGTTTCATATCGTAGGTCTCCATATGCGGAGGCCCACCCGGCAGCCAGACGAAGATCACCGAAGTGTCATTGAACGATTCACCGGCCGAAATAGAACGAGCCCGCGCTTTTTCCAGCGCACCGAGCCCCAAGACGCCGGAGGCGCCCAGTTGCAGAAAGCTCCGTCGGGTAACGGGGCCGGGACAAGCAGATTGGGCGTTTGATCGATTCATTACGCTTGTGGTGCAGGCGTCTCGCCTGCAAAGCAGTCCGCGTTTGTTCTCAATATCAGTTTATTCGTTCATCAGTTCTTGCAGGCGAGACGCCTGCACCACAATATCAGTGTACCAAGATTGATCGCCGGACCGAAAGCAGTCTTTTCCTGTGATATTTGATCGTTTTTTTACCCCGTGCCGCTCATCGCTCGCAATCGCTGCACCGCTTCGGCCAATCGCTCAATCACCCGCTCGACTTCCTCCGCCGTGTTGAAGCGCCCCAGGCCGAACCGGATGCTACATCGGGTCATGTCATCACTGAGACCCAGCGCTTGCAGCACGTGACTCGGCTCGGGATCGGCCGAAGTGCAGGCACTGCCGCTGCTGAGGGCGACGTCCTGGACACTCATCAACAGGGCCTCGCCATCGACCCCGGCGAAGCTGAGGTTGAGATTTCCGGCGAGTCGTAGGTCGGCATCTGTTAACTCCGGCCCGTTGAGTTCAACATCGGAGATCGCCTCGGTCAATCCGGCGAAGAGCCGATCGCGAAGTTCGCGGACCCGTCGTGATTCTTCCGCCATTTCATCACAAGCCAACTCGACCGACTTGGCCAGCGCCACGATGCTCGGCACGGCCAGCGTTCCGCTACGGCGTCCCGACTCTTGGCCGCCGCCAACGACCTGAGGTTCGAGCCGCACACGGGGATTTCTGCGACGGACGTATAATGCACCGATCCCTTTGGGGCCATACATCTTGTGTGCACTGAGGCTCATCAGGTCAACCTGTAACTGTTCGACATCAACCGGAAACTTGCCGACCGCCTGAGTGGCGTCACAGTGTAGCAGTACGCCTCGCTCCTTGCAGATGCGGCCGATCTCGGCGATTGGCTGGATCGTGCCAATTTCGTTGTTCGCCAGCATCACGGAAACGAGACACGTGTCGTCGCGAATCGCCGCATCCACGGCGTCGGGATCAACGACTCCGGCCCAGGCATTTCCCCCTTGGGCCACGTCCAATAGCGTCACCTCGAAACCTCGACGCTTGAGTCGAGCGAGCGGATCGAGCACCGCCTTGTGTTCGGTCGTGACGCTGAGCAAGTGATCGCCGCGCCGTCGGGGCGAATCGGTCACGCCGAAAATTGCCAAATTGTTGCTCTCGGTCGCACCGCTGGTGAAGACGATTTCTTTCTCGTGCACCCCCAAACGATCCGCAACGGTCGCCCGAGCACCGTCGACCGCGTCCTTGGCATCCCAGCCAAACGAGTGATTTACGCTGCCCGAGTTGCCGTACGACTCGGTCAGATAGGGCAGCATCGCCTCCACCACGCGCGGATCGACACGCGTCGTCGAGTGGTTGTCCATATAGATCGGCGTAGCAGATTGGGGCATCACACGCTCATTATACCCGACAGAGTTGGGCGTGTTAGGCGTGGGGGAGGAGACGAAGGGAAATGAGGCCGTACTTCCCAGCCAGTCGATCCATGCAGAATTGGACGGGAGCGCAAACGGCACCCAAGGCGTCTCGGTCATCACGGCACAAGCGTTGACCGGCCTTTGTGGAGCGACTACCCTAATCGATTCGCCCCAACGATCTTGGATCGATCATGCTCTTTGCCTTTTCCACCGTCGATACGCTGCTGCTCACGTTCGGTGTCTTGGCGATGCTGGTGATCGGACTGTTTTTTTTCCGCGATCAACACAGCAGCAAGGATTTTCTGATCGGCGATCGCAGCCTGGCTTGGTGGCCGGTGGGCCTGAGTGTCATGGCGACGATCATCTCGGGCATCATCTTTATTGGCGTGCCGGGCGATGCGTATTTCGTCGGCCTCAAGATGCTGGCTGCGGTGGCGGCGGTGTGGCTGGTGTTGCCGCTGCTGTTGGGATTGGTGCTGCCGATCTATTACAACATGCAGATCTACTCGATCTTCGAGTATCTGGAACTTCGCTATGGCCTGACGACACAGCTTGTCGGCTCGATCTTGTTCGCCAGCTTTCGTCTGCTGTGGATCACCGCGATCCTCGCGTTCTCCTCCCAGGCATTGGTCACTGCAGCCGGCTGGTCGATCCCTGTCACGGCAGTGATCGCGCTAGTGGGCATCGTGGTCGTGCTCTACACCTATCTTGGCGGAATGAAGGCCGTTGTCTGGACCGACGTGTTGCAGGCACTCGCGGTGATCGTCGGAACCCTCGTGCTGATCTGGGTCGCTTGGACGCAGCTCGACAAGGGCGCGGCTGATGTGGCCGAATCGATTCGTCGAATGGAACGAACCGACTTGGTCGACTTCTCTGGCGGCCTGACTAATAGCTGGTCGCTGTGGGCGATCATCCCGTTTTTTGCGGTTGTCTACGCCGCACTGTTTGTCGCAGACCAAGCCACGGTGCAACGACTGTTGAGCTGCGAAACACTGAAGCATGCCCGACGGTCGGTGGTGCTGGGATGCCTGGGAATCACCTTCGTGGTGCCGATGTTAATCTACGCTGGACTCGCGATGTTGACTGTCTATCAACACACCGACCACCGTCAAAACGCGATGCCCGCAAGGTGGGTCGTTAACCTTGACGCCGAAACGGGAAACGCCCGAACCAGCGAGACCGGAGAGCCGCTGATTGCCTGGAACGAGCCGGTCAACGGCGACACGCTTGATTCGCTTATCGCCGAGCGCCGACTCTTCGACCCAAACCGAAAGACGCTTTTTGAAGACTCCAACGGGTTGGTCGACCAGGACGGCCACTTGGTGCTCGACAAGCTATGCACCAACAACCCAAAAAAGAAGGAGTGGCAGATCCATCCGCAAGCACGAGATGAGATCGTGCCATATTTCATCAAGCAATTTGCCCCGGTTGGATTGGCGGGGTTGTTGGCCCTGGCGCTGATTGCTGCGGCGATGTCATCGATCGATTCGGGACTCAACAGTCTGTCATCGTTTGTGGTGGTCGATTTGCTGCGCACGCATGGCTGGGGACAGGCCGTGCTCGCCGCAAAACTCGGTAAGGAGGTCGACCAGCTATCTGAAGTAGACGAACTCAGGCCGGCCCGAAATTCAATATTGATCGCTGGCGTAGTAATGATCGTCGGCGCGGCCGGATTGGCACAGTTCCCTCAATCAGTCGGCTTCATCTTGGCGCTTGGCGGCACACTGGCCGGCCCGTTGGCTGCGGTGTTTCTCGTGGGAATGCTGTCGCAGCGGCCAACACAGCAATCAGCACTTGTGGGGTTGGCGACAGGAATCGCGGTGGGGCTCGTGCTGACGTTTGCCACCGGGCCAGAGTCGCTCAGCCCCGTCTGGCCGACAGTGTTTGCCTTTGTCACGACCGCGGTGGTAAGTTGGATCCTTGGCTTTTTACTCGGCGGCCGTCCGTCGACAGAAGATCTGCGAGGGCTAACCCTGGGCGTGGGGCATCTTGGCGAAATTGATCCGCCCGACGCCCACGAAGTGATCGACACGAGCTTTGACATCGATATCGATGATCGCTGGCAGTGATCGTCGCGGTGTGTGCGCCTATCCGCCGAGTTCGAACACCTTTTTCCACTGCGCACTCGCCCGACCACAAAGATAGGTCATCAGCCCACTGAGCATCACGACCAACCCGCACCAGAGCGTCGTGACCGAGTTGCGCAGGTCACCCCACCCTAAGAAGGCCGGTTCGCCGGGTGGGGCATAGTAAGCGATCGCCATCGCCATCGCATAAAACGAGGCAATTGACGCGAACACGACGACCATCACCCGCAACGTGCTCCAGTCGGGTACGGTCCACATCCAAACGAGATAGAACACTTGCGCGAGCGACAATCCGAGCACGATCTTAGCCCAATTGGGAGTCGCCATCGCGTCGAAGTGCTTGATGGCCGGCCACATGCAGATCACGGTAAAGATCACCTGCGCGACGGCCAGCCAGCGAACTGTCGCCAGATAGTGCGGTTCGACACGATAACCGGGTACGGTCGAGATCCACTTTGGTCTCTTTTTCTTTGGTTCAGCTTTCGGCTCCGTCGACGGCTGGTCGTCGATGGAAATCGACGCGCTGGGCGTGGCCGAAACCACGGCCGCCGTTTCGGCGACGTGAGCGCCCGCCCGAAACTTCTTCTTCTTTGATTCACGTTTGACTGACGGTGGTGTCGGCTTGGAAGATTCTTTGGGGGCGTGCGATGATTCTTTGCGAGTTCGCGACGGCGGCTCGGCGGGCGCTGAGGTTTCTTGTTTCGTTACGGGCGCGGGTCTGTCGGGCGGCGTGGGAGCATCGTCCTTTTTCTCCCTCGTCGGCTGCTTCGCGGTGGGTGTTGGGGGTGGATTGGGTTGGGACTTGGGTTCCGGCTTGCTCTTTGGTTCAGGCGACCGCGCCGCCGGATCTTCTGCTTTGGTTGATTTTTGCTTCGGCGATGACGGCTTACTCGGCGGCGACTTTTTGGGTCGCAGAACCTTGGGCTGTCCTGGTTTGGAGATCTTCGGAGCGGATTTTTTCGCGGCAGGAGTTTTCGCCGGACTTGGCGGCACGACGGGAGGCTCTTGCTGGCGAGACTTAGGTTTTACCGACTCCGGTGTAACTGGCGGGGCAGGCTTCTTGGTCACCGGCTTGGCGCTGCCTGGCAGCTTATCAGTGGGTGGTGGCTGGATCTGTTTCTTGGCAGTTGGTTCAACAGGTTTCGGTTCGGACTGGCGCTGTGGAATGGGCTCGCTCTTGGGTGCCTTTTTCGGCGGCGGGGTTTTCGGAGATGACGTCTTAGGCGGGGAGGCGGGTGGCTTTTTCTTGGCCGGTTTGCGAGGCTCTTCTGCGGCTGGCTGTTTAGGTTTCGCCTCCACAGGCGGTTTCTTCTTCCGCGATTTTTTTGAAGGAGACTTTTTCCGCGGCGCTTTACCTGTCGGCTCCGGTGGCGGAGGCGGCTGAACCGGCGGCGAGTCCATCTCAGGAGCCGGTGGCGGCTG
>Ga0114996_10008959_pt1 | contig 11035 bp, 11 predicted proteins | sample ArcticOcean_MG_C_4_FD_87039 | JGI IMG/M metagenome (GOLD analysis project Ga0114996, IMG submission 87039) | Marine microbial communities from western Arctic Ocean - ArcticOcean_MG_CB4_134 | ecosystem: Environmental > Aquatic > Marine > Oceanic | place: Arctic Ocean: Canada Basin | collected... | reverse complement strand
TGGGTTTGGTTACTCTCCCTATCGGAAGGAGTCCCTTTTTCTTTAGAAACTACAGTAGATTATAAACGCCTACATCATAGATCTTGATAGGTGCAAATGAACAGTGTCGTTTTTCTTGCGTTCTTTCCCTTTATTTTTTCCTGAAACACTAATTATAGCCCAGGGGGCCAGGCACCAATAATAATTCCACTTCCAATGCCGTAACATACTGCACAAATGCCCATGAAAGTAGCCAAATTCGGCGGCAGCTCTCTAGCCAGCGCCGCCCAAATCCAGCAAGTGGCCGACATCATCAAGGCCGATCCCGAGCGCCGCATCATCGTCGTTTCCGCCCCCGGCAAACGCCACCCCGACGATACCAAAGTCACCGATCTGCTCATCGCCGCCGCCGAAGCCCGCTTTGCCAATAAAAGCGGCCGGGCCGAGTTGGACCTCGTCATCGCCCGCTACGCCGACATCGGCGCCGGCCTCGACTTGCCCGCTACCGACCTCGATCCCATCGTCGCCGATCTCGAAGAACGCCTGGCCTGTGACCCACGCGATGAAGCCGGCTTCATAGACACCATGAAAGCCGGCGGCGAAGACAATTGTGCCCGCCTCGTCGCCCAATACCTGCGCGCCCAGGGCGTCGAAGCCCACTACGTCAACCCGCGCGATGGCGGCCTTACCCTCTCCGATGAACCGGGCAACGGCCAATTGCGCGCCCTGCGCCAGCGGCCCGGCGTCACCGTCTTTCCTGGTTTCTTTGGTTATTCGGCCAGCGGCCGCGTCGTCACATTTTCGCGCGGCGGCTCCGATATCACCGGCTCCATCCTCGCTGCCGCCGTCGACGCCGACCTCTACGAGAACTTCACTGACGTCGACTCGGTTTTTGTCGCCAATCCCACCCTGGTCAAAAACCCGGTGTCGGTGGCCGAGATGACCTACCGCGAAATGCGCGAGCTAGCCTACGCCGGCTTCTCCGTCTTCCACGACGAGGCCCTGGAGGCCGTTTTCCACGCCGGCATCCCCGTGGCCATTAAAAACACCAACAATCCTCAAGCCCCGGTACGCGCATCGCCCTTGAGCGCGAAACTAAAGACGTACCCGTGGTGGGCATTGCGGCCACCGGCGGCTTTTGCAGTGTCTACATCAGCAAATACCTGATGAACCGCGAAGTGGGGTTTGGTCGCCGCCTGCTGCAATTGTTTGAAGACGAGGCCATCCCCTACGAGCACACGCCCACCGGCATCGACAATATTTCGGTCATCGTGCGCCAGGAGCATTTCTCCGCTGCCACCGAAGAGCGCGTGCTGCGCCACATTCGCACCGAGTTGGCCGTCGACGAGATTTCGGTGGAGCGCAATCTGGCCTTGGTCATGGTAGTGGGGGAAGGCATGGACCATACCATTGGGCTGGCCGCCCACGCTACTGCTGCTTTTGCGCAAGCTCGGGTCAATATCGAAATGATCAACTAGGGCTCCAGCGAAGTGAGCATGATGTTTGGCATTAAAGAAGAGGATGTGCCCGCTGCCGTGGGCGCACTCTACGAGGAGTTCTACGGCTAGGGGACTTTTTTGGTCTGTGCCGGGGGCGGCGGTACTGCTTCATCCAACTTTTTGGCCTCGCCCAGCAGCGTCATAAAATACCATATGGCCCCGAGCGCGGAAACAAGCAGTATATCAATCAACAACATGGCCCATCGCCTTTTAACGCTTTTCTTGCTGGACTGCACTTCGACCTCTCAGTTAAATGACCCTAAAAGTATAATTCTTTTCAAGCACTGCGACCTTTCTCGGTATCTTTTCTGCCAATAACCGGGTCTATATCTATACCTACGTAGAGTTTCAGCATTGTCTTAGAAAATAGATCTCGGTCGCTTTACGCCCAGCTCACTGTTGCGGTGTTGGCAGCCTCTCGAAGTAAACTTTATGCAGAAGAATATAGAACAGTCCGTGCGCGCAGCGCAGCAAGGCGAAGCAAAAGCCTTTGCCGCCTTAGTCCACCACTTTCAGGATCTAGCCGTCGGTTATGCTTTTGGTCTATTAGGCGATTTCCACCTAACCCAAGACGCGGCGCAGGATGCCTTCCTCGAAGTGCACCGCACTCTGACCGATCTGCGCGAGCCAGCCGCTTTTCCCGCCTGGTTCCGCAAGATCGTTTTCAAACACTGCGACCGCCGCTTGCGCCGCAAACGCCTGGCCACCGTCCCTGCCGCGGACGACTACATCGCCAGCGGCCATCCCGACCCCGGCCAGATTCTGGAGCGCCGAGAAATGCAACGCCACGTCCAAAAAGAAATAGAACACCTGCCCGAGTCCGAGCGCCAGGTCATCACCCTATTCTATCTGGCCGGCCACATCCAGCCACAAATAGCCGACCTACTCGAGTTGCCTCTCACCACAATAAAAAAACGGCTCTACAGCGCCCGCCAGCGCCTCAAGAAAAGCATGGTAGACGCAGTCGAGGAATACTTTGCCGCGCATCGTCCCTCGCGCGCCGCCGTTTTCAAAACTGGAGTCCTCAATATGATTGATGCGGTCACGCGCGGCGATATCCCCCGGATCCGCCAATTACTCGAAGACGACCCCCGCCTTCTGCGCGCCCCAGGCGGTCGTTGGCACCGCCCGCCGCTGCACCACGCCGCCGAATACGGCCACCAGGCCGTCATCGAATTGCTGCTAGCGCACGGTGCCCACATTACCGACGCCGACCAAATGGACCACGCCACTGCGCTACACTGGGCAAAAAACACGAAATTGCCCAGATGTTGGAATCCAACCCGAGTACCCTGCACCAAACAATGAGTCGCAACGAACATTTTCGCACGCCGCTGCACTTCGCCGTAGAAAAGCGGGAAATCGAAATCGTCGATCTCCAGCGCTCGGCGAGCGAAGGGCACTTCGTGGGAGCCCTCCAAAACCCGCCTACGCTCGATCATTTCCGGCGCTTGGTGGTTGTACGATTCCGGAAAAATACTGTGCTCGACAGCGGCGACCAGCTTGGGCCAGCTGGCAAAACCGTACTCGCGGGCGACGACGAGTTGGGCATCCTGCAAGGTACAGTGCACCCCGCGAGCTTCCTCTTCAGTGACCCGGGACAAACGTGGAAGGTATTCGATGAACCTAGAGATTGCTTCGGACTTCCCTACCTCGTAGTCCTGGTGCAGATGCTTGGCCTGCTTTTTGAGGTGTTCGAGGCTGGGTTCGGGCGGCAGGAGCTTTTTGATAAGCATAAAAATACCCTCTCTCATAAAGGCCTGGCGTCCGCATTCTCAGGCAGAAAGAAGGTCTATGTATACTCAGTTAAGGTGGGTTAAACCCTTACCGCGGACTGGTCGCTCCCTTAAAGCGCATGCAGATAATGTAAACGGACCAAAACGAGAATGCAACTCTTTAGCGCCCAGTATCCATCTCAACCCGGCCGTCCCCACCACAACAAGAAAACAAACACTCAAACCCAGCTAAATCTTTGATGTGGCGTTATTTTCGGTAGGTTCATTATATTTGACTCGAGAGGCGGTAACCTATTTTACAATCACCCAGAAAGGGGAGAACCTATGGCTTTCACTCACACCAACACCAAGGGCAATTCTTATATCCTGCATTCCAGGACCACTACCCTGAAGAATGGCAACCAGCAAACCATCTACTTCTTTGGCAAAGAGGAGAAAGAGGGGGCCCTAGACGCCGTGCCTAGCGGCTACATAGTCTCGGAAACCAAAAACGGCCTGCCCGTCCTAAAACGCGGCTAGGGACGTTGTTGCGTCGGGGTACAGACCCAGTATCCCGACGCAACTTTTTGCACCAGCTCTCATAGTTCCTGCGACCGCACTACCAACATCTTCTCAATCTGCATATCCGCCATCGTATACTGAATGCCGCCCACAGCCAGACCCGACTGGCGCAAACCGGCAAAGGGCATCCAGTCGACCCTAAAGGCAGTATGGTCGTTGACCATGACGGCCGAGGCGTCTAAGCGGCGATAGGCACGCAACGCCGTGTCTAAATCGCGGGTGAAGACGGCAGCCTGAAAAGAAAAGGGCAGGGCATTGGAGCGGGCGATCGCTGCGTCGATCTCATCATAGGGATAGACACATACCACCGGACCAAAAATCTCCAAGGTGCTAACCTTAGCCTCGGCCGGCGGGTCGTACAGTACAGTAGCGGCGTAGCAATTGGGCTTTATAAGCTCGCCACCACACAACATCTCCGCACCCCCATCCACTGCTTCCTGGACCCACTGGGCGACGCGCTCTACTTCGGCGTGGCGAATCAGCGGCCCTACCTCCGTGTCTGCCAATGTCGGATCGCCTATCTTTAATTTGACCGCCTCCTGGGCCAGGCGCTCGGCTACTTGACGGGCGATGCTGCGCTCGGCAAAGACGCGCTGCACCGAAACGCAGACCTGGCCGGCATGGTAGAAACCGCCCTTGAGCAGCAGGGGCAACGCATAGTCCAGATCGGCATCGGCGGCGACAATAGCCGGAGCTGCTCCGCCGTGCTCCAGGGCGCAGCGTGTGCCTGGTGCCACTTGGGAGCGGAGCATCCAACCGACGCGTGGACTGCCAATAAAGCTAAAAAACGCCACCCGCGGGTCGGTGACTAAAGCCTGCGCCACGTCCGTATCGGCCGTCACCAGAGCTTGGCACCACCCTTCCGGCAACCCCGCTTCCCTGAGCATATTAACAAAGTTCATGCAGGAAATCGGCGTATCGTCCGCCGGTTTGACTATCACCGGACACCCAGTGGCCACAGCCGGGCCCACTTGGTGCACAATGAGGTTAAGCGGATGATTAAAGGCGCTGACGGCCACCACCGGTCCGATGGGCTCGTGTTGGGTGAGGGCCAGACGCCCGGCCGAGCCAGCGTTGAGGTTCATGGGGATTTCTGTACCGGCCTGGGTGCGCAACGTTTCGACGCACAATTCCACTCCATTAATCGCTCGATCCACTTCCACCAGCGAATCAGCGTAGGGTTTGCCACCCTCTCTGGCGGCCTCGAAGGTCAATTCTTCGCGGCGCTGCCGCATGAGGGCGGCGGTTTTCTGCAAGATATCGATGCGCTGCGCCGGGCTGAGCCAGGCGTCGCGATCCCTAAATAAAGCGTCGGCCGTCTCCAGAGCCCGGTCCACTGCCGCCGCATCGGCGGTGGCGATGGTGGCGATAACTGAATCGTCAAAAGGAGCGGTGATGGCGCGGGGCTCACCGGCAGCAGCGGCGCCCGGAACTAATAACGGGTAGTGTGGCGACATAGACTTCCTTTCTGATCTAGGTAACACTGAGGAGATGAACGGCGTTTAGCAAATCCAGAACATAACTCTAATGGCCCACACAAAAAAGTCCACATTTGTCAAAAAACAAATGTGGCAGATCAAACGGAGGACCATCGCCTAGTCGGCCACATCCAGAGGGCCTAGGCCCGGTCGGTCGTCTGTACGAAGGTGGTAGCGGGGCCGGTCAACTCTTTGTATTTTTGGGCCAGGTAGGGGTTCCTACTAGGCCGTCGCCAATTTCTCAAAGTATAAGGTTTCCTCTCAAGCCCTGAAGACCATAAAGGCTCTTTTTCGATGATCGAAAATCCCCCAACTCTCGACGAGTGGCACCGCCTCTACCAGGCTGCGATTCGCTTCAAAGAACTGGCCCCCTGGGACTGGATGGAAGAAATCGACCTCCTCGTCGTACAGAATCCCGAGAGCGGCGAATTCGGTTTTGTCAGCGTCATGGGCATGGCCGGCGAGCACTTCGGAGTCAGTGTCTATCTAGGCGCTAAAAGCCTGTACGAATTTCACGAGCTGCACGACAACCCCCCCGCCGACCCCAACGAGAGAGCCCAGCGCCTGCTCGAATCGCCCCAGCTCCAGGTCTCTTTCGAAAACCGCGACCAGCTTGAAGAAGCCGATCGACAAACCATCAAAGAATTGGGGCTGCGTTTTCGTGGTGCCCACGACTGGCCGCTGTTGCGCAGCCACGAGCCGGGTTTCTTACCCTGGTTTATCAATGCGGCCGAAGCCCGCTTTCTAGCCTGCGCCCTCGAACAAACCCTGGAAGTAGTGCCGCGTTTTCGCGACGATCCCGCCCTGCTCTATCCTGGGGACGATGCCGACAATCTCTACCTGGCACGCCTGCCCTCCGAGCAAAACGGCGTCCTCCTCTGGCAAGAACGCCAGATCGACATTCCGCCCCCAGAACCCGTCATCATCGATATAGAAATGGACGAATTGGTGCTGCAGCGGCTCAAGAAGCTGCAGCCGGGAGACCGCGTCGTCGAACTCGATCTCTTCCTCTTCTGGTCACCGGTGCAGGAGAGCGATGAGCGGCCTCGTTTCCCCTATGTGTTGATGATGGTCGATGCACCGAGCCACTTCATTCTCGGCACAGAATTGCTGAACCCCGACCCTTCCCTACAAGCGCTGTGGGGATCGGTCTGCCTGGAGGTAGCCCGACAATTGGATCAGGCGCAGGTCGTGCCGCAAGAGATAAGAGTACGTTCCTCTCTGCTGGCCGGGCTGCTGCAACCGCTGGCCGAAGAACTGGGGTTCGCCCTCAAACAGGTGCCGGCTCTGCCGGGCCTCGATCCGGCCAAGCACGGCCTCTTGCAGAACCTGGGAGGCGGCTATCTAGGGACGGCAGACGACTTCCCACTGGAGGACGCCTGCCCTCCAGATATAGAGAATAATTTTCCCCTCGAAGACAACTTCGCGCTGGAAGGCGGCGGTGAAAACCCCTTCTCTTTGGGCAGCGTCCCTGTAGACGATTTCATCGATGTCATGGGTACGGTCATGAGCACCTCAAGCCTCGGCCGGCGCGTCGAACAGGCGCAAATCGACTTTCGGCAAATTCTGCGCGACCAGATTATCGACGGCAATGGTCCTGGTTCCATTCTGGGCGATTTCGCCCGGATGCTGGACCTTATTGGCACAGAGGGCATCGCCGTCACCAAGGCAAATAAACTGCCGCAGGCCAAATTCATGGCCCGGCTCAACGAGGGTCTACACCAGCCCATTGACATCGACATCAAGCGGCCACTGCCCAAATCCTTTCCCAATGTCAACGGTCTTTATCTGTTGCTGCGCGCTTCGGGCCTGGGCCTAGTCGAGAGCTCCGGCGCCAAGAAAAGTCTAACTCTGAACCAGGCCGCACTGGCATCCTGGTATGAGCTCAACCCCACCGAGCAGTACTTCGCGCTCTTTGAAAGCTGGCTATTGCGCGGCAATCCACAAATCCTGGGCGAGTTCGCCGGCCCCAACCCTACGCCTATCGGCCCGTGGATACAGTTTTTCGACGAGATCCCCGACGAGGGCCTGAACATTGCTGGAAACCAGCGGTGGGAAGGGTACCTCGAATACGCGCCCGGACTGCCCAATCTGGCGCTCATGGAAATTTTCGGCCTGCTCTCCGTGCGGCACAGTCGGCCCAAACCGGGCAAGGGTTGGTGTGTCGAAGAGGTGCGGCGCACCCTGCTGGGCGATGCCCTCCTACTGGGTTTTCTTAATTACCTTGCCGAGGAAAAGCTGCTGGCGGCAGACGAAAACGAAATCGGCCATCTCACCGGACAATTGCAGCCGGTTTTCCAGCCCTTCTTCCCGGAATGGTGCGAAAATCTCCAGATCCCCGGCACAGAATTCAGGGATGGTACTTATATTTTTAGGGTGTCCTTGGGCAAGGTGTGGCGGCGGATAGCCATCTCCGGGCAATTGCCGCTGGACCGCCTCAGCGACGTCATTCTCCAGGCTTTTGAATTCGACCGCGATCACCTTTACCAGTTCACCGTCGAGAATCGTTTCGGCATTCCGGTGCATATAGGGCATCCAGCCCTGGGAGCCCCCCCGTTCACCAACGAAGTGTGCGTCGGCGATCTGGCGCTGCAAATGGGTGCCGACTTCGTCTACCTCTTCGATTTTGGCGACCACTGGGAATTCGACACGGCCCTGGAGCGCATCGATCCCCCCGATATAAAAAAACGCAAACCCACCATCCTCGAAAAACGCGGCAAAGCACCCGAACAATATTCTGACTGGGATGGGGACGAATAGGAAGAACAGTCGGTACATCGCGAAACAACGCAGGTAAAACAACGCAGGCCAGTCGACGCAAACCTAGCAAACCGCCTTCTACTCCTCTGCCCAATCCCTCGGTTTGAGAAACACCTCGTACAATTTCGCTTCTTCCGACCCCGGTTCCGGCTGCCAGTCGTAGCGCCACTGCACTTGCGGCGGCAGCGATACCAGAATCGATTCCGTCCGCCCGCCTGATTGTAAGCCAAATAAAGTGCCGCGGTCGTATACCAGGTTGAACTCCACATAGCGCCCTCGACGATAGAGCTGGAAGTCGCGCTGGCGCTCGCTGTAGGGCACCTCTTTGCGGCGCTGTAAAATAGGTATATAGCCTGTGAGGAAGTGCTCACCGACGCTGCGCACAAAAGCGCAACTGGGCGCAAAACCCGCCTCGTTGAAGTCGTCGAAGAACAAACCGCCAATACCGCGCGGCTCGTCGCGGTGTTTGAGAAAAAAATACTCATCGCACCATTTCTTAAAACGCGGATAGAGTTCCTGGCCAAATGGGTCGCAGGCCGCACGCGCCATGCGGTGCCAGTGCACCGCGTCTTCCTCAAAGCCGTAATAGGGCGTCAGGTCAAAACCGCCGCCGAACCACCAAGCCGGTTCCTCACCTTCTTTGGCAGCAATAAAAAAACGCAGGTTGGCATGCGAGGTAGGTGCGTACGGGTTGCGCGGATGTACAATTATCGACACGCCCATAGCTTCAAAACCCCTACCGGCCAGCTCGGGTCGCCGCGCCGAGGCCGAAGGCGGCAGCTTGTCGCCAAACACATGCGAAAAGTTGACGCCGGCTTTTTCGATGACGGCGCCGTCTTCCAATACGCGGGTGCGGCCACCACCGCCCTGGGGGCGCTCCCAGGCGTCCTGGCGAAAACGGCCCTCGCCGTCCTCTGCTTCTAGAGCGGCGCAGATCTCGTCCTGCAATTGCAACAGATAAGATTTGACGACTTCAGAGTCAGGATTTTCCATGGTCGCTACGGCCTCGCTTGGTTGGGGCTTAAGAAGCAAGCGCCCACGAGATCTGTCAACCTCCGCCCCCTCCCATCGGCTTCCTGCCCATTGTTAACTTTTATTTCTGACGGATCCTACCTGTCTCGGACCAAGTCCCCCCTCAACCTATCCCAACCGGGGCATGCCACCTCGCATGTGCGTGCCCAGGTTGCAAATCTCACTACCCACTAACTCTCTTTACGTTCATCATCAACGCAACGGAGATTCTCGGGGGATCGGACGTGGCCTCGGAGCGGATTCATTACCCCCGTAGCCGCAGGAAGCGGCGCAGGGGGTAATGCCTCGGAGCGGCCCATGGATGGGCCGTGAGAATGAGCGAAAGGCCGCGTTCGATCCCCCGAGAATCGTACACCCCAACACGCCAACCCCAAACCACCTTACCCCTCGCTTGACGCCCCCCCCGCAGTTCATCACATTATCCCGCACACCCAACAAAAACCAAACGCCTCTCCAAGGATAACCCCGTGATCAAAATAGGCACCCGCATCAGCCCCGACTGGCTCGACCGCCCCGACGACCTAGCCTTCCTCAAACAAATCGGCGTCGACTGCGTCGACATCACCCTCGACATCTGCCCCGGCTACGCCGAAGCAGGCGGCCGCGCCAACCGCGACGGCATGCAACAAGTGGCCGAAATCATCGACAAAGCCGGCCTCAAAGTCGAACGCGCCAACACCCTAAACGGTCACTACATCAATACCTTCCTCGGCCGCGACGGTTCGCAGCAAGAAATCGAAAACCTCATCGTCAACGCCGAACTCTGCGGCGAAGTCGGCTTTCCGGTCATGGGCATCCAATGCTTCCAGGCCACCCAGTTCAACCACATCACCAAACCAATGAACACCATGGTCGAAGGCCGCGGCGGTTACAAACACCTGCATATGGAACTAGCCGAGGCCACCGCCGACTGCCCACCGCCCGAGGGCGCACCCACCCACGAAGAAGTCTGGGAACGCACCATCAAAATATTCGCCGAAGTCATGCCCACCGCCGAAAGCGCCGGCGTCTTGGTAGCCATGCACGGCAATGACCCGCCCGTGTCTCACATCTACGGCGTGCCCCAAGTGCTAACCAGTTTTGCCGCCTTCGATCACTTGTTCTCCTCGGTGCCCTCAGCCAATAATGGCATGACCTTCTGCGTTGGCACACGCTACGAGTCGGGCGAAGACATCTTTGCAGGCATCAAACACTTTGGCGAGCAAGGCAAGATCTTCCACGTCCACTTTCGCAATGTGCGCGGCACCATTCCCGCCAACCAATGGTACGAGGAAGTCATTCCCGACAGCGGCGACCTCGACATGTACAAAGTGCTCAAAGCCCTGCACGACGCCGGCTACGATCGCGTCATCGACTACGACCATGTAATGCAATTGACCACCGACGACCCACAGGGCCGCCAGTACATCGCCTACTGCGTTGGCCATATGCGCGGTCTGCTGCAAGGATTGGCCAGCGACGCCTAATGATCTGCCTCGCCATCCAGGAGGTCTGCCCGTGAAGCGAACGAACTGTTTCCTTTTTGTGCTGCTCTTCGCCGCCACAGGTACTTATGCTCAGGAGGAAGAAGAGGAGGCTCGGCCGACGTTTTCCGTGCCCGAACCCACCAGGAAGAGCGGTGCTGCACCGGGGACGCCCCAGGGCACTTACATCATCACCCAGGTCGACTACCGCTTGACCACCAAGGAGACTGACCGCTTTTCCCAGGCGCTGCCGGAGTTGACCGCCTTCCTGAGCAACTCCACCGATCTAGAGGCCAAGGTGCGCTGGAACGAACGCACCCTGAGCGATCCGGCTATCATGCACGCGCTCTTACTTTATATGACCGGCAATGAGGCCACCTTTCAGATCACCGACATCGAAAAAAAACAATTGAGTGAATATCTCAAGGCGGGCGGTCTACTCTTTGGCGAAGACGTTCGCACGCCACCACCCGGGGCGGCAACGTTTTCGACCTAGAAATGCTGCAGGTCCGCGGCCGCGTAGCGGT
>Ga0114996_10008958_pt1 | contig 11036 bp, 9 predicted proteins | sample ArcticOcean_MG_C_4_FD_87039 | JGI IMG/M metagenome (GOLD analysis project Ga0114996, IMG submission 87039) | Marine microbial communities from western Arctic Ocean - ArcticOcean_MG_CB4_134 | ecosystem: Environmental > Aquatic > Marine > Oceanic | place: Arctic Ocean: Canada Basin | collected... | reverse complement strand
GAGCGCATGGAGCGGCACCGTCAGAGCACGACTTGCAATGCGTGCCATCGCTTCATGGATCCCATCGGCCTCTCGCTCGACGCCTTCGGGGTCACGGGGAAGTGGCGGACCCGAGACAGCGGGAACGTCCTGGACACGCGCGGAGAACTGTACGACGGGACGCCCATCACTGGGCCAGCAGATCTCAGACAGGCGCTGACGGATCGTCCGATCCCGCTCGTCCGGACTTTCACCGAGAATCTTCTCGCTTATGCGCTAGGGCGGCGAGTCGAGTACTTCGACCAACCGACCGTACGAGCGATCGCGCGAGCCGCGGAAGCCGACGGATATCGCATTTCGGCGTTCATCGTAGGTATAGTTCAGAGCGATGCATTCCAGATGCAGCGCGCCAACGTAGTAGCTCAGCAGGGCCCCCAGGGCCAGCAACCGTGAACGGGTACGGAGACAGATAACATGCGACTCATCACCGGCAAGAACATTCCCCGACGCAGCTTTCTCCGGGGCGCGAGCGCCGCGGTGGCGCTGCCCTTCCTCGACGCGATGGAGCCGGCCGGACGAGTCTGGTCCAAAGCTGCTCGTGCAGAGGACCCAACACGCCTGATCGCGATCGAGATCGTGCACGGCGCGGCGGGTTGTAACGAATGGGGTGCCTCACAAAACCTCTGGTCGCCAGCGGCCACGGGGCATGACTTCGATCTCTCCCCGAGTTCGCTGTCTCCGCTCGAGGCCTATCGGGAACACCTGACCATCATCAGCAATACCGATGTGCGAAACGCCGAGGCGGCGATACCGAAGGAGATCGGGGGCGATCACTTCCGATCCAGCGCCGTCTACCTGACGCAGGAGCATCCATACCAGACCGAGAGTTCGGACGTCTCGGTCGGCACCTCGTTGGACCAGATCTACGCACAGCGCTTCGGGCAGGACACGCCAATTCCCTCCATGCAGCTGTGCATCGAGAACGTGGATCAGGCAGGTGGCTGCGCCTACGGTTACGCCTGCGTCTACACGGATACGCTCAGTTGGGCCTCGCCTACGGAGCCACTTCCGATGATACGGGATCCCAGGGTAGCATTCGACCAACTGTTCGGCGCGGGAGGAAGTGCTGAAGAACGCGCCTCACGCAGGAAGACGAGTAAGAGCATCCTCGACTGGATCGGCGAGGATCTCGCGACACTCCAACGCTCGCTAGGGCCCAACGACACGGTGCGACTCGACCGGTACCTGAGCAACGTACGCGAGCTCGAGCGCCGTATTCAGGGTATCGAAGCGCAGAACCAAGGCGGAGATGCTCGGGAGTTGCCGGGCGCGCCCGCAGGTGTGCCGGACTCCTTCAGCGATCACGTGAAGTTGATGTTCGACTTGCAGGCGCTCGCCTTCGCTTCGGACACGACGCGTGTGTTCTCGTTGAAGCTGGGACGTGACGCATCGTCACGCGTTTATCCGGAGAGCGGCACGGAGACTCCGTTCCACCCGGCGTCGCACCACGGTGGACGAGAGGACGCGGTGGTCGACTTTGCCGTACTGAACAAGTACCACGTCAGCCTTCTGCCCTACCTCATGGACCGGCTGAAGGAGGTCGAGGAAGGCGATAGCGACATGCTCGCCAAGACGATGATCATGTATGGCTCCCCGATGGCAGACGGGAACTTGCACAACCACCGCCGCGCACCGTTGATCCTGCTTGGCGGCGCAAATGGTAAACTCGAAGGGAACCTGCACGTGATGACGCCCGACGATACACCCATGGCCAATGCGATGCTGACTGTCATGCACAAGCTGGGCATGGAAGACATCAGCAAGTTCGGGGACAGCACCGACGCGCTCACGCTCTCAGCGACGGGATAGCCGAGTCGGCGGAGATACGGATACCGGGACATAGAACAGAGCACCTAAAAAGGTCGATCATGCATCAGACACAGCACGCTAGCCGACGGCACTTCCGGATGTTGGGCGTATCACTCTGTGCGCTCGTAACCTGGGCTGCGACGCCACTCGATCGGTCGCTCGAGACTCTGCCTGATGCGATACTCGCCCCTGCGCCCGACGCACCCGTAGCTGAAGCTGCCATGCGTGGAGACGTCGCCGAGGTACGTGCCTTGATCGCCCGAGGCGAGGATGTGAATGCGGCGCTCGGAGACGGCATGACCGCGTTGCACTGGTCCGCCGAGCGAGGTGACAACGAACTCGCTTCCCTGTTGTTGTCTGCTGGAGCACAGACGGAGTCCACCACGCGGCTCGGCGACTACCGCCCGCTGCACCTCGCGGCCAAGGGCGGTCACGAATCGGTCGTACGGGAGCTGCTGCAAGCTGGCGCCACGTCAGACCCGGTTACGACAACGGGAGACGTCACGCCCCTGCACATGGCAGCCGCATCCGGAAACGCGGCCTCGGTGGCACTACTGCTCGAGCACGGAGCAGAGGTTGATCGACGTGAGACCGCCTGGGGTCAGACCGCGCTGATGTTCGCTGCTGCCTCGGGACGTGTAGAAACCATCCGCGCGCTACTCGACGGTGGAGCCACCATCGACTCCCATGCTGAAGTGCTCGACATGCCCACGAGGGACGCGGAAGACCGCGAGGCTCAAGCCGCGCAGCGGCGAGCGACTGGGGGAGCAGAACGTGGTGGCCCACAGCCGCCGCAAGATCCGCAGGCGGCGGGTTCCGGACGCTCAGGAGGACGAGCAGGCGCTGGCGGAGGCGCACCCGGGGGAGTCGATGTCTTCGAAGCTCAGCGGGATCGCGGGCCTCAGGCGCTGTCACAGGCGCAGCTCGTAGGCGGGTATGGTGGACTGAGCGCGCTGCTGTTGGCGGTTCGCGAGGGGCACTCCGAAGCTGCCATGGCATTGCTCGACGCCGGGTCCGAGATCGATCAAGTGAGCGCCGGGGACCATACTACTCCTCTGCTCATGGCGGTCCTGAATGGCCACTTCGACCTAGCCATGCAAATCTTCGAGAGAGGGGCCGACGCAACGATCACGAGTGACGCTGGCGCGACGCCGCTCTACCTCGCTCTGAACACACAGTGGATCCCCAAGTCTAGACATCCCCAGCCCACACACCGATTGCAGCAGGACGTCACCTATCTCGACCTGATGAAGGCCTTCCTGGATGCGGGGGTCGCCGTAAATGCCCCGCTCACGAAGCAGCTTTGGTTCACGACGTTCGGCGACGATTACCTGAGAGTCGACCGTACGGGTGCGACGCCGTTTTGGCGCGCGGCATACGCTCTGGATGTCGAAGCGATGAAGCTCCTGGTGGAGTATGGTGCCGATCCGAACACACCGACCGTCAAGTCACCCTCACGTCGGTTCAGTCGGGGTGGTGGTGGCGGTGGCGGTGGCAGTCTAGATCCCTCCGGGCTGCCGCCGATCGAGATCGGGGGACCTGGAACGTGGCCGCTCCAGGCAGCGTCGGGCGTGGGCTACGGAGAGGGCTTCGCAGCCAACATCCACCGTCATGTGCCGGATGCATGGCTGCCCGCCGTGAGATACCTCGTCGAGGAACTCGGCGCCGACGTCAACTCTCGCGACCACAACGGGTACAGCGCTGTTCACCACGCGGCCTCTCGCGGCGACAACGAGTTGATCTTGTATCTGGTGAGCAAGGGTGCGGACGTGAGTTCCGTTAGCCGCCGTGGTCAGACCACCGTGGACATGGCCAACGGGCCAGTGCAGCGCATCACTCCCTTCCCCAGCACGATCGCGTTACTCGAGGGGCTCGGGGCCAAGAACAACCACAACTGCGTGGGCTGCTGAGCTAACCGCTCGAGGCGTGCCCTCAGATGGGCTGCTCGCACGGGTCTAGTACTGCTAACCCCTCGAAGTAGCCTCGGAAGAAACCGCGGTCCCGCGTCAGCAGGCGGTCTGCGTGCACCATGGCGTGCCCTCCGATAAGGAAGTCGGCCGCGACGCGCCGAACTCGCTCTCGTCCGGATCGATACTCCTGCCAGCAGAACGCGGATTTTATTGCGGCCTCCGGGCTGAACGAGACAAACCGAACGCCCACCCTCTCGAGGGCCTCGCCGCCCGCCGTGGCTTCGGGTCGAAAGAAGGTTGCTACCTCTGTCCACACGACCGGACAAGCCACGAGGCTGCCCTCGGCGAGGCACGCTCGGATCGCCTCCCTTGAAGACTCGCCCTGCTCACGATCCGCGGTAAGCAAGTCTAGAAGCACGTTCGTATCGACCGCGGTGATCAAGGGCCGGTCTCCGCGCCCCGCAGCTCCTCGATCAGCTCGTCCGTGGACCTCTCGCTCGGTAGGATGCCATAGAGTTCATCGACCGGACTCCGCACCATCCGTTTTGAGAGGGTGAGCGTGCCGCCTCGCTCCTCGAATTCCAAGACCTGCCCCGGGCGAATGCCTAGCCGCTCCCTCAATTCCTTTGGGATCGTTACCTGGCCTCGCTCCGTAACTCTAGATTTCATATCTATAATATACGTAATCGTATTCAACATTCCTATCTCTGGAATGAGGGGCAGAATTAGATCTACCCAACGATAGGACCCGCTACGGGACCTGGGGATGGCTCAAAGAGCCCTCAGTTGCCGTCCAGCGCCGGGAAGACGCTCGGAGGATGCCGGTGCCCTGTGCCCTGCTCATACGCGTACGCGAGACGAAATAGCACGCCCTCCGCGTAGGGTCGGCCAAGGATCTGGAGCCCGGCAGGGAGGTCGTCATACGTGAAGCCCATCGGGACCGTGATCGCGGGCATCCCCGTCGCCGGGGCGACGAGCTGGCTGTTGTCTCCTCTGTGCTCGGCCTGTGCCCGGTCGATGTGGGCGGGCGGGTTCGTCCACGACGGGTAGAGTACGGCTTCCACTCGAGCATCATCCATCACCGACACGAGAGCCGAACGGTACGCCTGCCGCACCACGTTCTCGAAGAAATCCAGGCAGGGGGGATCAAAGTCAGCCGGCCGCAGATCCGCCGGGCTTCGGCCGTAGGACTCGAGCCGGCCCTCTATATAGTCGGAGTACTCTCCTGTCTCCAGCACCTCGAGCACGTCCCGGATCGGGGCTCCATCCCCGAGAGACGCCAGGTATTGTCCCACGTCGTAGTGAAAGCGAGAGCAGCCCATGTTGGGTCGCCCGTTCTGCTCTCGAACGTCGAAGTCGAGGTCGATGACCTCAGCGCCCAACCTCCTCAGATCTGCCACGGCACCCTCGAACACGCGCGTAACCGCCGTGTCAGCGTCCTCGGTGTCCACGAGCGCGCGTAGCACGCCAAGCCGCACACCTTGAAGCCCGTTCTCATCGAGGAACGACGCGTAGTCATCCTCTTTCCGATCGCGCCCGTCCGCAGTGTACGGATCGGCCGGGTCGTAACCCGCGACCACGTTGAATACGCGGGCGACGTCCTCGACACTCCGGCCCATCGGACCGGCTATATCGCGATCGAAAGCCAGGGGGATCAGGCCGTCCCGGCTCGTGAGTCCGATGGTGGAACGGATGCCTACGAGCGCAAGATGCGAGGACGGCCCACGTATCGAGTTGCCGGTGTCACTCCCTAGCCCAATCAGGCCGAAACTCGCCGCCACGCCGGACGCAGTTCCACCGCTGGACCCGGCGGGGACCCTGTCGAGCGCATACGCATTACGCGTCGTGTCGAATGACGAGCTGACGGTCTGTCTCGCGCTGAAGGCCCACTCCGCCATGTTGGTCTTCGCGATCACGATGGCGCCCTCCTCACGGATGCGACGCACCATGAATGCGTCATCCGGCGGAATGCTCTCACGGAGCGCGATCGAACCACCCGTGGTCACCATGTCGTGCGTGTCGAAATTGTCCTTCACGAGCATCGGCACACAGAATAGCGCCCCGAGCTCTTCGCCTGCGGAAGCCGCCGCATCGATCGAGTCCGCGCGTGCCAGGGCATTCGCATTCAGGACCGTGATCGCGTTAATGCGATCCTCATAGGCCGCGATTCGGTCGAGGTGTGCCTCGACCACCATCCGGCATGTTGTCCCACCCGAAAGGATCGCTTGCTGCACCTCCCCGATCGACGCCTCGACCACGTTCATCGGCGCGGGATCAGCACGCTCGGAACAAGCCACGAGAACGACGACGACGAGCAGCGATAGGAGTCGGGGCGAGCAGAGTCGCATGTGTGAGAGCATGGGTTGGCGGAGTATCGGCCGGCCCATACGTAGGGCGGCCTATGAGTGAAGCGGGACGGAATTCGCGTGTGAAGCACAACATTGGCCCCAGGGCACCCGACCGATAGGGCTGCCTGCACTGTGTAGGGACGGAAACTGGAGTCCGCTTGCGCACCATACCGATCAGTGAAATACCGCCGATACAGCACCAGACACGTGGCAGGCACGCTCAGAACCCAACGAGGCACAACATGGCTGACAGGCAAAAGGCTGCGAATTTCTCGAAAGAAGTACTGGCCCTGTTCGACGGGTACGTGCACGGGTTCATTGATCGTCGCGCTTTTTTGGAAGGCGCCGCGAAAGTGGTCGGAGGTGGTGCAGCCGCAGTAGCCGTGCTCGACGCGCTGCAGCCCCAGTACGCTTGGGCCGCTCAGGTTGAGGAAGAGGACGAGCGCATTCGGGCCGAGTACGTCGAGTACGACTCACCCGATGGATCCGGCACGATGCGCGGTTACATGGCGGTGCCGGAAGGAGCAACGGGTGCCAAGCCGGCCGTCCTCGTCATCCACGAAAACCGTGGTCTCAATCCGTACGTCGAAGACGTCGTACGACGGTTCGCCGCCGCAGACTTTGTCGCGTTGGGTCCGGATGCGCTGACGCCGCTCGGCGGGTATCCCGGCAACGACGACGACGGTCGCACAATGCAGCGTGAGCTCGACCGCGACGTGATGATGGAAGACTGGGTCGCCGCCTTCGAGTTCCTGCGGACCCAGTCGACCTCGAACGGCCGCGTCGGAGCCGTCGGGTTCTGCTACGGCGGTGGCGTGGTGAATCAGCTAGCGGTGCGTCTGCCCAACCTCGGTGCCGGCGCGCCCTTTTATGGTGCGGCTCCGGCGTCCGAGAGTGTGGCGCAGATCCAGGCGCCCTTGCTCATCCACTACGGCGGACTAGACGAGCGCGTCAACGCCGGCTGGCCTGACTACCAAGCGGCACTGGACGCCGGGGGCAAGACCTACGCGATGCACATGTACGAAGGGGCGAATCACGGCTTCCACAACGACACCACCCCTCGCTTCGACGAAGCCGCGGCAATGGTGGCGCAGGAGCGGACGGTCGCCTTCTTCAACGAGCACCTGCGGTAGGCACAGACCGCCGCCCGCTGCTCGACCTCCTTCATGGTGGCCGCTAGCTGAGAGAGCCCCTCTGTCAGCTAGCGGCTAACCGGGAAGTCCGGCTTGGTATCACGTAGGATGTCCAGGATCGCCCTGCCCTGGGCTTCCGAGATGTGGGCGTAGTCCTCCGGACGGTCATCGCCGCCGAGAAGCTCCGCGAGGCGCCGGTATACGAAGGCCTTCGCTTCGCCCGGCAATGCGTCGAACGAGCGCGAGTAGATCAGATAGCTCAAGGGATATTCGAACAGGCGTCGCCGCAGATTGAGATCTCGCAACGATCTCCCCTGGTTGTCCGGAACGCCCCTGAGCTCGAACTGCTCGGCAAATCCGGAGGTCCCCTCGATGTTGGCTTCCAGAGGCGCCTCATCGACGAGCAACATCGCACGGATGAGTCCCTCGCCCACGGTCGCGATCACCTGCAAGGTCTCGGCTGATGCACGCGTATCACCAGGCGCGGGCGATCGACCTTCGACCTCATCGTGGTACAGTGAAGTCCGAGCGTCGTAGCCCAGGCGGGTGATCTCGTTCTGCACGTGCACCTGATGCTCGAGAACCAGGAGCGCGACGATGTCGCTGTGCCCGGAGAGGTAAGGGCTGGTATCGACGAGATCACTCAGTTCCTCACGATTTCCGGTCGCAGCGAAGTCCAGGCCGCTCACATCCTCAGGGGACGAGACGATGACGTTTCCACGGTGTGTCACGTCACCATGCGTACCGGTCACATACCAACCGCCCCATCGCTCGCGCAGAGGCGTCCGGTCGTCCGTCAACCGCCATCCTTCGTGATATACAGCCCGACCGCTCGCGTCCGGTAGCATCGATCCCACGAGGTGTCTCGGCGCGCCACCACCGGTCAGCCCGTAGCTATCGTGACACTCCAGGCAGAGGCCAGTCTCGATCACGAAATCACCGGCATCGGCCGTGTCCTGACCCAGCGTGTAGAAGACCCCCCCCATCACCGGGTCGACCGCAGAGATCTCGATGACCTCGCTGCCTTGCACCCAGGCGACATACACGTCGTCGTTGAAGTAGATGGCGCGCGGCCTGCGGGGTGAGATCTGGCGTGCCTGTAAGCTCGTACGAGTGAATACGAGTGTCTGCGAACTAACGGAGATGTCGAGTTGTTCGAGCAGTGCCGTGAGGTAGCCCCCCCGTTCCTCGAATGCCAACTCAACCATGCCGCCTTCGATCCGGTCCCGGAGTTGGGCGACGCGATCGGTCCGTGTCCGAGTCGAGTACTCGATCGACGGATATTCCCGCTCGTACCGGAGTTGGGCGGCCAGCGGGACGGCGCTGGTCGTGAGAGCTCCCCCCGCGAGCAGCGCGACAGCCACCAGCGCAGCGGTCGCGTGACGCGTAGAGCGCCCTCCCCATCCCGCGCTCACGGTAAACTTCCTAAAGAGCAATGCATGTGTCCTGATCTCGGGTCTCTTGTCCCTCTTCTTAAGACCCCGATGCGCGATCGTCGTTCTGATGGTGCTCAGCTTCCTCATAGTGTCGTCGGAGCAGATCGTCTCCGAAATCGTCCTGGGGGTCTCGCCACACCGAATGCACATGGTTGGCCCCGCCCTGCACGTTGTCGTACTCGATCAGTACGGTGGGTCCGTGGATACGGTAGTAGTGACCCTCGCCGCGCTCCGTCGTCCCGGCCCAGGCGAAGAAGAGGTTCTCGAGTCCAGCATCATGAATCCGCTGCATCTCCGCATCGGCGACGTCGGCGTTGGCATTGTTCAAATACTCCTCGATGACATGCATCAAGCCGTGACTCTGTTCATCGCTCATGCCCGACGCGGGCAACCCTTCGAAGCGATCCAACTGCACCGACCGCGCGTTCCCAGTAACGATATCACCGGGCGCTTCCGCCTCGATAATGACAGTCCGCAGCTGCTCGGCGGTGAAGGTGCCCATCAGGTCACGCGCCAGATCTTCCTCGGCACCCAGGAGGCGTCGCCCGGCATTCGGGCCCTCTCCGACCACATGAGGGTTCGAGCCCATGAACGCCGGGGTCACGGACGGAGGCTCACCTCCGGCGGAGGTGAAATTCATCGAGATGTGGTGCCCCTCGAATCGCCAGCCCCAAGGGCCATCCCCGGAAGGCGCGCCAAAGATGTTGAAATAATAATCCTGCGAATCACGCCGATCGGGCCGGCCCTCGATCTGCCCCAGGATCCCTTCGAGCTGCATGACCCCAGTCGCCTTCAGGTAGCCCTGTGAGCTGAGAACACTCTGCAGGAGCCCGTGAGCGGCAGTGCGCTGCTCTGGGTTCATGTCCCTGAGCCGGACGCCGTAACGCTCCCAAGGCACGAAGTGCCAATCGAAGCGTTGCTCGGCATCGAGTCCCCACGTGCCTCGATCACGCTCGGCACTCCCGAGCGTGCCAACGTATGCCTCGGCAGCCGTGGCCATCCGCCCACTCGTCTCTGCATATGGAGACTCCGGGGCACGAACGGCGAACGCCGCTAGAGCGACAACGATCAGCAAAGTCGCCCCGAGCGTGGTCAGGATTCTGCGCATGAGTGTCTTCCCGCTTCGAGGGTGGCATACCGACGGCACCAAGCTTCACAAGATATGACGTGGCGGCCCAGAGGCCACCTCACAACCCCACTTGAGGATGCTGCTTCGGTGGGTGGGTCACCTACGAGACAATGATTTTGAAGTAACGCTGCACGAGATCGATGACATTGCGGCTCTGCAGGAGGAACACGGAGTGCCTTCCGATATGAGAGGCTGTCATTCGGCGATGGTCGGCGAGCACATGGTCGAAGGTCACGTTCCGGCTGACCTGCTGATGCGCTTCCTGGAGGATGACGGAGGCATGGCAGGCATAGCAGTGCCCGGTATGATTGCAGGTCCTCCCGGTATGGAGGGGCCTGAGCCGATAGCCTACGACGTCGTCACGTTCGACGAGGATGGCAATAGTCAGGTTTACGAGTCGCGCTGATACTCGATGCGGCTAGGTCGTTCGCGACCTAGCCAAATCTCGAGGCCACCCTACCGCGGACTCCCCCTCAGAGCACTGACTCCCTCTCAGACGACGCCCCCCTCACGTAAGTCGGCGATCTCCGAGGCCCCATACCCCAGCTCCTCAAGGATCGTATCCGTGTGCTCCCCGTGAGCCGGAGCGTGCAAGCGCGGCTGCGCGGGCTCGTGAGCGAACTTGATCGGCACGCCGATGTGCTCGTGACCGAGTTCGTCCTCCAGCAGCATATCACGAGCGCGTGCCTGGGGTTGGTCGAAGCCCTGACGCAGGTCGTTCACTGGAGCGAAACAGACATCGAGCGGCTCGAACCACTCCACCCACTCCGCTTGCGTGCGCGTCCTGAAGAGCCGACGCAAGACTTCGATCGCGTTGTGTTGTTCGGGGCCGGGAGGTCGCTCGCAGATCTCCACTAGATCTTCGCGACCGAGCGCGCGAAACAGATTCTGCGCGAACTTGGCCTCCGTGCCCGCCAATACTACATGCGCCCCCTCAGCAGTCTCGTAGATCTGATACATGGCCGAGCCACCGAGAAGCCGCTCGCTGCCGCTGCGGGGTGCCCTGCCCTCTGCGAATACTGGAGGCACGTGGTTCGCCGACGCGGCGAGCAAGCTGTCCATCATGGCCAGATCGACGTAGTCACCCTCCCCCGTACGCTCGCGCCTCAAGAGCGCCATCGCGATCGCCCCGAACCCGAGCGTCGCCGATAGCATATCCGCCGCCAAGAGGCCAGGAATCACGGGGCGCCCGTTCTGGTCCCGACTGTTCGCGAGCACACCGCTCAACGCAG
>Ga0114996_10008957_pt1 | contig 11037 bp, 10 predicted proteins | sample ArcticOcean_MG_C_4_FD_87039 | JGI IMG/M metagenome (GOLD analysis project Ga0114996, IMG submission 87039) | Marine microbial communities from western Arctic Ocean - ArcticOcean_MG_CB4_134 | ecosystem: Environmental > Aquatic > Marine > Oceanic | place: Arctic Ocean: Canada Basin | collected... | reverse complement strand
TTTTTAAATTAATTGAAATCTGCAATACCTTTGATCTCTTTAATAACTTAGCGAAACCAATTACAAGTTTTCATCTGGCCGAAGGTCCAGGAAGTTTTATTGAGGCCCTTACATATTTGCGCTTTAATACCAAAGATGTCTATTACGGCATGACACTAATAAATACTACGGATGATAGTGTGCCCGGATGGGAAAAAAGCCATAAATTTTTACAGCGGAATGAGAACGTGATTATAGAATGTGGTGCCGATGGCACCGGCAATCTCTATACCCCTGATAATTTTGCGCACTGTAAAAAGCATTATCAAAATTCTATGGATTTTATTACGGCAGATGGGGGTTTTGATTTCTCTGTGGATTTTAACAAACAAGAAGTTATGGCTCAGCGGCTTATTTTCTCGGAGGTAGCCTATGCTATTACTATGCAATCCCAAGGTGGCACTTTTATTTTGAAAATGTTTGATCTATTTTTGAAGTCTTCTATCGATATTTTGTATATCTTATCTTGTTTTTATTCCAATGTTTCGATTATAAAGCCCCATACGAGCCGTATTGCTAATTCTGAAAAATACATTGTATGTAGAGATTTTAAATTTACAGATACTTCTTATATGTTTAAAAAACTACATTCCATTTTTGTTATATTAAATTGTATGCGCATCAATGATCTTTGTATAGCCAATTTATTAGATCTCCCCGTTCCCTACCGCTTTATAACTGCAATAGAAGAAATAAATGCTACTTTAGGACGACAACAAATCGATAATATTCTTATAACTCTGCGCTTTATTCAAAATAAAGAGAGAAAGGGAGAAAAACTTCAACAGATAAAAAATTCTAATATTCAGAAATGTATTCAGTGGTGTATTAAAAATAAAATTCCTTATAATAAACTAGGTTATACTGGAAATATATTTCTTTCTGAATCCAGCAAGAAATACAAACTCTGATTCATAATCTTAAGCTACATATCTACTCGGGACTTATCGTTAGTATTTTTAAGGTTTATCCATACCTCTTCGCGCGTAGAAACCGCCAGAACTCCTTTGATACATCTATGAATCTCTGGAAATTGGATATTTAATTCGATTCGTTCGCCCTTCTCAATATACTCTTTACATTTTACATAAAGTTGTTGAATGGGAGGATATACCGGATTTAGCTGTAAATCATTTAGCTTCTGTAGAATTATTTTTACTTCACCTTGTCGTTCCTTCTTGGTCCGATGCCGTTGCGGTTTTTTCTCTCGTTTTGGCTTGTTTTTTTTGTATTTTCCCATTTATTATAGAAAAATATAATTTTTAAGTCGATATTGTTTTAATTATTACAAGAACGTAAATAGCCTTGACTACTAAATTGCACAAGGGCTCGTAGAATTGGTTTTATAAATTTTGTTTGCTGTTTTTCAATTACGTCTTGGAGAGATGTAAAATCTGGTTTATATTGACTATGTAATAACAACCATTGATTACACACAATCTGTTTATATTGAGGACAGAAGTCGACAAAGCAACTAATCACAAAGAGATTGAGATTCCCTTCTATAATAAGCCTTTTCCCAGTAGAGATTGCATAATCCTCTCCATTGCAGCGGAAAGAATGAATTTTATTGTAGTAACGTCCAAAATAATACCATATGATTTGGGGAAACATAAAACAAACGCCATGCACATCTCCTGCTTGAAGGTTGGGTCCTAGATAAGTATAACGCGAACTTCCATCGTAGTGAATAAGGGGGGAAGAATCTTCGAGTTGTGAATTCCAATAGGTAACCAACGATTTCATGAAAAGAACATCTACGGGTTGACTATAATGAACCCTTTTTACTCTTTTTTTTGAAATAATCCAGTCATAATAAAGCGCTTCTTTCATATCTTGTCCATGGGAATTGATGTAATAACATCCATAATGATTTTTATATGGTATTAGAACGGCACAAACACTGTGCGCCAAATGACCGTTTCCATCAAGAAAAGCATCTACGAAGTAGTCCAAGAATCCAAACATGATAAAGATGATCTTTCGTTGTTCCACATATGCCTTAATATTTAAATGAAGATACTCTTTCATATAGGTTTGTTCTCCGTTTACCAGATCGTAGCGACCACAACCCAAATCAGCCAATATTTTGTCTGGTATCTTCTCATGGGCACGGGTCTGGGGAAGAATATCGCATAAGTGCAAACAAGACTGCAGGAGCACCATGTCCTTCTGTAAGCGACGGGTAAAGCATGCATCACGCATTGCTAAACATATTCGGTGTGAAGGCGTTTCGGTGTGGCGGGCATCCATTTTGGCCATGCTTGCCCGATGAATGAAGTGTTCGATTTTGCCATAATTGTTGTTTTGAATATATTGTCCAAGGGTGCGCATTATAGTATATTTATGGTGCTTGTAGACCCACGTATGAAGTATCTTCAATTTTCTAATGAGCAACGGTATATCCACAGAGCCCACCAATTTTCTCAATATGGCATCTTTGGCGCAACCCGTTGCATGTAGATTGATTCCGTTTACGGCAGAAGCCTGATAAATTCCCTTTGTATGTCGGATACGTATTGCGATACAGAGTTGCTGGATAAGCGCCATTAACGACATTTATGGTTTGATCAGCCCGCACCGCTCCAGTTCCCGTCCCTTTGGATGAACACTTGATTTGACAGGCCGAGGATCCTTGGTCCATATTTTTATAGGTAGACTGGGCTCGTAACTGAGTCTGGTATTTTAGTCGGTTTATTCTCGAACCCCCAGATACCGCCCCTTGCCTACTAAATCTTGCATTATTAGGTTTATAGGTAGTGCAACAATTATTGTTCTTGGCATCACATAATGAATATCCTGCACATTGCACCTGTCCATTACATTTTCCATCGCAACCTACAATACAATTATTACAATCGACCGCACACGGTGGTTCATTGTCTTCACGGTTATCCCGACGAAGAGAGCTATGGCATCTGGTAGCATATTGATGAGAAGGATAATTTTCTATATTATTTGCCGTTTTAAGAGAGGTATTGGAGAGAAAATTAAAAGATTGCTGTTTATGGGATCTACAACGGCGATGTAGATATTGCTTAAATGAGTAATTATATTGATCATTGCGATAACCACCTCGATTTTGAACCCTCCGAATCACCGGCGAATAACAAATACCAATTGTATCGTCGGAAGCGCGGGCGCCCGCGCATGTTTTGGCATAGGGATCTTTGTAAATAGTATTTGTAGGTTTTAAATCACAATTGGAGGAGCAGTCAGTTGCGTCGCTGCCCACATTTATACAAGAATAAGAGCAAGCTAAATATTTTCGATATCCTAAAATGGGATTTCTATAGGGCACCCCTTTACAACAGCCGTTCACAATGTTTCCGCTATGATCATTTTGATAACGTGTTGCATAGTCAACATGAAGAATACCACTAGAATCTATCCGAGTTTTGCAGCTGCAGCTTTGACGACCACAACCAGGGTTCTGACAGATACGATCTAGATATGTATTGCGATTTACATATATATGTTCGAGACCTGTGGCATTCATTGTATTATAGATAATTCCTGATCCATCTACAAAACATCTTGGACGAGTTCTGCGACGTTTAATGCGCAGCATATACACTATGCTAGGAAATTAAATATTTCTATTGGATTTATTAGAAATATTTAACAACAACGGACATTCGGATTATTACTTTCTTGTCCACGACCACAATTAGTGCCTTTACAGCCCGGAGGGCAAAGGCTCGATGGACATTTACAGCCTGGTGCTCGAGGATTTCCGCCGGTTCTTTGAAATACTCCGCTGGTCGTGGTTATGGATCTTGCAGCTGAATTTTTATCGGTTTTGATATTTAGAAAACTTGTCGGCACTTCTGCTGGCACCGACGAAGGGTTCACAGATGACCCGGCCACTGCGTTGAGGCTGGTCGATGCGCCGGGCGGAGCGGTGGGCCAGGCGATACTACTACTAGTTGTGGAATTGGTGGGCCAGCCCGAAATCAAGAAAAAATTCAGTTGGGATTTGTCTAACGGGGGCGCCCCAGGCTGCTGTTGCAATACTAATCTATCCGGCGGGGTGCGGTCGTAGAAGTAGAAAGATCCGCTATAGAGATTTCCTAGTTGGAGTGTAATATCAAAATAGCCGTAGTTGCCGTGTGGCGGGTTCGGCGAGGGCGGCGCCGAATATGATATTATTTGATAATTATTTATAATATACATAATAAATTTTTGTTTGCATCCCGTCTGCTCGGAAAACTGGGCGAATATTGATTCGCAATGAGAATCTGGCGGTTGCGGGCGCAGGCCTATTAAAACGTTGTTTTTCAGGAGTGCCTCGATCTGCTCGATAGGCCCGCGACCTTTTACAGGTATGGTGAGATTGAAGCGACCGTGGGCACTCGTTCTTATATGGTAGACAGGCGGCATACGGTTGGAGCGAGTGGCGCGTTGTTTGTTCGTGAGTTGGGGGATACCAAAGGGTTGAGGCCGGTATCGGCGCATGCAAAGAGTCTCGGGGTGACGACTATTATACATCCATCCAGTAAAACGTGGTCGTCCTGCAAAATAGGGGCCCTTTCCATACTTTTCGTTGCCGACTTGTTTGCATCGACGTCCTTTGGGACATTTGGAATTGGATTCACGAATGATATCTAATTTTAATCTCTCCAAACGAGAGCCGGAAGAGACCGCACCTTGCACTTGAAATTTCTTATTGTTTGGTTTGTAAATAGTAATGCTATTGGCAACGCATCGAGGGGCTTTGCATACCTTATTAGTTACATCGGAACTTGAGCATGAAGTTGAACCCGAAGCGCTCCAACATTGGCAATTCTCACAATCGCACGCACAGGCATTACCGCCACTTTTACGATACTGCGATGCTTGACAACAAGGGGCGATTGTGCGACAGTTGTCTGCCTTGGGGCAATTGCTAGACGCATCAAAAGGGTCGGGTAGATATTTTTCTTGACTCCGCGCAAAGGATTTGTTGCTACCATTGTGTAAGTATTGGGCATAACTATAATTATAAGGTTTGGTAAATCCCCAATCGCTTGGACAGAGCTGCTTTGTATGCTTTTTATAACCATCTTTGGTTTTTGTATAGCTAATACAAACCTTGGGTTTGGGCTGCATTCCTGAGCGGATTCGAGGATTGTAGCAGGCGCGCGCATCACTTTGGCATGATTTGGCCATATTGTCTTTATAAATATCATTCGTAGGACCTAGTTTTAAACAATCCAGGTTCTTCTCTATTTTTATAGGCCTTTGTGGAACATAATATTGAGTTCCACCAATTAGTAGGGCATTATTCGGCGGCGCTGCTTCGTCTGCTTCACAATCATCAATCGGTTGCACCTCTATAATGCCATGACCGCCCAAATCTTGTAACTCAACAACTTGCCCCATCAAATAACCACTTATATTACGAACATCATCGCCAATATTAGGTCTTGCCGTGCCCGGCCAATCAATTACTGAATATGTCAATACACATTCTGAGCACTTTTTTTGAATAGGATCACAACAAACCAGTGTTTTATGGTAGCCAGCAATGGGATTACGATAGGGTCGCCCTTTTCGCGATAAACCACTTTTAATAGGTAATTCTCTCTGAATATGAGAAGGAGGGATGCCCAATGAAGTATCGCTGAAAAAGAGCGACATGGATGGTTGCCATCGCCGTTGATTGCAGAATCCAGCTGCAGGTGTTAATAATATCCGCACGGTGATTGGCGGTACATTCTCTCCCGCTTCGACTCCTGTAATACAGCAGTTTGTATAAGGATATGCGGTTGCATATATAGTTCCAATAAATAGCCGAGGGCTTTCGATCCCCGCATATACTTGAGTGCCTTTGGTAAGAGCATAACCCGTATTTAATGCATTATTCCAAATATTTGGAGTAATATCTTCTAATAAAAAGGGCAATAAACAACATTCTTTTCCACATCCGGCATGCGTGCACCCATTTGCACCACCATGATTGCGATCCTGACATTTAGAATCGAAACGAGGATTTGTATTCTTATACTTAGGATTTCGACTTGTTGCATTAAAGGTATTGTAAATTTGCTCCCCTTCAGATGTATATTTTCGGGTTCGGTTCATTTTAAATCTAAAGCTTCTCATTTATAATAGGAAAAGAAAAAATAACCTAAATATATAATGAAACCGACGGCGATTTTAACTTTTTTATTTTTTGCCACCTTACTGGTAAACTATTTTATAGGACAGCGCGAAGGTTTAGCAAATACGGCTCCAACACCATCTTCCACTCTTGGTTCCCAAGTATATATCAATCAAAATAACATAAAAAAAAACACAACTCTAATAAAACAAAAAGAACAGGAAATAGATAGTAGCTTAGTTTCTTTTATTGCTCAAGTCAAAAAATTATCAACACAAGTTGATAATAACAGTGTTCCAGTTTATAATAAAGATATTCTTCATATATTTGTTAAGCCAAAAAAGGCAAAATAAATATCGTGATTAAAGACGACGGAGAAGATCACGCACTTCATATAGCGCAATGTGTGAAAGCCGCTTGATGTGGCGGCAATCGGAATCGGCCGGCGCTTCATGAGTAACTCTGTATTATAAATATTATAGTTTTTAATGGTGGGCTATATATATACATATGTGGGCAACTTTATCGGTTTTAGTAGTAGCACTAGATGTGTGGATTATATTAATGCAGCTTACATCAGACTTATTTTCTGGATTCTGTAAAGAGGGTTTTCAGAATGTAAATAATATGTCATCTAGTGATATCCATAATAAAAATACCGCTGATATTACAGAAAATCAATCGATTATTATACGTATAGCCAATAATGTGCAAATCAAACTTGCTGCCTTACAGAAAGAATTAATAACAATAGAAGAACAAGTAATAAAAAATACAGCTTCACTTAAGAAATGTCAACAAATTGTCTCATCTACGTTTGCTACAGAAAAAAAACAAAGAGCCGCCATGCAGAAGAAACTAATAGCCGTGCGTCAAGGTAAAATTCCTAAACCGCCATGGCCTGGCGTGGCGCCGCCTTCTTCCATGCTTCCCGTCCCTATTCAATAACTATATTAGATATAATAGGCGCCTCCAGCGAAAGAATGTGCTCGAAGTTATTTTCTAGATTCATCTGCATAATAATATTATTATGTGATTTATGCATACAATTAATAACTGGGAGGGGAAATAATGTTGTGAAAACTAAAAAACTAAGCCACATTTCAATTTGGGAAGAGAGAAGAGCACAATATAAAATGAGAATGAAACCAGAACTGAGGGCTGAATAGAAAATGAAATGGGGGAAAAACATTCTCCAATATCGGCAATAACGTTTAACCTTATAGGTTGTTACAGCCGTAAAATAGAGCATGTATATAAGAGCTATAACACAACCAGAAAATCCCGTATAGTAGCCAAAATCAAACCATTGATCATTTTGTATCAAGGATATAAGCGGTTGATTCAAATATGAAGGAGTTATTAAATGAATCGTGGCCGAATCATTATAAGTATCAAATTCTTCAAAAGAAACCGCAAATAATCCCGAACTTATAAAATAGTAAAGAGAGGGGAAAATCCAGGGACCTGAATATATTGTTATCAAGTATGTTTCTTTTTTATAATTCCTTATAAACTGAAAATCTGTTCTACAAATTTCACATTGATCTCTAGTTGTAAGATTAAGCTCTTCATCTCTCCAGCGTTGGAGACAGCTTTCATGAATATATTTTTGTGAGCCCGAACATTTGCATGGAGAAATAAGTCTTTCTCCACCGCTTTCTAGAGTATCTAAGCATATTCTACATTCGGCCATATATATATTTGCATATTTTATATCTATATAATATAGTAATGAGTGCGAGTTTTTTTAAGACTGCGGCGAATAATCCTTCGTCTTTATCAAGTAGTTTTACTGGGCCGGATTATAAGTATGCAAAATTCGTTAATTCTCCTGCAAAAATGGGTATGGGGACAGCGGGGGGCGACTTGGATGCAGATGTTGCCGGAATGATCAATTATGTCCGCCTTCTCATCGAAGGGGGTGGACCGGCTTCAGCCACTGGAAAACCTTTAGGAGATAAATTTTTTATTACCACAGGAGGACAGTGCAAAAGTGGGGGATCAACAGTGCAGCGTTCTATATATATTGACAATGTTCCACATGGTAATATCCCATTTTTAGATGATATTGGGATGGATATGACCATGTTTGAGGGAATGTTGCCAGGAATATTGGGGGATTTGGGAGCACTAAACCCCGTTGGATTGTTCAGCGCTTTTATGCAAGGGGCAACACCGTCGTGCGCCCAAGTTACATTAAAAACTATTAATGAAAACAATGAAGGCGGTGTAGGCACAGGTTTTATTGTAAATTCCGAAATTTCAGATATCGATCCCTGTAATTTTGAAAAAGGCACAAATAGTGTGACGGGTGAAAAATGCACAGAATCTTTTATTTCAGCCAATGAAGTTCTACGAAAACCGTTATCCATGAGTCCACTCGCCTTAAAAAAGAATAAACTAGCTAATATTTATACTAGTGCTTTTGGTTTATTACTAGTTTATATTATGTATCGTCTAGTTTATTCCTAAGTAGGTAAGAATATTTTTCGGATCAGAAATATAATTGGAAGTATAATGCTCGGCAAAATAGCTAAGACGACAATAATGGGGAGATCTGGCACGAGCGCATTACGCATATGTTTGGCTTTATAAGCCTTGTATAACCTCCATAAAAACATAATAACAATAAGAGAGAACACAATCCAGTAACTTATACGAAGATAACGGTCCCACGGTCTAACAATATTGTCCTTTTTATGATAAAAAGAGGCCATTCGGTGATCTAGGTTTGCTTTTCCCTTAAGCTGTTGTATCTTTTCTTTGGCAATTGCTATCTGCTCTTGATATAGTGTTAATAATTCTGCGGCTTGGTTTTCATAGTTTAGCAGAGATTGTAAGTATAAAACATTGCGCGTAAGTTTAGAAATATCTACTTGATAATTTTTGATAATTTTAGATACTTTCTTTTCCGCCTCTAATCGTGCCTGATTTTCCGCGAGATTGGAATACCACGCAGTATGCTTACCTTCGGTAGCTAATTTTTTAGCTTCAAGACGTTTTTTATTCATATCTTGTAACTGTGCGCTGAGATTTTGGACCTTGTCACCTAAATCCTTTGCCTGTTGACCCGCCTTTTTTAATTCAGCCATTTTTTTATCTGTGCATTTATCGGATCCCATGATGTATAGTATCTAGAAAATTATTCATACAATATCAATTCAAGATTGATATTATAATTATATTCATTAATATGGTGCAAAATTATTTCCACTACCTTTCTGACGATGCGTGGCATTTCCAAATCCTTCGCGTGAAACGGCACCTCTATAAGCATGTCGGGCTCCTTTTTTTAAGCCGCCCCAACCCCTCTTTAGCTGTCCAGGCATATTACGAATCTCATTGTCTGCCGCATTGTATCCCTTTCGAAAAGCTGCCACATCATGTTCCCAAACGGTTTGATATTGGGGACCCTTCACGCGCTTCCACCATTCAAACCGATGCCAGTTCATCGGACTTCTCCAGAAATTAGTCCACACGCGATAAATAGTAGTAACGATCAATACTGCAAAAGCAATAACAATGACTACTTGACCTAGAGTATTCCATCCCATATTATTTAATGCGATTCCTACTAAAATAAACAAACTACAGTAGGCCATGGTTCTAAAAATACCTGTATGTGATGCATAACGATCGTTTTCATAGTTGGTAATTTGCACCATTCGACGTTTATTGTTTCGACTCTCAATCAGCGCATTAATATTTTTTTGTACATTTCGTATCTGCTCTTCCGCTAACTCGACCATTGCCAACTGATCTTGCAAGGCTCGCCGGTCACTTGAAAGGGAACATTGTGAACTGCTGTAGGCATTGGAGAGTTCTCTTAACAGACGCATGCGAGTATTTTGCACAACTTCGATTTCTTTCATCAATGTTTGTTCGGAAGAAGTGGGGTTATCGCCACTAGACATTGATTGACGTAACTTTACAAGTAGAGTATTCTCACGGGCTTGCAAATATTTAATATCTTCAATTAATTTTGGATTACCACCCACACTATTATCTCCAAAAGGTAATAATTGGGAACATGTCGCACTTAAACTAGATTCATTAGCCATTTTATATAATATTTAACTATATAAAATTATTTTCGCAAATGTTTAATTACTAAAAACATGGAGGAGATTGCTAAAATAAACCATACAATATATGTAATCTTGCCACTGCCCGCTTTTAAGTTCGCATCTTCTGCTCTTGCCATCATATTAAGTTCTTTTTGTTCCGTTGTATGTAGACGCCGATATATTTTTTCATATGTATCTAAATGTTTTAGTAGGCGCTGTCCCGCTGAACTACGGGTCAATGCCACTTGATTGCGCGTGGTGCTGCTACTTTTAATTTTAGCATAGATTGCTTCGGCTTGTTGTTCCATTTTCTGTTCAATCTGACCAAGGGCAAGTATATCTGAATACAATGTTCCAAAAGTAGGTCCTAGTTCAGGACTTCCAAAAGCGGCCATCTGATCTTCACATTGTTGTATTAATTGTGATGTAGTGGGTAATGGTACAATATTTTCCGAGGTAATATTATTTTGATACGTTGCCGCAGGTGCATTTGCAGTCGGTTGTGTCGGACAATAACCGCCGCCCCAATCAACCGTAGTAGTAGTTTCTTCATCAGAGAATAGGTTACCACTATATGTTTCATAAGTATCTTTCTTACCAGAGCAAAAAGTATTGCCGGTTCGCACACATTGATTCGGGTAAATGGGGTGCTCTGTCCACGTGCAACAGCCTCCGCCGCCAATTGCATTGCACAAAGCGGTCTGGTTAGCATCATCCTCATCCACTGTCATTGGATAGCCAGGTCGCGCGACACAATACTGGCCCTCATCACCGCTTCCTTGGCTCGGACATGGGATTTCTTTTTGCCAATTCGCTGCATTGTTATATAAGGGCTGGTCTGGC
>Ga0114996_10008956_pt1 | contig 11037 bp, 6 predicted proteins | sample ArcticOcean_MG_C_4_FD_87039 | JGI IMG/M metagenome (GOLD analysis project Ga0114996, IMG submission 87039) | Marine microbial communities from western Arctic Ocean - ArcticOcean_MG_CB4_134 | ecosystem: Environmental > Aquatic > Marine > Oceanic | place: Arctic Ocean: Canada Basin | collected... | reverse complement strand
TGTCGAACACAACTTTGCTAAGGTCCGCCTTCGGCGTTGGTGCGAGCCTGCTGGAACTCCTGCGCCGCCCGCGCACGCGAATACTGATTTCTGCTTTAGCCGCCATCGTCTTCTTGTTGCTGGCTCGATGGTGGGTTGTCAGTCTTCATCGCTCTGAGCGACAGGCGGAACTTCGGGGCCTGCTACTGACGGTCTTGGAGACGACGCGCGGTTCGCTGCGGACCTGGGCGTCGTCGGTGCGGGCACAGGCGATCTGGCGCACGGAATCGCCCGAGGTGAGGGAGCTGGTTGAGCACTTGCTCGACAGTTCGCGCAGCCGCGACGGATTACTAACCGACCCAGCCGCGGCCGAGCTTCAACGCACGCTGCAACGATCGGACGGCCTTTTGAGCAAGTCCGCCGTTCCGCTCGATAGCTTTCTGCTGGTGGCTCCCGACGGATTTGTTGCGGCGGCCTCCGATAGAGCGCTGGTGGGAAAAGGTGCAGGGCTTGATGAGGGCTCGGCGCTGAAGTTCGCCCTGGACGGAGAGGTGCGGCTTCGCCCCCTGCCACGCGGATTTGGAGAGCCGGAAGGCAGCGCGCTCAGCGCGAGCAACGGGAGCGAACTAGTGGTCGCGGTGCCGGTTCGGGGGCGGTCCGGCGATGTGATTGCGGCGCTTGGCTTTCGCTTGAATTCGAACGCGAACCTCAAGAACTTGCTGCGGCAGGGGCGCTTGGGCCGCACGGGCCGCACTGACGCCTATTCGGGGAACCGGGAATGGCTGACTGATCGTGGTTCGAGACTGCCACTACTGGGTCCACGCACACTTCCCCGCGACACCGTTGTCGATGACCTGCCCTACGCGGCGGCCGGCCGTGACGGCAAGGCAGCGCCGGGGTTGGAGAAAGTAACGGTTGACATCGGCGGATATCGAGGCCGGTTGGGGAGCCAAGTTGTCGGCGCTTGGTGCATGTTGCCCGAGTTGGGCATCGGTCTCGCCACTGAGATGGATTTCTCGGAGGCCTTCCAGCCGCTGCAACAGCTTCAGCAACTCATGGTGACGTTCAATATCATTGCTGCCCTAGTGATCATCCTCCTGGTGGCGGTCAGCCGCTACCCCGGTCACGCTCAGGTGCTCGCCCCCTTGCGGCGGCCTAAGAGGAGTCTGGCTCCCTGGGCTATCCTCGCGGTGTCATTGCTCGCGACAGTGCTGCTGTGGCACACCACGCAGACTCAAGTGAACGAGTTCGACCAAGCTCAATTTGATCAAGAGGTCGATCGTTTTCGTCACCGTTTGATGGAGAGGGTGGACTATCATGGCGATATCTTGCGGTCGATCCAGGCCGCTTTCCAGTCGTTAGGCGTTGAAGCCAAGCGTGATTGGAGCCGTTTCATCCACGCTCTTCGCCTTGATGATTCCGCCTCGTTCGACTACGTCGCTTTTATCGAGCGCGTTCCAAGCGATCAGCTCAGCGTCTTCGAGCAGGCCCTCAGCGTCGATTATCAAGGGACCTATCGGGTTCACCCGGGAGGGTCAAGCGCGGACTACCTGCCTATCCGCCACGTTGAGCCGGCCAGGCCCAATTCTCTCCGCCTCGGCTTCGATATGGGTTCCGTACCTGGTCTCCGCAGCCTCGCCGAACGGGCGCGAGACTCGGGATCGATCTCGATCGGATACGTGGGGCCGGGCTGGCTCTTGCAGGATGACAAGCCTGGAATCCTTTGCCTGGCGCCGGTTTATGATCGAGCGGCGACAACCGACTCGGTCGAGGAAAGGAGGACGGCGCTTCGTGGCTGGGTCAGCACGCTCGTGTCGGCCGCGGTAGTCCTTGATGAACTCTCGGATGAAGGTTCCATCGGCATTGACTTAGAGGTCTTTGCGGGCGACGAATTGGATCCGGCTCAGCTGATCTACGATCGTGACGGCATTCTGGACGCGGGCAACGACGGCTATCATGCTCAGCACCGCCGCCTCGAGCCAGTCAAGCTGGGCGATTCGGTCTGGACGATGTCGTTCACCGCGACCAGCGAATTCCAGCCCGCGAGCTGGGAAAACCAGCCGGCGCAAGTGCTGCTGGGCGGTTTCGCCATGAGTGTTCTCTTGTTCGACATCGCCTTGGTATTGTCTTCCACGCGATCCAGCGCCCTGGCGATGGCTGAGTTGATGACCCGGCGGGTCCGGGAAAGCGAATCGCGAATTCGCGGAGTTATTGACCAGGCTCCAGACGGCATTATCACCTTCGACGAGCGAGGCGTCGTCGAGACGTTTAACCCCGGAGCAGAGCGTCTATTCGGTTACTCGGCCCAGGAGGCGAGTGGACGCCGCATTGGCGAACTCATGCCGGCGTGTGTCGAATCGGGTCCGCATGTAGCCGGCTCAAAAGTTCCCGCCAAGATCGTCAAAGACCCCTGCGCCGGCGGACGGGAGATTACGGGCAAACGAAAAGGCGGTACGAGCTTTCCAATCGAGCTGACGATCAGCCAAACGGATCTGGATGACCGCCCCATGTTTACCGCCATCGTTCGGGATATTTCAGAGCGCAAGCGAGCCGAGGAAGCGCTTCGCGAGAGCGAACAGCGGTACGCGCTGGCGGCCCGGGCTGTCAACGACGGTCTCTGGGACTGGAACTTGCTGACCGGAGAGATTTACTATTCGCCCAGATGGAAGATCGGGCTGGGGTACTCCGAGAGTGAAATCGAAAACCGTGCCAGCGAATGGTTCAGCCGGGTTCATCCAGACGACCGGACACTGCTTCAATCCGAGCTTGAACGGCACAAGGAAGGAGCAACGCCCCAATTCGAATGCGAGCATCGCGTCCTGCATCGGGACGGCGCCTACCGCTCGATGCTCAGCCGCGGGGCCGCTATCCGGGATGAGTCCGGCAAAGCAATTCGTCTGGCCGGTTCACAGACGGACATCACGGCGCGGAAACGGGCGGAGAGCCGGCTGCTTCATGACGCTCTGCACGATCCGCTGACGACGCTGCCGAACCGCACGTTTTTCATGAGGCGGCTCGAATCGGCCAGCCGGCAATCGGCGCGAAACGACGACGGGCTGTTCGCGGTGCTGTTCCTCGATGTCGACCGTTTCAAGGTTGTGAACGACAGTCTGGGTCACATAGTTGGCGATCAGTTGCTGGTCGGCATCTCCGAGCGGCTCCGGACACTGGTGCGCCCCGAGGACGTGGTCGCCCGCCTCGGAGGGGACGAGTTCGCGATTCTACTGGAAAACATCTCGACCGAATCGCTGGCGACGCAAATCGCGGACCGTCTTCAGAAGGAACTTTCCCAGCCGTTTAACGTGGGAGACCAAGAAGTGTTCACGGCCGCCAGCATCGGCATCGCCTTCGGCACCGGTGACCAGGAAACACCCGTGGAATTACTTCGGAATGCCGACACCGCGATGTACCGCGCCAAGTCGCTGGGCAGAGCGCGATACGAAAAATTCGATCAAGTGATGCACTTGTACGCAGTGGAGCTGCTGCAACTGGAAACCGATCTTCGCCGGGCTCTGGACCGGGAGGAGTTCCTGCTCTACTACCAACCGATTGTTTCACTCCAAACACTGCAAGTAACGGCGTGTGAAGCACTGATTCGCTGGCGGCATCCCGAGCGAGGCATGGTGCTTCCGGGTGAGTTCATACCGGTAGCCGAGGACACCGGTCTCATCATTCCAATGAGCGATTGGGTGGTGCGCACGGCCTGCGAGCAGGCCAAGGCTTGGAAAGAGGCCGGACTAGAGATCCCCATATCGGTAAACATCTCGCCTCGGCACATCAAACACGAAGATCTGCACGAAGCGATCACGGCCATTTTGGACGAAACGGGCCTCGATCCGAAGTTGCTGCGGATCGAACTCACCGAAAGTGCCTTGATGGAAAATGCCGACTCGACCATCAAACCCTTGTATCGGCTCTATTCCATGGGCGTCGAGATCTCGCTGGATGACTTCGGCACCGGGTATTCATCCCTCACCTACTTGAGGCGATTCCCGATCCGCACTCTCAAGATCGACGAATCGTTCATACGTGAAATTGCCACCGATCCAAGCGATGCGGCCATCTGTTCGGGCGTGATTGCTCTGGCTCATAGCTTGGGCCTCAATGTCGTTTTCGAAGGTGTTGAAACAGAAGAACAATTGGCGTTCTTGAGGGAGAAGGACTGCGACGAAGTGCAAGGACGTGTCATCTGCCCGCCGCTTCCGGCGGAGGGTTGTCTGCAGTTTATGCGAAGCAACCCCGCCAAAAACCATCTCGAAAAAATCAGTTGAGGGACCGCCGCGGATCGCGTTGCTCGGAGAGGAGGCGGCCGGTTTGCTCCTGCGCCCTTTCAGGGCTTGCCGGTTGGGGCTTCCTACCCAGGGTTGCGCTTCGCTCCACCCTGGGCTACTTTCCTGCGCCGCTTCGCGGCTGAACGGCTCTCGGACTCGGGGCGGGGGCTCGCTAGGTCGACAGTATTGCGGCTAGCCCGCATTTTGGCTATTGAGGGAAAGTGGCCTTCTCGCGGCGACTTCCTTGGCTCTGGGATCACCATGCACGTTAACGTTCGCCTCCAGGCGCTACGATGAAAAATTTACCTATGCGCGTAAATTATTGTATCTAAATATACTAGTTTTTACAATTGCAGTATTTTGCAGATGATTTCAGGTTCTGGGGAGTTTTCGTTCTTCCACGGTCCACTTGCTTCTTCGTGGATCTCTGGCCTGAAGATCTGTCAGTCGATTGCTGCACCGCTATTAGCATAGCGGCGCATTGACGGATGTCAATCGTTGAGCGGACAAGTTTGTTGAAAACACGGAGAATACCTTTATTGAATTCCGTCACCGGTGTCACGGGATTGAGCGAATCGGCGTTTTTTCTCTGGAAGGGGGGGGGCGTTTGGGGCCGGCGGATGATCGTCGGTCGAACGTCGTCCGGAAAAGTAGTCGCCTGGAAGCTGTGAATCAATTGAACATCGCCGCTCGTGGCCCTGATGCTCGCACGGCAAGCCCTTTTGATTCAACACTGTTAAGATCGCAATGTGGTGGTTCAGTCGCCCGAAATCAATTTATTCACAGCTTCCTGCCCGCATTTTTCAGGAACCAATGGCGCCTTCGTTGAGCAGGCTTGCCGCTCGGGGCTGACGCGCTCTCAGATTCAGGGCGATGCGGTCGGCCACGTGAGCGGCGTCCGGGGCGATTCCCGAGAACCTGGCCGAGCCCCAGGTGTGCAGCCAAGGAAGCCCCAAGAAGTAGAGTCCCCGCACGCTTGTAACGCCCCGTTGATGACCGGGATAGCCTTTCCCATCGAAGACCGGGATCTCGATCCATCGGAAATCGGACTGAAATCCCGTACACCACACGACCGCGGCGATGCCCGTCTCCTCGCAAGCAAGCTCGAGAACGGGGTCGGAGGGCTCCCAGACGGGTTCATAAGGAGGTTCCACCGGAGCGCTGATCTGTTTCTCCTTGATGTAACTATCGATGCTGCTTTTGATGCTTTCAGCCACTTCGTCCGCGTGATCGAGATTTCCCTTCAGGTCGTTTCCAAATTTGAGATAGCCGTCGCGGATGTCTTCAAACCGGCCGTAGAGCCGCATGCCCTCCAGAGACAATTTCCGCAGGTCGATCTCGCGCCCTCCGTCGCGGCCGGTGACATAGTGGTTCGTCTTGGTTCGAACGGTGTCTTTCTTGGGATGTTCATCGATCGGTAGATCGTAATAGCCCATTTCCTCGAGCCAAGCGACCACGTCCTTGCCGCGGTAGAGGCGCGGAGACCGGGGAGCATTGCCGACGGCGAGGTGGACCTGCCTGCCGGTGAAGTGCAGATCTTCAGCGATCTGGCAGCCGGACTGACCCGTGCCCACGACCAGCACGGCGCCCTCGGGCAGGGATTCAGCGTTGCGGTACTCAGAGGAGTGCAGTTGCATGATGCTGGCCGGAAGCCGTTCGGCGCTCCGCGGCACGTTCGGCCGGTGGTAGCCCCCTGCTGCAATCACCACCTGGTCGGCCGTGTGTTCGCCCAGCGAAGACGTGATTTCAAAGACCTCGGCGGCACCACTTTGCCTAACCCGGGAAACGTCTACACCTTCTTTCACCGGGGCGTCAAAGGACTTGGCATAGTCTTCGACGTACTTCACGATTTCATCTTTCTGCATGAAACCGTGGGAGTCGTCGCCTTGATAAGGAAAGCCGGGCAGGCGGCACTGCCAATTGGGCGTGACCAGGCAGAAGGAATCCCAGCGTTCATTGCGCCAGGCATGCCCGATGCGGTTTTTTTCAAATACGACGTGATCCACGCCCGCTTGTTTCAGGTTGTAGCTGACGGCCAGGCCGGCCTGACCGCCTCCGATGACGATGACGGGATAGTGATTGTTCATTCCGAGCAGTTCTCCTTAGTCTTTCGGGGATGGGTGGCCGCAAAACGGGCAATGCTGGCCGCCGCGGGATGATCACGTCAGAGCGGAAACCGCTCCCTCACGGTCGCGGCTCCGAATTTAGTTTCCGAGTTTCGACGCTCAAAACCCGCACCGGCTCGTCGGCCTGAAAACCCCGGGCTCGGGAGCGAATTGCCTCCAACTGCGCGGCGGCGCTGGTGCATTGAAAACCGAACTTGGCCTCGACCCGGTCGCTTGCCTTGCTAAGGGCCTCCGAGCTTTTGCTCACGAGTTCGTCGACGGTCAACGTCGTGCCCGCCTCAAAATACTCTCCCACAATGGTCGAAGGCGAATAGCATCGCATGATTTCCCCATCCGGCCACTGAAGTTGAAAATAGATTTCAGGCATGCTTTTCCGCTCGGTGGTCTCGGTTCCAAAAAACGTGTGACTGGCCGTCAAGCTGAAGCTCCAATTCTTCTCCGGCCTTTATCGTACCCACAACCTTGCAGCAAAGCTGATGATCGTCAAATAGGCCGATCACGCGGTCCCGGTTTTCAACAGGCACGCTCAACAGGTACCCAAAGCTCGGGAAACTGATGAGCCATTTTTCCATTTCGACGTCCGGCGGCATCGGCAACGCGCCCAGGTCGAGAGTGGCTCCCACGCACGAACACTCCAGCAACATGAGCAGGGTCCCGATGATCCCTCCATTACTGATGTCTTTCGCCGCTTGGCACCAGCCGCTCTCGGCGATGCGGGGCAACAATTCGATATTTTCGCGCAGCCTCTGGGGCGGCGTGCCCACGCTAGCGTTCCAGAACGGCTTGTCGCCGCGGTAGCGGGCATTGAGGTCCACTACCATCATAAGGTCGTCGCCGGGGCGCGCATCGAAACTGGTCAGCAGGACGTTCGCCTTGCCCAGAATAGACGCCGCCAAGAAGACCGGACCAGGCTCGCGCGTAATTGTCGTGTGACCGCCGACGACCGGGACACCATAGTCCCGCGCCGCGGCTGTCATTCCCTCCCAAACGGGCCGCGCGGTTTCATGGTCCGGGGTCCAGAGAACATCGGCTACCGCGAGCGGCCGGCCACCCATGGCACAGACGTCACTGATGTTGACCATCACCGCGCTATAGCCTGCAAACCAGGGGTCGTCGGCCACGAAACTCCGCAGCAACCCCTCGGCGGCCAGCAACAAGAACCCCCCAGAGGGGTCCGGCATGGCGGCGCAGTCGTCGCCCAACCGTGCCGCCCCCTGCGCGGCATCCAAAGACGGCGCGTAGGCGCTTCGGATGTTGAGCTTGTCTTCAATCGCGGCCGAACTGCCGAGGAATTCAACAATGGTCTCAAGTCGCGACACAGTGCTCTAGGCCGCGCGGCGGGTGGGCAGATCATGTTCAGCGGGAGGATAAAAATCGAGATCCGCCTCCATCTTGACGTGAGTGACGCCGTGGAGGTCGACCTGGCCAAGCGGCTTCCAATGGAGCCTCTCAAAAAAAGCAGCGTTCTGGTGTTGCACGTGAGCGAGAAATGTGTGGCAGCCCAGTGCTTGCGCGGTGGAAACGGCTTTGTGAATTAATCCCGCCCCGATCGAGCGCCCGCCATAAATGCCGGGCTGGCGATTGCGGACCGGGACGCTGCGGCTCAGACGGCGCAAATTCCGATAGTTGCGGCGTACCGCCAGCCGACTGCCCCACCACACTCCAGGCTCCTGTCCATCGATGCGGACCACGCCCGCCACCTCATCTTCCATGCCCATCACAAGCGACAGCGAGACGATTGGAATCATGGTGCGGTCGCATTCGTCCTCATCCGTTCCATGAAAGATCTTTTGCTCCTCGCAAAAAACAGCTCGCCGCAGGCCCCAGAACCCGTCGAGTTCGGCCGGGGTTCGGGCGATCTTGAAAACGAAATCTCGTGGCTCAAACAGGGGTCCCAAGAGGGGAAAGCCCGTCTGACTCGTGTCCGCTTGATGCATGTCCAGTCACGCCTCCACTAGGTCTCGAAAGTGGAAAGCGGGGAGCAGGCCCCGCATTTCCCGCATCCCGCCTTGATGCGGTCGGAAGTCATCTCCGCCGCCTTGAGCATTTCTCCCAGGGGTTCGAGCACCGAGAGCATGAACTCACTGTCGGGCGATGCATGGTGTTCCAGCGGGGTGCCGGTGACGGGAACGAAAGGGACCACAAAAGGATAGACCCCGATATCGATTAGCTTGCGGCAACCCTCCAGCAGCAGTTGCTTGGAGTCTCCCAGCCCGGCCAGCAGGTACGTGCTCACCTCACCCCTTCCGAAAACAGGGACCGCCGCCTTATACGCCTTCATGTAGTAGTCGAGCGATAGTTCGGCTTTACTGGGCATGATGCGCGCCCGTACCTCGGGGTCGAAAGCTTCCAAGTGCATACCGAGCGCGGTCACGCCCGAGTCACGCAAGCGGGGAAACCAGTCGAAGCTTGTGGGGGGCTCGCACTGCGCTTGGATTGGAATCGAAACGCGCCGAGTGATGGCGGCCGCGCAGTCGCTGAGCACGGCGGCCCCGCGGTCGGGAGTGGGGGGCGTGCCGGTCGTCATGACGACGTGCTCGATGCCGTCGAGACGCCGGGCAGCTTCGGTCACTTCGGCCAATTGCTGCGGCGATTTGCTGGCAATCGTGCGTCCCGCCTTCAACGACTCGCCAATGGCGCAGAATTGGCAGCGCGTGCCGGCGTCTGGATATCGGATGCAATTCTGCAACACGGTGGTCGCCAGCACGTCCTGCGCGTGGAGCTGGGCGATCTTCCAATAGGGGATGCCATCTTCGGTCTGCAAGGCGTAGAACTTCGGCTGGGGAGGAAACGTCACCATGCCCACTTCGTCGCTGCCATCAAAGAGCCGCGCGTGACGCGTGTCGTCAACCGGCCTCGCCGAAAAGGGCGAATCGCTTGCCGTATGCGTGTGAACCGGCACCATCACGGTCGTGCCCATGACGGTGATTGCCTTATGATCAGACGGACCGGCGCCGCCCCGGCGGCTCGATGCTCCGTTGGCGGGCGACTCGAATCTTAGTCCGCGGGACTGAAGCTCAGTGATGAGCTTCCGCCGCCGCTCGACCATCGTCGACTGAAAATCGCTCTGGCTTGCCATGTTCGTTTTCCGCGTGGAGACCCCTGTCCGCCGGGGTGTCTCCCTCAGCGTTTGCGGCGCCGCGAAGCGAGAGGTGTTTTCGCTGCGTCCGATCGATCTCAAGATGAAACAGATCCGGCCGGGCGTAGTGCCCGACAGAGTCCAGCATCCGCTTGCGTTTCGTGATGAGTGAGAGGTCCAATTCGGCCAGCGCCATCCCTTCCCCCTCTTTAATGGGAGTGCAGAGATGCGTCCCTTCCGGCGAGATAATGGCCGTGCAGCAACCCGACTGCAGCGTCTTTTGCAGCTTGGGATCGGGTGTAATGCTGGCAATCTGCTCCGGCGTCAGCCAGCCCGTTGCATTGATAACGAAGCAGCCAGACTCCAGTGCGTGGTGACGGATCGTCACCTCGATCTGCTCGGCGAAAACCGGACCGACCATCGAGCCCGGAAAGTGCGCGCAGTGGATCTCCTCATGCTGTGCCATCAGGGCGAAGCGGGCCAGCGGATTGTAGCGTTCCCAGCAGGCCAGAGCGCCCACCCGCCCAACGCGCGTTTCCACCACTTCGAAGCCGCTGCCGTCCCCTTGCCCCCAGATCATGCGCTCATGGTAGGAAGGGGTGATCTTCCTGCGTTTGAGAACCAGCGTCCCGTCGGAATCAAAGACGAGCTGGCAATTGTACAAAGTGCCGTGATCCCGCTCGTTGACGCCAATCACCAGCACCATCCCGTGACGCCGGGCCGCGTCCGCGAAAATCTCGGTCACCGGACCCGGCACCTCGACGGCCTCTTCGTAAAGCCGCATGTGCTCTTTGCCTGCCAGCACCGGCGGCAGCACGAACGAGAAGTAGGGGTAGTAGGGAACGAATGTCTCAGGAAACACCGCGATCTCGGCCCCGGCCCGCGCCGCGTCCGCCACCGCCGAGACAACCTTCTCGACGGTGCCGGCGCAGCTCTCCAGGTCGGGAGCGATTTGAATCGCCGCTGCCTTGATCCGGCGCATCAGTCTAGACGGTCCAAGAGTCGATGACCACGGCGTTATCCCGCTTGTGCAGCAGGATGATATCGAGCACGTCGAGCGGGTTGATCGGAATAATGCCCTCGATAAAGGCCTTTTCCGTTTGCCCGTAAAGTGCCTGCGTCGAAAAACGGCAACCGTAGATTTTTCCGCCCTCGTCCATGAACTTCTTAAGCCGCTGGTTCACGAAGAGGTGGCCTGGGAACGCTTCGTCTCCCAGGGTCGGGAAGCCGCGCTGAAATCCCATCGTCACGCCGGGGCCATACAGCAGGATCGATGTCTCGAATCCTTTTCTCTGCAAGCGGGTGGCGGTCAAAGTGTTAACGATCGAAATGGATCCTTCAAACGCGACCGTATGAAAAGTGACCAGCGCCTTTTGGCCGGGCTCGGCTTGCACATCTTCCAATACTTTCTCTTCATAGTCGACGAGGAAGTCGCCGTCTTTGTTGAACTCTCTATCTACGGGTCTTCCGGCATTGTAGTGGGTTGAAGCGGGTCTGGTGGGCCGGCATGCGACAATCCCTGGATGGAAGATCACGAACTGTATCGGCGTATTCTCGGCATCGAGACTCCCTGGCAGGTGGA
>Ga0114996_10008955_pt1 | contig 11037 bp, 14 predicted proteins | sample ArcticOcean_MG_C_4_FD_87039 | JGI IMG/M metagenome (GOLD analysis project Ga0114996, IMG submission 87039) | Marine microbial communities from western Arctic Ocean - ArcticOcean_MG_CB4_134 | ecosystem: Environmental > Aquatic > Marine > Oceanic | place: Arctic Ocean: Canada Basin | collected... | reverse complement strand
GAGTAAAGCAAGTCTATTTGTTCGGTTGTTATATGTGGGTTTCGGGCGAGGTAGCGGTTATTCACATCCGAGACATTGAAGAATCGGTTAAACTGTTCGTCAGTTAGTTTTGAGAATTGGGCGAGGTAGTTCTTATTCACATTTTCGGTGGAGTAAAGCAAGTCTATTTGTTCGGTTGTTAGGTTTGGGTTGACGGAGAGGTAGTCTTTATTCACACCTTCATCGTTAAAGAAACGAGTGAATTGCTCGTCTGTTAGTTTTGAGAATCGGGCGAGGTAGTCTTTATCCACACCTTTAGTGGAGTAAAGCAAGTCTATTTGTTCGGTTGTTAAGTTTGGGTTGGCGGCGAGGTCGTCTTTATTCACATTAGAGTAATTGAACAACATATCGAATCTATCAAGCATACTTATCGCCCTTATTCATAATTCCTCAAAGTGATGGCTATTGGGAATCTGGGTATTCCTGCATCAGTCAAACCGAAGTATTTTATCGTCATCATCTTCCCGATGTAAGTCGCAGGGGTCGCGGAAACTGTGTTAAACATAGCACTTCTCTGAGCCAATGTTCCTTTAGGTCTGGCTCGGAACTGCTCACCAGCAGGAGTTTCTAAGACCCAGATAACAGTCCCCGCATCTTTACCTTGTGCTTCCTCAAAACCAATTACCTTAAACTCGGCATCATCGAACTTCTTATATTTCTGTAAATGTGCGCTCCTCTTTCCCTGATACGGAGAATCAATGTTCCTGAACATCAGACCCTCAAAACCTTCTTGAACGAATTGAGAATGTCTTTTATCTCCTTCTTCCTTATCCGCTACTGTAAAGTTTTCCACCACATCCAAAGAGATAGGGTTGGCTCCTCCTATTTTATCTTCTAAGAACTTGTGGCGGTCTTTGAAGGGTTTCATACGGTCATCCAAATCAACCATGTCATAAATATGGTATCTAATTTTCTTCACTTCTTGAGCATCTTCTCCACTAACGCTATGTCGCCTCACCAATCCTGCTAACTTCTGGAAAGTCATCTTATCTCCATGAGCATACAACTCACCATCCAAAACTATATTCGGAGGTAATTTTAAGGATTTAATCTCATCTCTGATATGGTCTAAGTCGAAAAAGGGATTATTCCTACGCGACATCATCATGACATCTCCGTTAGCATCCATCCACGAAAGGCAACGAACTCCATCCAACTTACGCTGAACAATAGCGGGAAAATCAATCTTAGAACCATGCTTATCAAAAGAGAGTGCTAACATGGCTGTCACAGGAGCAACAGGGGGCAGAGGAGGTGCGGGAGTAGGAGTAGGAGTAGGTGTGGGAGTAGCAGAAGATATGGTGGTTAAACCTCCAAAGGTCGGTGTTGTAGTAATAGGTGGAGGAGTAATTTGCGCTACGGGAGTAGGAAGTTGGATAGCCATTTTAGTAGCCATCACCCCTCGATAACCTATTGGGATAGTATTAACGGGAGTTCCTGCGGGGCGATAACCTCCTTTCAATTTCCTCTTTTCTGTGGCCTCTAACTTATTCCATCCTTTCGCAGCGTGTGTAACATTGGAGATGCTAATAGAACCTGCTCGCCCGAATCCATCTATCCGTCCATGTGCCGTGACATACTTATCACCTACACCTAATCCTGCATACCATTTGTGGGAATTAGCAGCGCGGTCATGAAACTCTAAATAGAACTCCTTAATTGGAGTGTTAACAGGACTCTGAGGTGGTGAGACTGAAACGCTTGTAGGGATGGCTTTAGTTGAGATAGTGTATTTCCTAACTATATTTTTCAAGGCTGTTTGGCTGTCCACATCCTGCTCATAAAGTTGTTTAAGGTCTGCTTTGGCTGATAAGGGAATTCGATTAAGGTTTAACCCCCAACCTTCTGCAAAAACTCGCACCGAAGCAGGATGGATGTATTTCCAATTCTGATATGACACTCCATTCTTCCAATATTCATTACCCCATTTATTGACTCCGATTTTAGGTATCAAACGACCTCTTTTATCTCTATATCGTCGTTTCATATACCTATGTCGCAGGACAACTATATGAACAGATGGGGAACAAAGTTGATAAGTAATATGCCGTTAGGTAATAGTATGGCAGGTATGGATTGGTATGAATCTAAGTCAGTTTTATATCATTTAAGAGATTACAGTAAGGAACGACCAATTATTATGGCTTATTCTGAAGGCTCTAAAAAGTTCTTCCGCCCTATTTCAACACCGACTACACAAGCAGCCCAGAAATGGTTGCGCTATTTCTCATATCCTCAGAAATATCCGCACATTTATCAATCTTGCATCAGATTCAATATGATGAAACTCAGGAGTTTAGCCCCTGCTTTACCTAACGCAGCCCTTAAACCACCGCCTTTGCGTTCCAAGGACGAGCAAGCCATATACCAGAACTACATGAATGCCTTCCAAAAATGGAAGGCTGAAGTGTGGAATGAGACTTTAGATGATGAAGGATTCTGTATCGGCAGAGATTTAGTCTGGGATGTGGACGATGTGTATGATGATTCTGATGCTCTGATTGCTTCTTGTCAGATTGCTGAACATTTGAAAAAGAAGTATGGAGTAAAGAAAGTGGAAATTGATTATAGCGGCAGTAAGGGTTTCCATGTAGTAGTTACATGGGATGAGGCTAAGAAAGTTTTGAATATGACTGATAATGATTTAAGCCCTTTGCAGACTTGCGCTAAAAGAACTTGGAGTATAGTAAAGAAAATATTCCGTGAAGCAACAGGAGAGGAATTCAGAGAAGCAGACCTATCACCTATGAGAAGGCAAGGGATAAGAAGGTGTCCTTTCTCTGTGCATCCCAAAACTCACAGAGTTTGTTACCCTTTAGACACACACCATGTTTTGAAAGAAGGGCAGGTTAACTTTAATCCTAAGAGATTCCATTACAAGGTCTGTAAATTCCCCAAAACACCTCTTAACTATCAAATTCCTAATGCCTTAAATTGGACAGGAGATTATCTTAAAGCAGCCGCCGCTTTTATGACGGCGAACCCTCAAGAGAAATTATTTTCAATGTGAGGTCATTTCCTTTCTCTTACCACCAAAATAAGGAACTCACTTTACCATTTCCCTATTGGGCAAGACTCAGTTTTCTTTTTAGCCTTCAAAGCCAAAAGACACCCACACAAATCACATTTACTAAGAGTTATAGTTTTTCTCATGTGTTCACAAGAACCACAAATACTCATTCTCTTAAAGAAGTCAAAACTCGCTACTTCAGGAGAAGTAGTATCATCACCCATACATATTAATAGAGTCTTTTACCTTTTATTCCTTTGGGTTTAGCACTATGATTCATATAGCGGTTGTGCTTACTAATAGTGGTGGCTGAATGAAAACTGCACGAAAACACATGGAATATGTATTGAGGTTAACTCCTCACCAATTTGACCTCTTAGAATTTTTACAAGACCATTTGAAAGGTAAAACCGACATATCGCGTAAAGAATTACATGAACTATTAGATATTGATTCAGCCACAATCGCTCGGAACCTCTCTAAATTAATAAAGTTGAATCTGATAACCAGAGAATATGCTCTAAGTGAGAGCGCACCGCCACATTACCGTTATAAGACTTACTTGCCTGAATACTACGAAGAGTATGTGGATAATGAGGTTACAGAAATGATTCACAGCATTAAAACATACTTAAGTGAGTAAAATGACAGTTAAAAAATTGGTGGATAACATCGGCTCGGTGGATGATTTTGGAGTCACAGGAGGCTACGACCCATCCACAATAAGAAAAGAACCTACTAAGTCCAGACCCCCTAACGAGGGTGAGGCTTATGTCATCAAATGGGAAAGGGAAGAAAGTAAAGATGAACCTAAACCATTCGTAATAGAAACGAGAGAGACTACCAAAGGGGTCAGAAAAACAATATATCCGATGCTCCCATTCTGTCGGTGGTGTTCTCCTGCGGCAAGAAGGGAAGGTGATTCAGATTGGTCTTCAGGATGGAATGAAGAAGGGGCTGAAGTTCGGATGCCTAAAGGAGATGCTCGATTAGTAGGTGTTCCCCCAGAGGAACATTACTCTTTTACGCTTGTCGAAAGAAACGGTGAAGTAATCTGTAATGTCTGTGAGCAATCTCCTGATGAGGGAAAGGAAGTGGATATTCCGATTATGACGATTCAGAAGCCTTTGGAGAGGAATCCTGTAACCTTTGATGTGGAATCTTCTCAATTAGGTATCAGGGTCGAAACATCTATCATACGGATTCCTGAATATCTGGTTGCTAAATGGGTTGCTAAGGGACAATTGAAATCAGGAGATTTAGTCATAGGAGATATGGAGAAACTTTACAGTATTCCAACTTCACAACTTCTTCGCAAATCCATCTGGGATGAAACCAATAAAGAGTGGATATTAAGTTTAAGCAAATGTCGCCACAGTCCCGCCTTAGTCGCCACCATAGAAGATGATAGATTGACTATCTCTCAAGAAAACCTGATTGGGTGGCGGAAAACCGCCCTTTCTGTCAACCATATAGTTGCCGCACATAATAACGGTTTAACCTACACCACATCTCTTCAAGAATTCCTCGTAGGGGGCTATTCAGAAGGTTCTAAATGGTATTTCGACATAGATAATTGTAGTGGCCCCTATTTCATGGAGTTAGAATGGTTGACCTCTAAAGATGCTGATAAAAAGGAAATCTCAGACCTTTCCTCAACTAAGCAAACTGACATTTTGGATTATTGAACCTTAAACCATAACGCTTATATGTGATTGCTGCTTCGTTTGGTAAGTATGGCGCATAGAACTAAGTGGTATGAAGAAAGAGTCCGAAGATTTTTAGAGAATGGTGGAGCCGATGGAAATGGTGCATCCACCGCAACTGAGATAATTGAATATCTAAGATATAATTGTGGAAAGAGGCAGTTGCCTTCAACGGGGGCTATCTCACATTCGCTCCGAGGAGTTCGTGATAAGAGTAGTAATAAGATTTTCATTGAAGTTGGACAAACGAAGGTTGCGAGAGGAGATTCTCGTCGGAGAGGCTACATGGTTTCCGTGTGGGCTTTAATCCATAACCCTAAGTTAAATGAACTTCAGAAAACCTACAAGTCCACAAAAGGCAAACCTCAAAATTGATACTATTTTAGAGTATGTTTGAGTGGGACTCTGACCTCACGAAATAAACTTAATATAGCGTAAGACTTACATAAGTATATGAGTGGTGACAGCCGACTGAAAGAAAGGGTCGTATATCCTTTTGAACGCCTATCGGATTTGACCAACGGGCAAGCCAACAAAATTATCAAACAATGTTATTCAAACTTAGAAAGGTGTGATACAGATAAAGATTTCAATTCTCTTGCTGAAAAAATGGAAATTAATGATGAATTATTTCACGACTTAATAGAGTTAATGAAAATCAAAGGTTGGTTAACCATTGAACAATGATTAAATACTATGTGGCAGTAGGTGTAAGTATGAGTATTACCGACGAACCTGAACAGAAAGAAATGACGATGCCTCTTTTGGCCGCAACGACTACTGAAGGGGCAGTATTCATAGCAGGTCAAAAACCTGATTATGGAACTTCCGCAGATTCATCTGCTTGGAATAGAGCCTTTAAGAAAGAAGGAGATACAGAAGTTAATGCACTTTTCGACAATGGCGACCATGTTATCGTGGAGATTTTAACTGAGATGGGATTGTCTAAGCAGGAGAAGGAAATCGGGGCCAAGATGGTTTCAGTCATTCGCATTCCTTACACCCACATTCACTTCGTAAAAGCAGGTTATCTCAAGGGCATCCCTGCTCCTGAAGAGTCCACCAATGAGTAAGGCTTAAAAGTATGCCCTCTCTCGGTGAGTTTATGACGCAGTTCACAAACAATGGTAAATCCTATCCTCTATATCAATGGCAAAGTGAAGCCATCGCTGTTTGGAAGGCTAATAACAATCAAGGAATAATTCAAGCGACCACAGGTTCGGGAAAAAGTCGAGTTGCTCATGCACTTATTGTGGAACATCTGCAACATCCAGATGGAGTCGTAACAGTCATTGTCCCTCAAGTTTCTCTATTAACACAATGGGCTGATGCTTTAGATGAGATATTAGGATTTGAAGTAGGACGCTGTGGAGGAGGTAAGAAGTCAATTTCTGACCGCATCAATGTGATGGTCATCAATACTGCTTTGAAAATAATGCCTCTTCAAACTTACACCAATCATCTAATAGTTGCCGATGAGTGTCATCGCATGGCCGCCCCTACATTTCAGAAACTATTCGACACTCCTCATCAAGCCTGTTTAGGTTTATCAGCCACTCCTGAGAGGGAAGACACAGGATTAGAAGTCTTAACACGATTAATTGGAGATGTAATTTATGAATATGATTATGAGCAAGCATTGGAAGCAGGAGTAATATCTGATTTTGAAGTATGTGCTGTTCAAATACCTTTAACCACATCCGAACAACAGGAACATGAAAAGGCTCATCGGAGTATAATTAATTTAACCAAGAGTCTTTCTTCCAAATATGGGAATAGAGGGAACTTGGTTATTACTTGTCAGAAATTGCTTGCGAGTGGAACAGGAGATAAAGAAGTAGGAGCGTTTTTAGTAGCGATTCAAAAAAGAAAAGCAATTCTTAATTCTGCTGAAAATAGATTTCGGGCTTTAGATTTACTCTTACATCAGCACCGCACAGGCAAGATAATGGTGTTCCATGAATCCATAGATGACCTCTCACGATTGGAAAAAAGGTTTAGTCATTTTAATCCTCAGACATATCATAGTAAGAAAACAGTCAAACAACGCCGAATTGCTTTAGAAAACTTCACAACCCACTCCAAAGGATTACTCTTATCTTGTAAAGCCTTAGTCGAAGGAGTGGACATTCCTGATGCTGATGTGGGAATAATGGTTTCAGGAACTCGCTCAGTTCGTTCTCGGATTCAGACTATTGGGCGATTATTGCGTAAAGGTGGTGCAACACAACCTGTAATATATCTCTTTTACATTCCCGATACTTCAGATGTTAAATCTCTGACTAATTTAATCAACAAAGGATTCCCTCAGAATAAAATACGATTTATGAGATACTTTCCTGATAAACAAAGTATAGGAGATATTCAAGTGGATGTGAAAAAGTTACTAAAAACCCATTCATTCAGAAAGTATTCTCCACCTCAGACTTGTAAGAAATGTGATAGGTCTTTTAAGTCCAAAGTAGGTTTGAATAGTCACCATTGTATTCCTTTAGAAAATATGAGTTTCGACCAATTCCTTTTAGGGTTTATGTCCAAAGAGTAGTGTTAGTATGGCTAAAAAATTCACAGCAAAGGCTAAAGATTACGATTTATCTGTCGAAATAACTAAAACCGTAGGTGCAGATACTCAAGCCTCAGAGAAGGTGGAAGCCTTCCGAGATTTGTTTTTAGACCGATATAAGAAAATCAAAAGATATGTCGAGCAGTATTATGATTTTCAAGATGCAGTTTCGATTAATAAAATAGTAGGAAACCGAGAGAAGTATTCCAAATGGGATGCGAGAGGGAGGACTATCGTGATGGTTTTAGAAGCCTCAAAAACCCGAAAGGGATATTTAAGGTTAGTAGTTGAGGACACATCAGGAGAAATGGATGCGATGGTCAGTCCAGAAGTTTTGGAGAGAATTGGAACGATTGCGACGGATGATGTTATTGGGATAGAGGGACAACTCTCTAAAGATGGAGGAATTTTCTGGGTGCGCCATGTTATCTTCCCTCAAATAATCAAGAAGGATAAATCAGAAGAAGACAATGACCCTATTTCCGCCGCATTCATTTCAGATATACATCGCGGAGCAGATAATTTCCTCGACAAAGAATGGTATAAAATGTTAGATTGGTTAAACTCCGATGACCCAATGGCTCAAAATATAGGATATTTAGTTATCTCAGGAGATATTGTGGATGGGGTAGGTGTTTATCCTAATCAGGAGCAAGAATTAGACATCGCAGATTTGTATGAGCAATACAAAATAACAGGAAAGGATTTAGAGCGAGTTCCTGACCACATGGAAACTATTATTTTACCAGGTAATCACGATGCTGTTAGGTTAGCCGAACCCCAACCTGTTTTATCATCGGAAGTGCAGAGCCACTTTAATCAAGGTCATTTCGTAGGAAACCCATGTAGGTTCAAAATAGGAGGTTCAGATGTTTTATCTTATCATGGTAAATCAATTGATGATATGGTTATGAATCTAAAGGAAGCCTCTTACGAGAATCCTGAAAATGCTATGAAGCAAATGTTAAAAAGAAGGCATCTGGCTCCACAATGGGGTGTTAAAAACCAAATAGCCTCAGAACCTACTGATATGTTAACGATAGATACTACTCCTGACATTTTCGTAACAGGTCATACTCATGGTCATTGTATGCAAAAGTATCAAGATATTCAATTAATTGTCTCAAGCACATGGCAAGGACAAACATCTTTTCAGAAAATGGTGGGTTTTGAACCTAAACCAGCCATAGTATCTGTTGTTAAATTAGACGATGGAACTGCTGCAACGGTGAATTTCTCCTAACGATTGATATACTATCTGCCGCCACTAAGGGTATATGTCGGACTATGAAGTGATAGTTGAAGAATCTGCCAAAGGCTACGGCCACAAAGAATGGTCTAACCCTGCAAAGACAGCACATCGGCTTTACCTCCATCGCTTTGAAGGCAAGCACAAGAAAGATTGTGGACACATAGATTTAGCCAACAAAGAGTATATCGAGCCTAAGAAGTCCAATAGGAAGGCCGATGATTTTGAATATTGCCTCGATGGTGATGGTGATGTAATATTCCGCATCAAAGTTGCTTCGGAGTTGCTGACTGTGACTAAATTAGGTAAAACTGTGAATGTTACTAAAGCCACTAACAAAAAGAATATTCTGGATAAGTCAAATGACCCTCAAGAACTTATTCAACATATCGCATCCATTAAGGCTACTGCTTCCACTATTACAGTTTCCTATGGAAATACGGTTGAAGTAAAATCTAAAAATCGTTATGGAAATATCCAAACACAATATCCCAAACTTTCTATGGAAGTGCAACTTGAAGGGGGGACAGAACTCCCTGAACTTAAAGAAGTGGCTGACAGTTTAGTATCTTTAGTGGAGCAGAAACTCACTATTATAGTTAATGATATGTCGAGTTGATAATATGGATGATATACTAACTAAGATAATGGATTCAGGTTCTCCTGAGATTTCCATTCCTGCTGGCCCTAATCGAGTTATCATTTTCAAGGATGACCCTGAAGAAAAAGGAAAGGTATATTGTTTGCTTCAATTAACAGATAACAACAAGATTATGGTAATAGGACACATGAATAAAAGTGGTGTAAAGAGAATCGGCAGGAGTATGTAAATATGAAACAAATAGAAACGGCTTCCGTAAAACTAAATGAAAACGGACTGTTGGTGGATGTCAACATTAGTATGAACGCCAATGATGGAGATGGATTGTATATCATCCATTTCGCCATAGTGCAAGAAAAGGATGAAGACTTTCGATTTTCTGTGTTGGCTACTACCAATCTTTCTGGCGCAAAAACAGAAGAGGATTTAATGGATAATACTTCCGAAATCTGGTCACTTCAACTTAAGAACCCTAAGAATTTTGAGAAAGCCAGATTGATTTTGGCTACAATGGTTAAAGATGGATTTTATTATCAAAGAACTATTTACTCTTGGCCTGATAGAGAAGATGTGGAAAAAGCAGACAAACAAGATGTGAAGCAGTTGAGAGGAGAATTCAATAAACTACTTGATATTCTCCGTGAAAAACAAGAGCAGTTATAGACTAAGTGACCCAAGTAAGAGTAGGTGTATTTATGGAGTTAACAAAAGAGGCAAAGGCATTCTTAGATAGAACAGGAGAATCTTCCACACATAAACCGCTTAAACACATATTCCAATTGACTGATTGTTCCGACCATCAATTGAACGCACCCTCCTATCGAGGTTCAAGTGGGATGTTCTATGTAACTCAGTCATCCTGTGAAATAGTGGATGAGTTAGGAAGACCTGACTTGTGGGGCAAATGTCATAGGCAAATTTGGTATTCCAAGAAAGGTTACTTAAGAGAGCCAATAGACTCTATCGGTTTAAGAAGAATGAGTTATGGAGTTCATATCGAAAATGCGCTTCAAGACAATTGGAAGAAAGGAGGTATCTATGTGCAAAATAATATCAAAGTCCGAGAGCATGAATACAATGTTTCAGGGGAGATAGATGCGATTGTATTTGACAAAGAAGCCAATCATCCTGTTATTGTCGAAGTAAAATCAGGATATGGTTATACTTTCAACAAAAATGTGTTTGGTAGGGCGAACCAACTATATCCAAGTGGATTTCCACACACCGATTACATCATGCAAGTAATGTGGTATTTGCACTTAAGAAAACCTATTGAAAAGGTGCATGGAGAAAGTCCTTATGCACTTCTTTATTACATTGACCGTTCTGATTGCCGTGATAAGCAGTTCGCAATAGAACTTTCCGAAGGATATACAGGCCGCCCTATGGTTATGAATGAGTTTGGAGGTGAGATAACTCCAAATCCTGCATATAAAATTGCTAATAGAGGTTGTGTCCGTGATGTGGAAATCCGACCCATACAAGGTATCACAATGGAAAGAATAATCCAACGATTCAAAGTCCTTTCTGAGAAATTATTATCAGACGAACCTCCCGAAAGAGAGTTTTACTTGCGTTATCCTGATGAGATGGCTGAAGATATGTTTGAAACAGGCATCCTTTCAAAATCAAAATGGACAGAACACCAAAAGAATGAATCTGCTCCCGTAGGGGATTGGAAGTGTATGTATTGTTCGTTTTCCGCCGAGTGCTATCCTGAAGGTGTGGACACCGATTTAAGTGGTGATACAAATTTAGCGAAACGCTTAGTTCGTCTGTCTATCAAACAAGGAGAACAATTCATAGAGACAGGTAAATTGCCTGTGGTAGCCTAACGCTGTCGCAAGGTTAGTGAACCGAAGTCCATTC